>Ga0208269_100178_pt1 | contig 42921 bp, 38 predicted proteins | sample LakWasMe88_LOW11_2_FD_183912 | JGI IMG/M metagenome (GOLD analysis project Ga0208269, IMG submission 183912) | Freshwater sediment methanotrophic microbial communities from Lake Washington under simulated oxygen tension - Sediment Metagenome... | ecosystem: Environmental > Aquatic > Freshwater >...
CGGGCGAGCCGGTGTTGCCCGAGGCGATCAGGCCCGGGGTGGGGTCTTTGACGCGGATGCCGGTGCCCACCGACACGGTCGAGTCGAAGCTGCCGCGCAGGCCGTCTTCGGTCTCGAAGGTGAAGGCTGCAGCCTGGCCGCAGGCCAGGCAGGCCGCAGTGGATAGAACGGAGAAGCGAAGTCCGATCATAAGAAACCCTCTGGTAAGTCAATCTTGGAATAGGCAGACACCGGTCGCCAGACCAGGCTGGCGGTGTCTGGATGGGAGACCGTGAATCAGCGCTCGCTGATCGAGCGCAGGTTGTCAGCCGTGTAGAAATTGGCCTTCAGCCGGGGATGCTTGCCAGGTTCGGTGAGCCAGCGGATGTCCTTGCCGGTGCCCACGGTGTGGGTGTCAAAGACATAACGGCCTTCCGCCAGGTTGTTTTGCACCATGGCCATGACATCGCAGGTGCCCGTTTCATAGACCGGGATCAGAAAGCCTTCACGCATCTTGGCCAGTTGGTTGCGAGCGTCGAAGTCGTCCATCAGAACCGGGGCCCAGCTGTCCTCATCGAGGTAGATCGTGCGCTTGGGAGCCGAGTGGCGCATGCCCGCCTTGACCGAGGCTTCGATGACCCAGACCCGATGCAGCTCATAGCGGCGATGGGTTTGCGCGATGAAGTCATTGCCGGCCACGTCTTCGAACTTGGCTTTGAAGTCGTGCGCACCGAAGGCGTTGTACGGAACATAGATCTCCTTCTTGCCGACAAGCTTCCAGTCAAAGCGATCCAACGCACCGTTGAAGACATTGGGCTCATCCAGCGTGTACTGGTTTTCCATGCCGATCTGGGGCGAGTCGTGCGAGTAGGTCGGCATGCGGCGAACCCGACGCTGGCCCGGGAAGTAGTAGAAGGTTTCGTTTTCGGCCTGGTTGATGTATTGCGTGATGGCCAACGCCTGCCCTGCCAAGGCCGCCGGCGCAACATAACCGAAGTAGACGTAGAACTCGACGGGTGGGTAGGACGAGAGCGCATTCGAGCCCTTCGCACCCCAAGGAAAGAACAGGGTCTGCTCGGAATCGGCACGGATCCACTCATTGCTGCCTCGGCGGGGCGACACCGCCGTGATGGTGGCTTTGTAGTCGATGCCCACGCCGCGGTAGCGCATCTTGGCGTTCCACATCGCCTCAACACCCGATGTGGGCATGGGAAACGGATAGCCCGGAACCGTGGCGTCCTTGAGGCTCCAGCCGTCCGGGTTCAGCGCCGCGGTGCCGACGTTCTTGCGCGTGTTGCTGGCCACAAAGTCGGGCACGCCGCAGGTGCGGTGGCTGGGAAACACATCCATCTTGTAGCCCTTGGTCTGCTTGACCATGGCCACCTGCCCCGCGGAGAGCTTGTCGGCGTACTTGTCGACGTTGCTGGCATCGATGGTGAAAAGAGGCTTCTCGTCCTTGTACTTCCAGTGCGCCTGGCGCAACTTGCCCCACTCCCAGCCTGGCAAGGGCGGCTCGGCGCCTTCCCATGCCGGGATGCTGCCGTCCTTGTTGCCACTTTTTTCAGCGCCAGACGGCGTCAGCTTGTCGAGTTGGGCCAAATCGGCAGCCCATGTCGCATGGCTGCCGGCCAACAGGCCGACCAGCACGGCGGTGATTTTGAGGGTGTGCGCAATGGAGCGGCGACGCAGACAGGGGACAGACATGGGTTCTCCAATCGTGAATCAGTGGAAGGGGGGCAAGGTTTTGGGGGAATGAGAAAGCACTGGGGCGTCCGGTGCGTCAGGCCTGCTGCGGCTACTGCACCTGCAGCACCTCGGCAACCGGACGACGGCGCTTGCGTGGCCAATTGCCGGTGGCCGGCTTGCCGACCGCGATCAGCATCACGGGCAGGTCCTCCGATCGCAGGCCGAAGGTTTGCCGCAGCGCATCGACATCAAAGCCGCCGATGGGGGCGGTGCAAAGGCCCATGGCTTGAGCGGCCAGCATCAGGTTCATGGACGCCAATGAAGCCGAGCGGATCGCTTCATCCCGTTGTTTGGCGGGCTTGTCCTGGAAGGCAGACTGCGCATCGCTGACCCAGTCGGCCAGCTCCTTCTCACTGATGTAGCCCTCATCATGAAATGGCAGCAGGGTCAGCCCCAGCTCCAGGTGGGCGTCCAGTCGGCCACACACAATGAAGGTCACCGCGGCATCGGCCACCTTGCGCTGGCCATAGGCCGCCTCGGCCAACAATTGCTTGCGCGCTGCCGACTTCACGGCAATGAAGCGCCAGTTCTGCAGGTTGTAGGCGCTCGGTGCCTCGGTGGCGTAGAAGGTGAGCGTCTGCAGCACCGAGTCGTCGATGTCGAAGCTCGGATCAAATTTGTCGACCGAGGTGCGTTCGCTGATCAGATCGAGAGCGGGATGATGAGATAAGTCCATGAGGTCGGAAGTTCTGATGTGTTCGATGGAGGTTGGACGGCTTATCGACGCGGCAACATGCGGCGCAGCACGGTGTCGTGGCGCACGAAGTGGTGCATGAGCGCCGCGCCCACATGCAAGGCGACGAGCACCCAGGCCACCCATTTGCCTAGGAAGCTGTGGACGGCCCACATGGCCTCTTCCAGCTCGAGCACCGTCCAGCCCATGCCAGCGCGGACCATCTCGGCCCAGAGGGTGTCGCGGCATGCCGGCAGGACGAACAGGCCGAAGTCCGTCGGGTCGTAGGTGGTCATGTAGCCCGAGATCGGCATCAACAAGAGAAGGCCGTACAACGCCCCATGGGCCACCTCGGAGGCCAGATGCTCCAGGCGGGAGCCGGGCACCGGATCGGGACGGGTACCCGCCAGACGCCAGAGCAGACGAGGCAGCGTCAGCACACCGATCGTGATGCCCAGCACCCAATGGATGTTGAGCAAGGGAACCACCCGATGGGCATCCGAGGAAAGACCGAAAAGGGGCGGCTTGATGCTGGTCTCCGGGTCGACGATCCAGATGACGTAATAGACAACGACATACGCAGACAGGAAGCCAGCGGCAGTGAGCCAATGAAAGAGCATGGAGGCTGTGCCATAGGCATCCACCGTGTTTTTCCACTTCATCGATCTCTCCTTGAATTGAGGGTGGCAGGCGGTATCAGGGCAGGAGCACCGTGATGACCTTCTCTTCGGTGTAGGCCACCGCGCCAGACAGGCCCCCTTCACGGCCGATCCCGCTGGTCTTCAGGCCGCCCCAGGGCAGGTTGGCATCGAGCGGACTCCAGCAGTTCACACCGACGGCGCCCACCTTCACGGCCCCGGCCACTTTGTGCGCACGGCTCAGGTCACGGGTCCAGACGGTGGCGGCGAGGCCATAGTCAGAGTCGTTGGCCAGGGCGATGGCTTCTTCGTCCGTGTCGAAAGTGATGATCGTGCCCACCGGTCCGAAGATCTCTTCACGCGCGATCGTCATCTGGTTGTTGGCGTTGGCGAAGATCGTGGGCTTCACAAACCACCCCTTGCGGGACTCAGAAACACCCCCTGCCAACAAACGGGCCCCCTCGGACAGGCCGAGTTGGATGTATTTGTTGACCCGGTCGTATTGCGCCTTCTTGGCCACAGGCCCCATCTGGACGCCTGGCAGCGACGGGTCGCCCACCGTGATGGCCTCGGCCGCCTGCGCCAGCGCAGCGGCAAACCGGTCTGCGATGCTGCGATGGACCAGGATGCGGGAGCCGGCCGCACAAACCTGCCCCTGATTGACAAACAGCCCCAGGGCGCAGCCGCGCACGGCATCTTCAAAGACCGCGTCGTCAAAGACGATCTGCGGGCTTTTGCCTCCCAACTCCAAGGCCACGCGCTTGAACATCGGTCCGACAATGCGCTGGATGGCACGGCCAGCCTCTGGGCTGCCGGTGAAGCTGATCTTGTCCACGCCGGGGTGCTCACAGAGCGCACGCCCAACGACTTCACCGTCCCCCGTGACCACGTTCACCACACCATCGGGAAAGCCGGCCTCCTGGCACAGCAAGGCCAGGTGCAATGCCGACTGCGGTGTCTCTTCCGACGGCTTGATCACGACAGTGCATCCGGCGGCCAGCAAGGCAGCCAGCTTCCAGGTGGTGATCATCAAAGGCGAGTTCCAGGGCACGATGGCGCCCACCACCCCGATGGGTTCGCGCACGGTGTAGGACAGGGTCTTGGTGCCCATGTAGCCCGCGGTGGGGATGGTTCGACCTTCTAACTGATTCGCCCAGCCTGCTGCGGCGCGCAGATTCGCCACCGCATTGGGCACGTCCATCATGCGGGGCTCCATGGGCGAGCGGCCGATGGCCGTGGCATCCAAGTCGGCCAGCAGATCGGTGTCGCGCAACACCAGGTCCGCCAGCTTGCTGAGCAGCAAGCCGCGTTGGAGGCCATTGAGCTGGCTCCAAGGCCCGCCATCGAGCTGGGCTCGGGCTGCGGCAACCGCCCGATGTACATCGTCAGCGGTGCCACGCGCTGCGGTCGCATAAACCTGCTCGCTGACCGGGCTGATCAGGTCCATCCTGGCGCCATCCGAGCTTTCGGCCTGTGCGCCTTCAATGAAGTGTTTCAAATGTTGAGTCATGGCAATGCCTGCATGGGTTGGGAGCTTGGAACCTGCCCCTCAGCGCACGAAAGGCACTTCGCTGAAGCCGGCTTCCAGGGCCGAGACGATCGAATCGATCTCGGGGCGCTGCATGACCAAGGGGGGTGACAGAATGATCTTGGTGCCCACCGGGCGCACGATCGCTCCGTGGCGGCGCGCCACCTCGGCCACGCTGTAGGCATACCCCGACATCGGGCTGATGGACTCGCGGGTCTTCTTGTCATTGACCAGATCGATGGCCAACATCAGGCCCTTGCCACGCACTTCACCCACGGCCTCGAAGCGATCCACGAAGGGCTTCAGCGCTTCGAGCAGATACGCACCCTGGCGACCGGCATTGCCGGGCAGGTCTTCTTTTTCAACGATGTCCAGGCTGGCAATCGCCGCAGCGCAGCCCACCGGATGCCCGGCATAGGTGTAGCCGTGCATGACCACGCCAGAGAAGTCCTGGTTGGATTCGAAGGCATCGGCCACCCGGCTGTTGAACACGGTGGCGCCCAGGGGCACATAGCCAGAAGACAGGCCCTTGGCGAAACACATGAAATCAGGCTTGACGCCCCAGGCGCGTGCGCCGAACAGGCTGCCCGTGCGGCCGAAGCCCGTGACCACCTCGTCGGCGATCAACAGCACGCCGTACTTGTCGCACACCTCGCGAACGCGCGGCCAGAAGCTGGCCGGCGGAACGATCACACCACCGGCACCTTGCACGGGTTCCGCAATGAAGGCTGCCACGGTATCGGGGCCCTGGTACTCGATCTCACGCTCCAGCAAGGAGATACAGATGTCGACCAGTTGCTCCGGATCCTGGGTGAAAGGGTTGCGATAGACCCAGGGGTTTTGCACCTGCGAGCAGCCCGGCATCAGCGGCTCGTAGTTGCGGCGGAACACCATGTTGCCGTTGACGGAGGCACTCAGGAAGTGACTGCCGTGATAGCCCTCCTTGAGTGAAATGAACTTGGTGCGGTCCTTCTGGCCCAGTACCTTCCAGTACTGGCGGGCCAGCTTCAAGGCGGTTTCGGTTGCGTCCGATCCGTTGGAGCTGAACACCACACGCTTCATGTCTTCCGGGGCCAGCGCGGCGATCAGCTTGGCCGACAACTGTTCGGCCGGCGGGTTGGAGACGCCGTCAAACAACTGGAAGTACTCGAGCTGATCGAGCTGGTCAACGATGGCCTTCTTGACCTCGCTTCGGTTGTGCCCGACGTTCACATTCCACAGACCACCCACGCCATCAACGTACTGTTTTCCAGCGTCGTCAAAGACATAGCAGCCTTCGCCACGGACGATGCGAAGCGGCTTGCGCTCCTTCATTGCTCCGGGGTGCATCATGGGGTGCCAGAAGCGGGCGTTTTCGTAAGTCATCGGTTCTCCGAACAAGACGGGCACACACGGAGGTGCGCAGATTTCAAGGGGCTGTTGCCACCCGTTGAGGTGGTGGACGAACAAATTCTCGTCAGCCCTCCTGTTCACCGTTAGCCCAAATTGGCATCTGCCGCCGCCGCCTTTTGGCGGCCTCCACGCACCAACTTCAAGCAGGTCGGTGCGGGCATGCACCAGCTGCAAGCATCAGGATCGGTGTGCGCCAAACCAGCACTCAAGCTGCTGCACAAACATTGCAGAGTGCCAAGGGTTTCCCCGATCAACGGCGCATCTGAACCGGTCGCAAAATCCGCGCTCTGAGCAGGCCACCCGGACATGATTTCGGACTTGCACGGTTCTTGCAGCGTCACCCACACGTCAGTCCCGCCTCCCCTTCAAACAACACAGATACGCCATGAACCTCAGCATGAATCGATTCAATGATGTGCAGACGCATGCCTCTGCCGTGAACGATTGGCGTCAGACCTACAGCCAGATCAGCGCAGGCAATCTGCAAAGCTCGCTGGCGCAGATCAAAAGCCAACGCCTTCATGCGTTTCGCGAACAGATCAACCAGCGCGTTGTTCAGCACGGCGAGGCGCCGCGTGGCAAGGTCTGCTTTGCCGTGCCGATTGCGATTCCTGGCGCCATCAGAATGCAAGGACGCGAGGCCGACGAAACCAGCCTGTTCGTGTTGCGCGGTGGCGAGGAATTCATGTTCCACATGCCCATGGGCATGGACATGCTGTCACTGACCTTCGACAGCGAACTCTTTGACCACGCGCTCGATGACTCACCAGAAGCGGAGAACATCGAGAAGTTGCTCAAGCAGCCTGTGATTCGCATCCCGACGCATCGATTCAGTGAATGCCGGCGCCGATTGGTGGCCATGTTCTCTGAAGCGATTGCCGATGGCACGGCGAGCACCCAAACAGGGTTCGAGCCCAATCTGGAAAGTGCCTTGCTCGATGAGCTGATGGAGTTGCTGGCCGACCCCCACCTGAAGTCGCTGGAGCGGCAACCCACGTCCGTTCACAGCTTCATCGTCGAAAAATGCCATCACCTCACGGTGTCCGACACCTTCAACCCACCGAATGTGATCGACCTGTGCGAGCGCCTGAAAATCAGCCGCCGCACGATTCAGAACAGCTTCAAGAACGTCACGGAAACCACCCCGACGCACTACATCAGGTCGATCCGTCTCAATGGCGCCCGACGCGAGCTGATGAGCACCCATTCTGCAGAGCTGTCGATCGGGGATGCGGCCAGCAAATGGGGCTTCAGCCACTTGAGCCACTTCGCGGCCGACTACCACGGCCTGTTTGGTGAATTGCCCTCACAGACCTTGCGAGCCGACCGCCGCCCTGTGGCCACGACGCAGCACTGATGCGCATGCCGGCGGCGCGGCGGCCCGCCCAGCGCTGCCGTGGCCCCCACGGCCACCGGCCCGCCCGGGGGCGGGGGACTCAATGCCCCTGCAACTGCCGCGCAAGCTTGCCCAAGGTCTCGGCAGCCCTGTCGGCGCTGCTGATGGCTGCCACGAACCGATCGGGGCGCACGATGGCGATGTGGGCTCGCGCACGGGCAAACCAGCCCTCCAGTTTGTTGTCGGCGTCTTCCACGCTGATCACGCCAGGCGTCACCAGGGGTTGATGACGCCCGCTGCCACTGCGTGAGCGGTTGACTTGAATGAAGCGGGCGCCCATGCCTTCCCAATGGCGAATCTCGTCCTCGCTCAAGCCCGCCTTGGGGTTGGTTCGGAAGCCGACGATGGCGTAGAAGTCGCCCAGCACATCGTCAAAGCGCGTGCGTTTGCCGTGGCCATCCTCGACAAAGGGCTGGATGAACAACTGCCCGACCACATCGTCGTCGCGCACATCCGGCCACTCCCGGTGAATCAAGCCTTTCACCAGGGTGGCCTTGGGCTTGAACTTGAACTCCAGCAGGTGGGAGCGCAGGTTTTCAACGGTGTCGACCGCCTGAAACACCCAATCCCGGACCCCCGCCAGCAAGGGGCTGGTCATGCCCAGGATCGCCCCCATGTTGTCTGCCAGTGCAATCAGGTCGGTCGCGTGTCCCCGGCGCTCCAGGTCGTAGCTGGCCAGGATCGCAGCGCTGGCATGGCCTTTGACAATGGCGGCCACCTTCCAGCAGACATTCACCACATCGCGCAGGCCAGAGTTCAAGCCCTGCCCGGCCCAAGGCGGCGTGATGTGGGCCGCGTCCCCGATCAAGGCCACCCGCCCCTGTACGAAGCGCTCAGCCACCCGTGAGTTGTGGGTGTAGGCCCGGATGCGGATGATCTCAAGCTGGTCCACCGCATCGCCGATGTGTGAGCGGATCAGGCCTCGGATGTTGGCCTCTTCGCACATCTGTTCTTCGTCCTCGTGCTCCATCAGCATGAACTCCCAACGGCGTTGGCGATAGGGCAGGTAGATGCAGACAAAGGGCCGCTGCGGATCGGCATGCAGCGCCGTGTAGGGGGCATCCAGGGTGTCGTTGGCGGCATCGACCACCACCCATTTGCGGGGATGCGTCAAGCCCACCAGCTCGATGCCCAATTGCTTGCGAACGCCCGAGCGACCGCCATCGGCGCCGATCACATACTGCGCCTCCAGTTCGTAGACCTCGCCCTCAGGGTTCTTCACGACCAGGGTGACGCCAGATTCGTCCTGGCTCAACTCCAGCATTTCATGGCCCAGACGCAACTCGACGGTGGAGCGCTTGTGCAGCTCTTCGCGCAAGGTGGCTTCCAGCAATTGCTGCATGAAGATGTTGCGCATGGGCCAGCCATACTCGGCGGTGGTGGGCTTGACTTCTGCGAAGCAGACGCCTCGCGCATTGAAGTAGCGCAGCGGCACATCAGAGATCATGTCCTGCACTGCGGGCTCGGCCACGCCCACACCTTGCAGAACCCGCAGAGCCTCGTCATCCATGCCCACGGCCCGAGGGTAGGGCAGGATCTCACGGGCCACTTCAAGAACCACGCACTCGATGCCATAGAGGCCCATGTAATGGGCGGCGGCAATGCCGTTCGGGCCACCGCCCACGATGACGACCTGGGTTTTTTGCTTGTTCATGTTCAATCCTGAGGGGACATGGCGCCGGCCACCAGGCCGGTCGGATGTCGGTGAAGAAGGCGAAGCCAATAGAAGGGGGATGTCCGTCACTGCGCAAAAAGGCAGCCAAGGATGATCAAAGGCGATCCAGCGTGATGTTCCGGCTCGGCGCATGCGCGTCGGCGAAGCGCCGCTTGGCTCGCTCATCGTCGTGATCGGTTTCGAGGAAGAACTCGATCCGATTGCCGTCGGGGTCGTTGAAGTACAGCCCCGTTCCGATCTCATGGTCGGTCACCTTCACGATCTCGACGCCTCGGTCCAACAGCATCCCGTACAGCCGCCGCAGGGTGTCCATATCGCCGGCGATCTCCAACCCATAGTGCTGCAGGCCCAGGCCGCCGCGCTGAGCCCCCGGCTCGGCCCGTATCAGGGCAATGTCATGGTGCCTGGGGCCGAAGGACATCATGATCCAGTGCTCGGCGCGAGCGCTTTCGGTCATGCCGATGATGTCCGCGTACCAACGCGCTGACAGCTCCGGATCTTTCACCAGCAGGGCCAGATGGGTGCGTACCACGGTGGGATAGCTCATGCCACAGCCTCCTCGTGGGGCACCACCGAGCGGTGCGCCACCTGGATCGAGGCCACCACCGGTGACCAGGCCACCTCGGTGATCTCGCTGAACTCGCGCCACTGCTTTTGCCAGCTGTTACCGCCGTCCACCGAGGTGAACAAATGACCATACTTGGTGCCTGCCAAGACCTTGCGGGGATCTGTCGGGTCCATCGCAATGGACCAGAAGCATGAATTGGGTTGCTGCGGCAGAGGCAAGACCTGCCAGCCTTCTCCGGCATCCGAGGAGCGAAGAATCAGGCTGGTGGTCCCGGGCGTGCCGTCGGACAAACTCAGGTACAGCGTGCTTTCAGAACCCAGTGGTGCGCTCAGGGCGCGAGCGTAATACAGCCCATGGGTGTCATTGGGCAGAAAGCCTGTCCAGGTCTGCCCCTCATCCAAGCTGCGGTAGACCGCGTTGACACAGGCCACCACAACCACTTTTTCCCGTGGTTGGCCAGGACCTGAATGTTGTGAATGTCCGAGCGGAAGGGCCACAGCAGCCGCCCATCCACGCGCTCCCAGGCCGCGCCGCCATCGCGGCTATGGAACAGGCCGCCCTCCTCCAGACCAAACCACAGTTGGTTCGGGTCGACGGGGTCAAACGCAAAGGCCAGCAGACGAGGCCGGTTGACCCCGGCACAGAACTCGGGGATGTCGACAGCAGCACGCTCCCAGCGGCGGCCCCCATCCAGTGTGCGCCACAAGGCCGCGCGCGATGGTGCCCCGGTTCCCACAAAGATCCGCGATGAATTGCGCGGGTCCACCAACACCTTCCAGACCATCTGCCCCGTGAAGGGCGTCTGGCATGCCTCCCAGGTGTTGCCCACATCCTGACTGACACACAGCCCGATGTCCGTGCCGGCATAGACACGCCGAGGCTCGGCAGGGTCGAGGCAGACCGAGCGCACCACGGCATCAAACTCCAGCGGCTGCCCCAGACCCAGCCGGTGCCACGTCACTCCCCGGTCATTGCTGCGCATCACAGCCTGGCCAGCTGTGCCAACCAACCACGTTCCTTCACTCATGAATCACATCCTTCCGACCTAGAGGGTCCAACCGACTGCGGCGCGCAGCGGCCAGGCTAGCGGCCTGCGGCCGCGACAAGCTCCACCGGTGCTCGCTGGTTTTCGCCCACCTGCGCCGCCACCGCCCACCAACAAGGCTGACTTCATTCGATTGATAGCGGCAGCATCAAAAGCTGAAGGAGCAAGCCTTGTTTTTTGCTAGTTTATTTCAATGAGATAAATATGCAATTAATAAGGTGCAATATTTCATCTCCACGATCCACTTTCTCGCTTAGCTGACCTATCGCAAATCTGAGAACAAGCAAATGAGATAGCGGCGCAACCGGGCGACTGGGACTCGCCGAGGGTCAAGGACTGCGGGTATTCGATTCAACGTGGTGCGGGCTCACGGGGTGGCCCCCGACATCCAGGCCGACCGCTGCGCGCCGGACAAGGGGCAGCGGGTCCGGGCTTGAGGGATTCAGCGCCAGCCGCGGCGCACCACGGCGATCGCGCACAAAACAGTCAGCGGGTAGACCACGAACTGCAGCGGCGAGGGCTCGCGACCGGTGGCCACGCTGAGGAACAGTGAGCTGTCCCACAGGCCGTGCAGCACCATGGGCACGATCAAGGTGCCGGTGTGCCGGCGGATGAGGTACAGGGCCGTGCCCATGATGAAGGTCAGCAGAACCTGAAACGGCATGGCCCACAGCGGCAGGCCAAAAAACACATTGGGTACGTGCATGGCCGAGAACAGCAAGGTGCTGATGAGCCACACCCGGCCTTGCCGGCCTTCGCCAAACCGGCTGCGCAGGCCCACCACCAGGCTGCCCCGGGTGATCATCTCTTCGCCAAAGCCCACCCCCAGCGCCCCCAGTGCCGACCACAACAGCAGGTCTGCGCCAAGCCGGTCGGCTTGCAGGCCCAGCAGGTTGCTGGCGATCACCACGGCCACGGTCACGGGCAGCACCACCAACCAGCGCGGACCCAGGCGGGTGGGGTCAAACAAAACCTGACGCCACCAACCCAGCCAGGTGAGCGCCACCACCAGGAAGCTGCAGCCCAACAAGGTGGGCGACGCGTAGCCCAGGCGGGTGGTCTCCGCACTCTCGCCGATGCGTTGGTAGTCGACCCCGTTGAAGACCCAGGTGGCGAAGACGATGACCAGGTAACCGAAATACAGCACCAGCCCGCCCCCCAAGGAGGGCTTGAAACGCGCAGAAGAGGTGTCGGCGTGGGGCATGGCGGGTTGCGGCAGTGCGTTCAGGGCAGGTGCTTGGAAGGTGAAGCCTATCACCTGAGCGCCCTGCCCGCCGGCTGAACCCGATCATGCGCCGGTACTTCGCGCCGCCTTCAGTTTGTGGGTTGATTTGTGGGTTGGCGCGGCCGACTGCGCTGCCCGTCCACCGACACCGGCACATCACCGGCCACGGTGACGCGGCGCACCACACGGTGCTGGTCGCCGTAGTCGTTGATGGCGTAGTGCTGGGTGGCGCGGTTGTCCCAGATGGCCACATCGCCCTCGCTCCAGCGCCAGCGCACGGTGTTCTCCAGCCGGGTGATGTGGTTCTGGAACAGCTCCAGCAGGCTGCGGCTGTCCTGCCCGTTGTAGCCCACAAAGCGCTTGATGAAGTGGCCCGAGACCAGGGAGCGCTCACCCGTTTCAGGGTGCACACGCACCAGGGGGTGCTCGGTCTCGATCAGGCGCGAGGTGAACACCTGGCGGTATTTCTGGGCGCCGTGGGCATCGGGCTTGGCGCGCGTGGCGGCGTAGTCGTAGTCATTGCCGTGCAAGGCCCAGAGCTGATCGGCCAGGGTCTTGAGCGGCGCGGGGAGCTCGTTGTAGGCCGCCACGGTGTTGGCCCAAACGGTGTCGCCACCCGTGGGCGGGATGACCACCGAGCGCAGCACCGCCACTTGGGGGTAGTCGACCTCAAAGGTCACGTCGGTGTGCCAGGAGTCGGCACGGCCGCCATGGGCCGAGTCCAGCTCCAGGATCTGGGTGCCATCGCGCGAGGGCACCGTGGGGTGCTCCACCAGCGGCCCGAACAGGCGGGCAAAGGCCTGGTGCGACGCATCGTCCAGGTGCTGCTGGCCCTTGAAAAACAGCACCTTGTGGCGCAGCAGGGCCTGCTTGAGGGCAGCGAAGGTGGCGGGATCCAGTTCAGCTGACAGGCGCAGGCCGCGCACTTCAGCCCCGAGCTTGCCGGCCAGGGGCTGCAGTTCAAAGGGTGCCGAGGTGGCGGCGGCGTGGGTGGGTTCCAGAACGGTGTTGCTCATCGTGGGTTCTCCTGATCGATGGACGTGGATGGAAGACGGGACAAACTGAGGGGCGGCGCTGGCTCAGGCCGCCTTGACCTGTTGCGCGTAGCGGCTGGCCGGGCGCTCCAGACCCAGGTTCTCACGCAGCGTGCGGCCCTCGTAGGCGGTGCGAAACAGGCCGCGGCGTTGCAGCTCGGGCACCACCAGGTCGACAAACTCGTTGAGCGACTGCGGCAGCACCGGCGGCATCACGTTGAAGCCGTCGGCGGCGCCGTTCTCGAACCACTCCTGGATGCGATCGGCAATGGTGGTGGGGGTGCCCACCACCACCCAGTGGCCGCGGGCGCCCGCCAGGTACTCGTACAGCTGGCGCACCGTGAAGCGTTCGCGCCGGGCCAGCTCGATCACCACATGGGCGCGGCTGTTGATGCCCTTGGGCGGCTCGGGATAGTAGGGGGGCACGGCGTCCAGATCCCAGCGCTGCAGGTCTTCACCGGGCCAGAAAGGCTCGAGCGTGGCCAGGCCCACCGAGGGGTGGATCAGGCCTTGCAACTCGGCCCATTTGGCCTGGGCCTCTTCTTCGGTGCGCCCGATGACCGGCGAGATGCCGGGCAGCACCAGCAGTTGTTCGGGGCGGCGGCCGTAGCGCGCCAGGCGGCCCTTCACATCGCGGTAGAAGGCCTGGGCCTCGGCCAGGCTGGTCCAGGCGGTGAAGATGGCCTCGGCACTGGCGGCGGCCAGCTCTTTGCCGTCTTCCGACGAGCCCGCCTGCACGATCACCGGGTAGCCCTGGGGTGGGCGCTCGATGTTCAGCGGCCCCTTGACCTTGAAGTACTTGCCCACGTGGTTGAGCTCATGGATCTTGTTCGGGTCTACATACACGCCGCTGACGCGGTCACGCACCAGGGCGTCGTCGTCAAAGCTGTCCCACAGGCCTTTGACCACGTCGACGAACTCATGCGCCCGCTCGTAGCGCACGGCCGGGTCGGGGTGCGCGTCGATGCCGAAATTGCCATGCACGTTGTCGGCGCTGGTGGTGACCACGTTCCAGGCCGCGCGGCCCTTGCTGATGTGGTCCAGCGAGGCGAACTTGCGTGCCAGCAGGTAGGGGTCTTCGTAGGTGGTGGAGGCGGTGGCCACAAAGCCGATGTGCTTCGTGACCGCCGACAGCGCCGCCCACAGCGTGACTGGCTCGAAGTACGAGACCCGGCCCTGGCGGCTCAGCGATTCATCACCACCCCGGTGCCACAGGCCCGGGCTGTCGGCCACAAACACCTGGTCGAACAGGCCGCGCTCGGCCGTCTTGGCCACCTCGATGTAGTGGTCGATGTTGACACCCGAATCGATTTGCGAGCCCGGGTGGCGCCAGGCGGCCACGTGGTGGCCGGTGGCCATGACAAAGGCGCCCAGGCGCAGTTTTCTTGCTTCACTCATGTTGACTCCTTGGTGGATGGTTCAGACTCAGCGCTTGACGCCCTGGCTGCCCACCAGGTTGCCGTCGGCGGCGTACTCGGGCCAGTAGCCTTCGAGCTTCTGCTCCTTGAGGGCTGCGTTCAGAAAGCGGCGGTCGAACCAGCTGTCGATCTCGGGCTGCTTGCGGATCAGCTTGAGCTTGAATGATTCGTCGGCCGCATCCTTGTAGCGGGCCACCAGGAAGGGATCGAGCAGGGGCGACAGGCGCACGCGCAGGGGCTGGCCCACAAAGTCTTCGCGCCAGGATTTCTCGGGCAGCTCGGCCTTGCCCCACTGGGCAAACAGATCTCCCCGGCGCGATTCCTCGGAGTACTCCCGAGCCGTGCGCACGACCACGTTCACCACGCGCTGCACCAGTTCGGGGTGCTCGGTGGCAAAGGCATCGGTGGCCAGCAGCACGGTCTGTCGCGTGAACCGGTACGAATCGGCTGCGGCCGACCACACCACCTTGACCAGGCCACTGTCGCGCAGGCGGAACAGGTCGACATAGCTGAAGGCCGCGTCGATGTCTTTGGTGGTGAGCGCCGCCTGGGTGCCGGCCGGGTCCAGGTTGATGAGCTTCACGTCGCTTTCGCGCAGACCATGTGCGGCCAGCGCCCGCACGGCCGCCAGGTGCAGGTTGGTGCCCTTGAACACGGCCACACGCTTGCCCTTGAGGTCTTCGATGCGGGTGATGGTCGAATCGGGCGGCACGCCCAGGTACAGGCCGGTACGCACGCCGGTGCCCAGCACGATGCGGGTCTTCACGCCATTGGCGCGGTGCACGATGGAGGGCAGATCGCCCTGCCAGGCCAGGTCCAGCTGCTGGTTGACCAAGGCTTCGTTGACCGCCGGGCCGGCACCCTTGAAAAAGATCCACTCGACCTTGATGCCGTCTTTCTCGAACTCTTTTTCGATCAGGCCCTGGGCGTTGACGATGCCGACGGTGGAGCCCCCCGTGCGCGGCGGGCTGCCCACGCCGCCCGTGGCCACGCCGATGCGGATCGAGGCCGGGGCTGCCGCCTGCACGGGGCTGATGGCGGCCAACAGCGAAACGGACAGCGCCAGCAGCGCGTTCAGCCACCGCTGGGGGGCTCGGGCCGGTGCGTGCCGGGGCGTTTGTTCTGGGGTCATAGGTGTGATCCTTTTTTGGCGAATGTGGGTGTTCTGCCGTCAAAGGTAAGACGCCACCTGCGGCCCGTGAACGCAGCTTTTCAGATTTGGATATGACGAAGTGCGGACCGATCGCGCAGGCGCAACCCAAGGCCGAAAGCCCCGCGACCAGGGTCGGCGGGGCGTTGATGGCGACGCGAGGAAAGGGCGCTGAACCCGCTCTATGCCGGTGCTATGCCGGTTCTATGCCGACGCCAGGTCGGCACCTGGTCGGCATTCAGCGACAGGTGCGGCAGGCCCAGTTGCTGACATCGGGCCGGGCGTCGCTGACAAAGCCCGCCTGGTTGGGCATTTTCAGGGCGCTCAGGCGCGGTGCATCCAGCACCGCATCGGCGGGCAGCACGCCGTTGGCATGCAGCACCCAGGCCGTCAGCGCATACACCTCGTCAGGCTGCAGGCTTTGCGGCGCGTTGTAGGGCATGGCCCGGCGGATGAAATCGAACAAGGTGGTGGCATACGGCCAGAAGTTGCCCACGGTCTTGAGCGGGGTGCTTTTTTGTTCACCCAGCGGCACGTTGCCGCCCACCAGGGCGTCGGCCGGTTTGCCCTGGCCGCGCTCGCCATGGCAGGCCGCGCATTTTTCAGCGTACAGGCGCGCGCCCTCGGCCACGCTGCCCTGGCCACGCGGCAGGCCGCGGCCTTGGGCATCGATGTCGATGTCCCAGGCGGCGATGGCCGCCGGGGTGGCTGCACGGCCAAAGCCGTAGGGCGCAGCGCCTGGGCTGGTTTGGGCCTGGGCCGCCAGGGGCAGACCGCCCAGGGCCAAGCCAAGCGGCAAGGCCCAGGCGCGCAGGCAGCGGTATGCGGACGACAGGTTTCGGCGCGGGCTTTGGGCTTCAGGCATGGACATTCTTCAGGCTCCCATCGGCTGACAGCTGCCAACTCTGGATGGCGTTGTAGTGGTAGAGCGAGTTCAAGCCGCGTGCCGCAATCAGCTGCTCGCGGGTGGGCTGAACATAGCCGGTCTCATCGATCACCCGGCTTTGCAGCACGGCGGGTGAGCCGTCCCAATGCCAGCCCAGGCTGAAGCGGGTCAGGGCGCGGTTCAGCACTGGCTCTTGCAGCTGGGCTTCGCGCCACTGGCGGCCGCCGTCGACCGACACCTCCACCCGCTTGACCCGGCCCAGGCCGCTCCAGGCCAGGCCGCTGATTTCATGAAAGCCGCGCTGGCGCAGCACCTGCCCCGGTGAAGGCCGGGTGATGACGGATTTGGCCTCCATCAGAAAGGTGAACTGTCGCGCCGTGCCGTCGGGCAGCGAATCGGTGTACTTGGAGGTTTCTTCCCGGGTCTGGAAGGGCTCGGTGCCGATCTTGAGCCGGCGCAGCCACTTGATGCTCATGTTGCCCTCAAAGCCGGGCAGGAACAGGCGCAGCGGGTAGCCGCTTTCGGGTCGCAGGCGCTCACCGTTCTGGGCATAGACCACCAACGCGTCTTCAAAAGCCTTGTGCACCGGGATGCTGCGCGACATGGCGGCACCATCGGCCCCTTCGGCCAGGATCCAGCGCGCCTCGGGGGCGATGCCCACCTCGTCGAGCAGCACCGACAGCGGCACGCCGGTCCACTCGCAGCACGACAACAGGCCATGCGACAACTGCACATTGGCCGAGGTGGGGGTGCGCCACTCGGTGCCGGTGTTGCCCGAGCACTCCAGAAAGTGAATGCGCGACACCGACGGGAAACGCACCAGGTCGTCCATGGTGAACACGCGGGGCCGCTTGGCCAGGCCATGGATCACCAGGCGGTGCTGCTCCGGGTTGATCTGCGGGATGCCGGCGTGGTGGCGCTCGAACACCAGCCCGCTGGGGGTGATGATGCCGAACAGATCGGCCAGCGGCGTCATCGACGAAGCCGCCCCCGGGAACGGCGCATTGCCGCGGCTGCGGCGCACCACGTGACGCTCGTGCTCGGAGGGCTGGCCATAGGGGTGCCACAGCACGGGCTCGCCAGGCTGGCGGCTCCAGTCGGGCACCGCCAGCGGGGTGGCCTCGGCGGGCACGGCGCTCTGAACCTGAGCCTGCGCCAGCAGGGGTGTGGTGGCCACGGCGCCCAGGGCGGCAGTGGCACGGCGGAAGAAGGCTCGGCGAGGGGCAGACGCTGCGGCCACACCAGCAGCCAGTTGGGGGTCTTGGGGGGTCAGCATGGCGTCAGACGGCAAATTGCCATTGGGAGGCGGCAGGGGCTTCCTGGCGCAGCGGGGGCTCGATCAGCTCGGCGGCCGGGTGGCCCGAGAACTCGCGCAGCACCGACTCTTTCACCTGGGTGAAGGCAAAGCTGGCACGGTCGCGCGGGTGCGGCAGGGGCACCGGCAGCACCTGGCGGATGCGGCCCGGGCGGGGCTCCATCACCACCACCTTGTCGCCCAGGTAGACGGCCTCTTCCACATCGTGCGTCACCAGGATCATGGTGATGCCTTCTTGCTGCCAGATGCGGTGCAGCTCTTGCTGCAAGTGGGCCCGCGTGAGGGCGTCGAGGGCGCCAAAGGGTTCGTCGAGCAGCAGGATGTCGGGCCGGTTGACCAGGGCGCGCGCGATCGCCACGCGCTGCGACATGCCGCCCGAAAGCTGGTGCGGGTAGGCGGTCTCGAAGCCGTTCAGGCCCACCAGTTCGATGTGCTCGTTCACGGCCATGCGCTTCTGGCCCTCGGTCTGGTCAGAGTTGAGCAGGCCCAGACCGATGTTGTCGCGCACATTGAGCCAGGGGAACAGGCGGTGCTCCTGGAACACGATGCCCCGGTTCAGGCTGGTGCCTTTGATGCGCTGGCCGTCGAGCAGGATCTGGCCCTGGTAGCCCTCCTCCAACCCGATGATCAGGCGCAGCAGCGTGGACTTGCCGCAGCCGCTGGCGCCCACGATGCTGACGAACTCACCTGGGGTGATCGAAAGCGAGATGTCTTGCAACACCGGCAGGGCAGCGCCCTTGACCTCGTATTGCTTGCTGACGTTTTGCAGCGTCAGGGTTCCTGCATGTGCCATGGTGAATCGGTCCGGGAAAGTGAGAACGACAGGGGTTGTGCTGCACGTGGCAAGCGGCTTATTCGTACTGGGCCACCGAGCGCCCGCGCCAGGCCAGCAGGCGGTGCTCGAGTTGGCTGGCCAGCCAGTTCAGGGCAAAGCCCACCAGGCCGACCACGATGACACCGAACAGCACCAGGTCCATCTTGAAGTGCTCGCGCCCATCGATCAGGGTGTTGCCGATGCCCTGGCCCGACACCAGCAGGTACTCGGCGCCCAGGGTGGCCAGCCAGGCGTAGATCAGGCCCAGGTGGATGCCGGCAAACACCGAAGGCAGGGCCGAGGGCAGCACCACGCGGCGCAGCATCTGCCAGCGCGAAAACTCAAACACCCGGCCCACTTCGATCAGCTCGGGCGCCACGCTGCGGATGCCCTCGAAGGTGTTGAGCACCACCGGGAAGAACGCGGCCAGCGACAGGAAAGCCACCTTGGCCGCATCGCCCAGCCCAAACCACACCGAGAGCAGCGGGATCCAGGCAAACAGCGAGATCTGCTTGAGCGTGTGAAAGCTCGGGCCCAGCAGGCTCTCGAACAGGCGCGACAGGCCCAGCACGGTGCCAAAGATCAGGCCCGCGCTGGCGCCAATGGCAAAACCCAGCAGGTCGCGCCACAGGCTGGAGCGCAAGGCACGCCAGAGCTCGCCGCTCACGGTCTGCTCGACCGCGGTGTGCCAGACCTGGCTGACCGGCACCAGCAAGGGCGACTTGGACCAGCCCAGCGACACCGCGAGCCACCACAACAGCAGAAGCAGCAGGGGCAGCACCCAGCCGCGCAAGGCCCTGGGCAGGCCAGGCAGGCGCCGGGGCGCAGCCCCCGGCAAGACAGTCACGGACACGGGTTCAGACATGGGACGCCCTTGCATCAAAAGCCAACGCGGCGCCAGCGCAGCAGGCGCAACTCGATCAGGGCCAGCACTTTGTCAAGCGCAAAGCCCACCGCCCCCACCACGATCACAGCAGCCATCACCACATCGAGCTGGAACAGCTGGCGGCCGTAAACGATCATGAAACCCAGCCCCTCGGACGAGGCCAGCAGCTCCACCACCACCAGCGCCAGCCAGGCGTGCGTGAGGCCATATCGGATGCCGTTCCAGATCGGCGCCGCAGCGGACGGGAACACCACCCGCGACAGCAGCTGCCAGCGCGTGAAGCCGAACACCCGTGCCACCTCGACGTAGCGGTTGGGCACGTTTTCGATGCCCTTGGCGGTGTTCAGCGCCACCGGCACCAGCGCGGCCTTGGAGATGAGGATGATCTTCAGCGCCTCGTCAATGCCGACCAGCAGCATCAGCAACGGCAGCCAGCCCAGCACGGGCACCTGGCTGAAGGCCTTGAAAAGGGGGTAAACATAATCCTTGAAGCGCGGCGACAGGCCCATGCCCACGCCCAGCAGCAAGCCGGCCGAGGCACCCACGCCAAAGCCGAACAGCACCCGCTGCGCGCTGATCCACAGGTTGTCGGCCATCTCGCCGCTGCGCACCAAGTCAACCAGGGTGGTGCCCACATCCTCGGGCGAAGGCAGCACCTGCGGAGCAATCCAACCCTGCCGAGCAGCCACCCACCACAGCAAGAGCAGCAGCAGGGGCACGGCCCAGGGCAGCAACCAGGGGCGCAGCGCCCGCCCTGCCCTATGCAACAGCCGCAACAGTCGCACCTGCTCGCCGGGCAAGGCGCCCGCAACAGGCGCCCCCGGGGCGGGGGCAGCCTGGGCCAGCGCCCCATCGGGCAGCCGCAAGGTCTGGCTCATGTTTGGCACTCCTGGAAAGAATCGTGGAACCGATCCGACCGGTGCGCGCAACAGCCTGACTGAGCAGCTTCAGCAACGCCAGCTCAGCCTGTCTTGACACAGGTCATGGTGGCGCCATTGTTCGTGCCCAGGCTGTGTTGAAAAACGAATATTTGCGACGCTTCTTATGCAGAAAACAAAGCTGCCCGCGTGAGCGAGCAGCTTGAGTTCAGACGGATCAGCGCAGGATGGGCGCGAAGAAGGCCGTCAGTTCGTCAAAACCATCGAGGGGCAGCACGTGGGCAATGTACTGGTCCGGGCGCACCACCACGATGCAGCCGCGGGCCCGGTCGATGCCGCGCATGTCAAAGATATCGCCCGCGCCCTTGTGGTCGACACAGAAGACCTTCTCGTGGTCCTGCAGGCCCAGCCGGCCGGTCTTGGGCTTGAGCAGCGAGGGCATGTGCTCGTAGGCCAGCTGGTCAAAGGTCTGCTGGAAGATGGCGCGGAAGTCGATCACGGCATCGATGTCTTCGCCTGGGCGGGTGTGCCGGCGCACGGGCGAGGCCGGATCGGTTTCCAGCCAATCAGCCAGGCGATGGATGGCCGAGCCGGGCGCGGAGCTGTCGGCCTGGCCGGCAAAGGCATACAGGCGCCAGCGCGCGTCGGCCTCGGCCACATGGCCCAGTTGCATCTGCTTGGCGTCGGCCAGCCGCACCACCGGGGCAGAATGGAAACGGCGGCCGATCTCCTCGCCGCGCGCCAGGGCCTGGTACTTGGGGGCCGCGATCAAGGTCGAGGCGTCGTATTTGACGGCCGTGCCGCCGGTGAACTCGAGGTTCTGCTTGAACTGGCGGATGATGCGCGGCTCTTCCGTGCCGTCGCGCTCGGCCTGGGTGGTGGGCGCCGACATGATGCGGGCCCACTCGTGGTCGGTCTCGACCAGGCGGCGGGCCTCGGTCAGGCGCTCTTTGGAGTAGCTGCGCAGCAGGCTGGCGTCGGCCCGGCCCTGCAGCACGTGCACCAGCTTCCAGCCCAGGTTGAAGGTGTCCTGCATCGACACGTTCATGCCCTGGCCCGCCTTGGGCGAGTGGGTGTGGCAGGCGTCACCGGCGGTGAACACGCGGGGGTTGCGATCGCTGCCCTCGGGCACGTCGTCGAACTTGTCGGTGATGCTGTGGCCGATGTCATAGATCGACCACCAGACCACCTCTTTCACATCGATCGCGTAGGGCCGGATGATGCGGTTGGCCGCGGCAATCATGTCGTCCTGGGTGAACTTGCGGCTGGCCGCCTTTTCATCAGGGCGCAGCTTGTCGAGCTCCACATACATGCGGAACACATAGCCGCCCTCGCGCGGCAGGATCAGCACATTGCCCTCCTGGGCCGACGAGATCAGGCACTTCTGGCGCACATCGGGGAAATCAGTGTTGGCCAGGATGTCCATCACGCCCCAGGCCTGGTGCGCGGCATCGCCATGCAACACGCCACCGATGGCCTTGCGCACCGCCGAGTGCGCGCCGTCGCAACCCACCACGTAGTTGGCGCGCACGGTGCGGGTGGCGCCCCAGTTCACGCCGCTGGCGTCCTTGAGGGTGACGGTCACAGGGTGATCGTCAGTGTCGGGGTCGACCGTGAGGTTGACGATCTCCCAGCTGTAGTCGGGCTCGAGGCGCGAGGGCGAGTTCTTCATCACCTCCAGAAACAGCTCGTGCAGGCGCGCCTGGTTGATCAGGATGTGCGGCATCTCCGAGCTGTCGTCGGCCACGTCCTGCACCCGGCCCACGCGCTTGATGTGCTGGGGGTTGGCCGGGTCGGGCATCCAGAACGCGGTCTGGTTCACCCAGTAGGTTTCGCGCTTGACCTTGTCGGCAAAGCCGAAGGCCTGGAACATTTCCATGGTGCGCGTGTTGATGCCATCGGCCTTGCCCTTGATGATGTTGGTGGGCATGCGCTCGATGATCATCGTCTCGATCTCGGGGAACTGCGCCAACTGGGCCGCCAGGCACAGGCCGGCCGGCCCGGTGCCGGCGATCAGCACGTCCACCTGCTCGGGCAGGGGCTCGTTGATGCCCCGGTTGCGGCGGTTGGGCGCGGCTGGCTTGATGTCGGGGCTGCCGCCTCGGAATCCGTTTTTGTAGAACTGCATGGCTTGTCTCCTTGGATTGGCTTGATACCGGCTGGGGTTTGCCGATGTGTATGCAAATAATATCCATGCTTACTATTTGTTGTCAATTAAATAAGTACACTTACCAAAACAGCCCTTACATCCCCCCCCCAAGACCCCCCCCCGGAGCGCAGGCATGAACTCACTTGACATGGCGGGGCACCTGATACGGCGCCTGCACCAGCAGTCCACCCAGGTGTTCACCCAACGCACACAGGCCGCAGGCTATGACCTGACGCCGGTTCAATTTGCCGCGCTCGACGCGATCCAGGCCCAGCCCGACACCGACCAGGCCACCGTGGCCGAGTTGATTGCCTATGACCGCGCCACCATCGGCGGGGTCATCGATCGGCTGGAACAAAAGGGCTGGGTCAAACGCATCGTCAGCGAGCGCGACCGCCGCGCACGCGAACTCTCACTCAGCCCCGAAGGGGCCCGCATCCACGCCGCGCTGCTGCCCATCGTTCAGGAGTTGCAGAACGAGATCCTCGGGCCTCTGAGCGAGGCCGAGCGCACAGCCTTCCTGGATTTGGCGAGCCGGGCGGTGCGGGCTTGACGGTCTTGGCTGCAATTGCGTTCTGTCACACCTGATTCTTGCCAAAGTCTGCCAATACCCATAGTCTGTTGCCATGAGCACCATGACCATTTCACTCCCTGAAGCCCTGAAGGCATTTGTCGACGAGCAGGTCAGCCAGCGTGGCTATGGCACCAACAGCGAATACGTGCACGAACTGATCCACAAGGAACAGGAGCGCGAGCAGTTGCGTGCTCTGCTGCTGGCCGGCGTCGAATCCGGCGCTGGCGTACCGGCAGACGCCGCTTATTTCGATGCGCTTCGACAACAAGTCGTTCAGAGCGACATTCCTCGGGCCAAAGCGTGACGCAGCGGGCGGTCATCGCACGCATGCAGGCCCAGCAAGACATTCAAGAGACGGTGACGTACTACCTCAACGAAGCCGGTCAGGAGGTGGCTCTGGGTTTCATTGAAGCCTTGGAAAAAGCATACGGCCACGTTTCGCTCCACCCTGCCACCGGTTCGCCTCGCTACGCGCACGAACTGCGCCTGCCCGGCCTGCGCGCCTGGCCTCTGACGCGCTTCCCCTACACCGTGTTCTACACCGACGAATCAGACCACATCGATGTCTGGCGCGTGCTGCATCGCCAGCGGCACATCCCCGCGTGGCTCGGTCTGCCTGAGGGCCCCTGACGGCCGCCTCGGCAAAAACCCGGAGTGCGTTGTGGCTCGGCACTCCCATACTGCCTGCTGCACAACACAGGAGGTTTCATTCATGTCCCCATTGCTTCAACGCTCCCTCGTCGGCCTGGCCTGCCTGGTCGCCGCACCGCTGTGTCTGGCCCAGGCCTCAGGGCTGACCCGCACCCTGGTCACCAAAGCCGATGTGTCGGTCGCCAACCGCGAGGCGGTGGTGGCCCGGGTGGAGGTGAGCCCGGGCAGTGCCGCTGGCTGGCACACCCACCCCGGTGACGAGATCAGCTATGTGCAAGAGGGCGAAGCCACCCTGCTGATGGCGGGCCAGCCCGCACGCAAGGTGGCGGCCGGTGAGGCCTTTGTGATCCCGGCCGGGGTGGTGCACAACGCCATCAACCACGGCCAGACAGCGACCAAGCTGGTCGGCGTGTATGTGGTGGAAAAAGGCCAGCCCCTGGCCACGCCGGCGCCTGCTCCGGCGCCCTGAGGACGGGAGCAAGGGCGCCAGACCGCGCCCATCACAGACTCTTGAGCGGCACCACGTCCTTGCCCTTGAAGGTGTAGACCGTGACGGCCGACGACTTCAGGTCGTGCTTGGGGTCGTAGGCAAACTCGCCGGTCACGCCCGCGTATTTGCCAGCAGCGATGGCCTGCACGATCTTCTTGGCGTCCAGCGATTGGGTGGCCTCGATGGCGCCGGCCAGCAGGTACATGCCGTCGTAGAAGGCGGCAGCGTAGGTCAGCGGGTCGCGCTTGTACTCGGCGCGGTAGCGCTCGACGAACTTCTGGCCCTTGTCGCTCTTGTCGAGCATCGAGCCGCCCTGGGTGCAGAAGGTGTTCAGATCACCTGAGACCTGGGCCAGGGAGGCGGTCTCGGACGAGCAGATGCCGTCCCCGCCCAGCAGCGGCACGGTCAGGCCCAGCGAACGCATCTGGCGCAGCATCGGGCCGCCCTGAGGCGAGTAGCCGCCGAAGAACACCGCATCGGCCTTGGAGGCCCGCACATTGGTCAGGATGGCGCTGAAATCGGTGGCCTTGTCGGTGGTGAATTCATTGGCCACCACCTTCAGGCCCAGGCGCTTGGCCTGCTCGGTGAATTCCTTGGCCACGCCCTGGCCATAGGCGGTGCGGTCGTCGATCACGGCCACGGTCTTGACCTTGAGGTCTTGCGCGGCGTAGGTGGCCATCTTGGCGCCCAGCTGGTTGTCGCTGGCCCCGATGCGGAACAGGTTGTTGTAGCCCAGTTCGGTCACCTTGGGGTTCGAAGCCACGGTCAGCACCACCACGTCCGAATCGTTGAGCACCCGCGCCGCCGGCACGGTCACGCCCGAGTTGTAAGGGCCCAGAACAAACTTGACCTTCTTGTCGGCCAGGGTCTGGGCCACCTGCACGCCCTGCTTGGGGTCGGCCACGTCGTCATGGATGTCCAGCTCGAACAGCACCGGCTTGCCGCCCACCTTCAGGCCCTTGGCGTTGAGCTCCTTGATGGCCAGTTGGGCGCCGTCGCGGTTGTCAATGCCGTTGGCGGCCTGCGGCCCGGTGATCGGGCTCATGAAGCCGATGCGGATGCGCTCCTGCGCCTGGGCGGCCACCGCCGTCAAAGCCAGCGCGACAGCGCTCATGTTGAACAGGATTTTTTTCATGGAAACGTCCTCGTGAGTCGTGGTTGAAAAAGGAAAAGGCCAAGGTAGAAAGAGGGAGCGACACGCCAGGCAGCCAAGCCTTGGCCAGCACCAGGTAGCGGGCGCGCCACAGCGCAAAGCCATGGGGAGCCAGAGCAGCGCTCAGGAGCAGCGCGCCATCAAAGCTTGGGGGACTGGGGGATTGGTAGAGGGTGTCGTGCCCGGGCCGCAGACGGCGCCCGGTGCAGAAGGGCCAGCACAGCCAAAAAGTGGGCCGGCTGAAAGGCGTGGATCGCCATGTTGAATGCTTTCTTGTCTCGGGTATCGCGTTGGTGTGCCGCCCTGGTGAGGCAACCACCCCGTCTTGTCACCCCGTCGGTGGGTGCCGGCGGGTTTGCAAATTGGGCGAGATGTTATCCACCAACGGAATCGTTGGCTGGATGAATGAGCTTGCATCAGTTTTTTTCAAGCCCCACAACCGCGAGCATCAGAAAGCGCTCCACCCCATCAGGGCCGGATCGGGCTTGGATAATCCCGGCCATGCCTCGTCCCCCACTCAGTATCCGCAACGCCACCCTGGTCGGCCTCATCGCGATTGTTCTCTGGTCTTCGGTCGTGGGGTTGATCCGCAGCGTCAGCACGGGCCTGGGGGCCACCGGGGGCGCGGCCATGATCTACACGCTGGGGGCCTTGCTGCTGGCCCTCACGGCGGGCTTCACCCCGCTGCGCGCCATCCCCCGGGCCTACCTGGGCTGGGGCAGCCTGCTGTTTGTGGCGTACGAGTGGTGCCTGTCACTGTCGATCGGCTACGCCCACACGGCCCAGCAGGCCATCGAGGTCGGCATGGTCAATTACCTGTGGCCCACCTTCACCCTGCTGGCCGCCATCGCCTTCAATGGGCAGCGCGCCAACGGCCTGATCGTGCCGGGCGTGCTGATCGCCCTGGCGGGCATCTGCCGCGTGCTGGCCGGTGAACAGGGGCTGGACTGGGCCGGCATGCTGGCCAACATCCAGAGCAACCCCTTGAGCTACGGGCTGGCCTTTTTGGGTGCCCTGCTGTGGGCAGCCTATTGCACGGTCACCGCCCGCATGGCGCGCGGCCGCAACGCCATCACCCTGTTCGTCACGCTCACCGCCCTCAGCCTGTGGGCCAAGTACCTCATCGTGGGCGGCGAGCCCATGCACTGGAGCCTGTCCACCGGCATCCACCTGGCGTTTGCCGCTGCGGCCATGGGCCTGGGCTATGGCGCCTGGAACGTGGGCATCCTGCACGGCAACGTCACGGTGCTGGCCGGGGCCTCTTATTTCACGCCGGTGTTCTCGGCGGCGCTGGCCGCGGCCCTGCTGCAGGTGCCCCTGACGCCCGCTTTCTGGCTGGGCACGGGCATGGTGTGCGGTGGGGCGGTGCTGTGCTGGCTGGCCACACGGGGGCGGGCAGCGCGGGCAGCGCCCTGACAAGGTCAGGCGAGAGTTTCAGGCTGGGTCTGTGGTGGGGCGCTCCCCCGCCACCGCCCGCAGCAGGCTCACCAGGCGCTGGGTGATCGGCGTCAAGGGCCGCCCGCGCAGGGTGATCAGGCCCACGGCGGGCACCTCGGCTTCCACCTCCAGGGGCAGCGGGGTGAGCAAGCCCAGCGCCGCAAAATGCCGGGCCACCGAATCGGCCATCAGGGCGGCGGCGCCCTGGTCGCGCAGCAAGGTCAGCTGGCCCAGAAAAGAAGCGGTCTCGACCACATCCAGCGGCGGGGTCAGGCCCAGGCGGAAGAACTGCTGCTCCAGCTTCACCCGCATCGAGGCCCAGGGCGGCGGGGCCACCCAGCGGCAGCCGGCCAGCGCATGCCAGCCCGGGGGGCTGGCGCCGGCCAGCAAGGGGTGGTCGGGCCGCAGCACCACGCGCATGGGTTCGTTGTACAACGCCTCGGTCAGCAGGTCGGGGGCGGCGTAGCCGGGCTCCAGCCGGCCCACGAACAGGTCCAGCTCGCCCAGGCGCAGCTTGGGCAGCAGGTGCGTCAGGTCGCCCTCTTCGATCAGCACGGTGGCGCCTGAGGACTCGGCCTTCAGGCGCTCGATGGCCGGCGCCAGCAGGGTGGGCAGGCCCACCACCATGGCGCCCACCCGGGCGCGGCCGGCCACCCCGCGCTCGATGGTGCTGATCTCGTCGCGGGTGCGTTCGTAGTCGGCCAGCACCGAGCGGGCAAAGCGCAGCATGGCCAGGCCGGCTGCCGTGGGCTCGGTGCCGCGACGGGAGCGGTCGAACAGTTGCAGGCCCAGCATCTCCTCGATCTCACCCAGCATCTTGGACACCGCCGGCTGGGTGACCGACAAAAACTCGGCCGTGCGGCCCAGGTGCCGGAACTCGTTCAGCGCCAGCAGCAATTGCAGGTGGCGCAGCTTGATGTTGGAGCGCAAGGCCCGGTCAATGTGGGACATGCGCGAATATTACATGAGCAAAACCTCATGAAATGTTTCCAATTATCGATTGGACGGTTATGAATCAAAAGCGCACCATGCGGGCCAACAACAAGCCACCGACGGAGACATCGCCCCCATGAAACTGCCTCACCTCAACCGCCGCGACTGGCTGGCGGGCACCGCCCTCGCGCCCTTGCTCGGCGGCACGGCTGCCACCCTGCCTGCCCTGGCCGCTGCCGCTGACGACTACCCCAGCCGCCCCATCAACTTCATCTGCCCCTGGCCGGCCGGCGGAACGGCCGATGTGTCCATGCGCGCCATCTGCCAGGTGGCGGGCCGCATCCTCAAGCAAGCCATTGCCGTGGACAACAAGGCCGGTGCGGCCGGCATGATCGGCGTGAAAGCCCTGGCCGGCGCCAGGCCCGACGGCTACACCGTCGGTCAGATCCCGATCTCGGTCACACGCTTCGCGCAGTTGGGCACGGTGCAGGCCAACCCGCTGAAAGACTTCAGCTACCTGGCCCGCACCTCGGGCCAGACCTTCGGCATTGCTGTGCCCGCCGATTCGCGCTTCAAAACATTGAAGGACATGGTCGAGCACGCCAAGGCCCACCCGGGGCAACTGACCTACGCGCACGCGGGCATCGGTGGCGCCACCCATGTGGGCATGGAAGAGTTCGCCATGGCCGCCGGCATCCAGCTCAGCGGCATCGCCTACAAGGGCGGGGCCGCCGCCCTCAACGACACCCTGGGCGGCCAGGTCGACATGCTGGCCGACTCCAGCTCGTGGGCGCCCCACGTCGAAGGCGGCAAGCTGCGCCTGCTGGCCACCTGGGGCGAGCAGCGCACGCCCCGCTTCAACACCACGCCCACCTTGCAAGAACTGGGCTTCAAGGTGGTGGTGGATGCCCCCAATGGCATCGGCGCGCCGGCCGGCCTGCCGCCGGCCATCGAAAAGAAATTGCGCGACGCCTTCCGCCAGGCCGTGGCCAGTGACGAGTTCAAGGCCGTGGCCGCCCGCATCGACGCCCCCGTGATGTACCTGGACGGCCCCGACTACAAGCGCTATGTGGCCGAGGTCTACAAGCGCGACACCGCACTGATCGAGCGCCTCAAGCTCAAAGAACTCCTGGAAAAAGGCTGATTGAACGTGAGCACCCCCCCCCATCTGATCCGTCTGCACGCGGCAGACAATGTCCTGATCGCCAAAGAGCCCATCGCGCTGGGCCAGACCCTGCCCGGGCTGGCCGCCCGGGCCCGCGCCCAGGTGCCGGCGGGCCACAAGATCGCGGCCTGCCGCATTGCCCAGGGCGAGCCGGTGCGCAAGTACAACGCAGTGATCGGCGTGGCCGGGCGCGACATCGAACCTGGTGACTACGTGCACACCCACAACCTCAGCCTGACCGAGTTCGACCGCGACCCGGGCTTTGGCCTGGATGTGCGCCCCGTCAACTATGTGAGTGCGGCCGAACAGGCCACCTTTGAAGGCTATGTGCGCGAAGACGGCCGGGTGGGCACGCGCAATTTCGTGGGCATCCTGGCCTCGGTCAACTGCTCGGCCACGGCCATCACCCGCATTGCCGCGCACTTCACGCCCGAGCGCCTGAAAGACTTCCCCAATGTGGACGGCGTGGTCGCCTTCACCCAGACCACGGGCTGCGGCATGTCTTCGCCCAGCCCGCACTTCGACCTGCTGCGCCGCACCCTGGCCGGCTACGCGCGCCACCCCAACCTGGCCGGCGTGCTGGTGGTGGGCCTGGGCTGCGAACGCAACCAGGTGGCCGACCTGATGGACTCGCAAGGCCTGCAAAGCGGCCGCCTGATGCGCAGCATGGTGATGCAGGACATGGGCGGCACCCGGGTCACCATCGAAGCCGGCATCCGCGCCGTCGAAGAGATGCTGCCCCTGGCCAACGCCTGCCAGCGCCAGACCGTGCCAGCCAGCCACATCAGCATCGGCCTGCAGTGCGGGGGCTCCGACGGCTTTTCGGGCATCACCGCCAACCCGGCCCTGGGCGAGGCCATGGACATCCTGGTGCGCCACGGCGGCACCGCCATCCTGTCGGAAACCCCCGAGATCCACGGTGTGGAATACATGCTGACACGCCGCGCCGTCTCGCCCGAGGTGGGGCAAAAGCTGCTGGACCAACTGGCCTGGTGGGCCGAGTACACCCGGGGCCACAACGGCCAGTTCAACGGCGTGGTGGGCCCGGGCAACCAGGCCGGCGGCCTGGCCAACATTTTTGAGAAATCGCTGGGCTCGGCCATGAAATGCGGCACCACGCCGCTGCAGGGCGTGTACGCCTATGCCGAGGCCATCGATCGCAAGGGCTTTGTCTTCATGGACTCGCCGGGCTACGACCCGGTGTCGGCCACCGGGCAGATCGCCAGCGGCGCCAACCTGATCTGCTTCACCACCGGCCGGGGTTCGATGTTCGGCAGCAAGCCCGCGCCCACCATCAAACTGGCCAGCAACACCCCCATGTACCAGCGCCTGAGCGAAGACATGGACATCAACTGCGGCGCCATCCTCGACGGCGAGGTGGACCTGCCCGGCATGGGCCAGCGCATCTTCGAAGCCATCCTGCGCCACGCCTCGGGCGAGCGCACCAAGAGCGAACTGCTGGGCCTGGGCGACCACGAGTTCGTGCCCTGGCACCTGGGCATCGTGAGCTGATCACCCCCTGCCTGCCCTGCTCCTTTTTTCAGACAAGACCCCATGACCGTGCCCCACCCGCTCGCGCTGAGCCGAGCCGACCTGATCGAAACCCGCCACCTGATTGGCGGCCACTGGTGCCCCGGCCTGCAGGCCGACCGCGCCCCGCTGGCCGTGCACGACCCCGCCGACCTGAGCCTGATCGCCAGCGTGCCCGATGGCGGCGCCGCCGACGCCCGGGCCGCCCTGGACGCCGCCCAGGCCGCCTGGCCAGCCTGGAAGGCCTTGCCCGCGCGCGAGCGCGCCGCCATTCTCAAGCGCTGGCACGACCTGATCGTGGCCCACCAGGACGACCTGGGTCGCCTGATCAGCCGCGAGCAGGGCAAGCCCCTGGCCGAAGGCCGCGGCGAGGTGCTGTACGCGGCCAGCTATGTGGAATGGTTTGCCGAGCAGGCCACCCGCGCCAACGGCGAGGTGATCCCCACCCCGGCCCCCCACAAGCGCCTGCTGGCCGTGCGCGAGCCCGTGGGTGTGGTGGCCGTGATCACGCCCTGGAACTTCCCGGCCGCCATGATCGCGCGCAAGATCGCCCCGGCCCTGGCCGCAGGCTGCACCGTGGTGGCCAAGCCCGCCGAAGACACCCCGCTCACCGCCCTGGCCCTGGCCAAGCTGGCCCAGGAGGCTGGCGTGCCCGCCGGTGTGCTGAACCTGGTCACGGCTTCGCGCGAGCGCACCCCCGAGGTGGTGGACGTGTGGCTGGCCGACGAACGCGTGCGCAAGATCAGCTTCACCGGCAGCACCCCGGTGGGCCGCCACCTGGCCCGCGAATCGGCCGCCACGCTCAAAAAGCTCTCGCTGGAGCTGGGCGGCAACGCCCCCTTCATCGTGTTCGAAGACGCCGACCTGCACGCCGCCGTCGAAGGGCTGATGGTGGCCAAGTTCCGCAATGGCGGCCAGACCTGCGTGTGCCCCAACCGGGTGTATGTGCAAAGCGCCGTGCATGAGGCCTTTGTCGACAAGCTGGTGGCCCGCGTGGCCGCGCTGCAGGTGGGCCCGGCCAGCGACCCGGCCTCGCAGATCGGCCCCATGATCAACGAGCGTGCGGTGGCCAAGATCGAACGCCATGTGCAGGATGCCGTGGCCAAGGGCGCCGTCGTGCGCACGGGCGGGCTTCGCCTGAGTCGTACCGACACCCCTGGCGCCGCCTACTACGCCCCCACCGTGCTCACCGAGGCCCAGCCCGACATGGAGTGCGCCTGCGAAGAGACCTTCGGCCCCGTGGTGCCGGTGTCGCGCTTCGAGACCGAGGGCGAGGTGCTGGCCCTGGCCAACGGCACCCCTTACGGCCTGGCCGCCTACTTCTACAGCCAGAACCCGGCGCGCATCTGGCGCGTGGGCGAGGCGCTGGACTGCGGCATCGTGGGCATCAACGAAGGCGCCCTGGCCGCCGAGGCGGCGCCCTTTGGCGGCGTCAAGGCCTCGGGCTATGGCCGCGAGGGCTCGGTGCACGGGCTGGACGACTACCAGCACATCAAGTACCTGTGCCAGGGCGGGCTGGGCTGAACCCGGCCCGGTGCCCACGCCAGCAACACCCTCATTTGAACCCGGGACCCCCACCATGACACACCCAAGCAGCCTGCCCAGCGACAACCCCTTCAAACTCGCCCTGCAACAACGCCAGGCCCAGGTGGGCCTGTGGCTGTCCATGGCCGACCCCTACCTGGCCGAGGTCAGCGCCACGGCCGGCTTCGACTGGCTGCTGATCGATGGCGAACACGCCCCCAACGACCTGCGCAGCACCCTGGCCGCGCTGCAGGCGGTGGCCCCTTACCGGGCCCAGCCGGTGGTGCGCGCGGTGCAGGCCGACACGGCACTGATCAAGCAACTGCTGGACATCGGCGTGCAGAACCTGCTGGTGCCCATGGTGGACACGGCCGAACAGGCCGCTCAGGTGGTCAGCGCCACCCGCTATCCGCCCCAGGGCATCCGCGGCGTGGGCAGTGCCGTGGGCCGGGCTTCGCGCTGGAGCGCCCGCGGCGATTACCTGCAGGTGGCCGACAGCGAGATCTGCCTGCTGGTGCAGGCCGAGACCGTGACCGCGCTCAGCCACCTGCAGGCCATCTGCGAAGTCGATGGCGTGGACGGCGTGTTCATCGGCCCGGCCGACCTGGCCGCCTCGATGGGCCACCGCGGCAACCCAGGCCACCCCGAGGTGCAGGCCGCCATCGAGGGCGCCATGCGCACCATCATCGCCAGCGGCAAGGCGGCGGGCACCCTGACCTCCGACCCCGCTCTGGCCCGCCGCTACCTGGACCTGGGCTGCACCTTTGTCGCCACCGGCGTCGATGTGCTGCTTTATGCTCAAGCGGCCCGCCGCCTGGCCGCCAGCTTTCTGAGCAGCGCACCCGCCGTGGCCGCGCCCGCCCCCGGCGCAGCCTACTGAGGGTGATGGCCAGCCCCGGCACCACCGCTTCCAGCCCCTTCTGCCTGAACACCCATGTCCACCCCCATTGAATTCATCGCCGCGCTCACGCGCATCGTCGGCCCCCAGGCCTGCCTGACCGAAGCGGCCGACACCGTTGGCTACACCACCGACTACCGCAAGCTCTACCGTGGCGATGCCCTGGCCGTGGTGCTGCCTGCCAGCACCGAAGAGGTGAGCCAGGTGATGGCCTGCTGCCACGCCCACGGTGTGCGCGTGGTGCCACAAGGCGGTAACACCTCGCTGATGGGCGGGGCGGTGCCTGAGCAGGGCTCGGGGGCCATCGTGCTCAACCTGCGCCGCATGAACCGGGTGCTGGCCGTGGACACGGTCAACGACACCCTGACCCTGCAGGCCGGCGTGACCCTGAGCGGCGCACGCGCCGCAGCCGACGCGGCCGGTCGCCTGTTTCCGCTGCGCATCGGCTCGGAGGGCTCATGCCAGATCGGGGGCAACCTGGCCACCAACGCGGGCGGCACCGCCGTGCTGCGTTACGGCAACATGCGCGACCTGGTGCTGGGCATCGAAGCGGTGCTGCCCGATGGCCGCATCTACTCCAGCCTGCGCGGCCTGCGCAAAGACAACACCGGCTACGACCTGAAGCAGCTGTTCATTGGCTCGGAGGGCACGCTGGGCATCATCACGGCCGCCGTGCTCAAGCTCTACCCGCAACCGCGCGCCGTGGCCGCCGCCTTTGTGGCCGTCAGCGACCCGCGTGCCGCCGTGCAACTGCTGGGCCTGGCCAAGCAGCTGGCCGGCCCCCAGGTCACGGCCTTTGAGCTGGTGTCGGCCGACGCCATGGCCCTGGTCTGCGACTACCTGGGCGGCGCACGCCCGCCGCTGGCCGGCCAGCCCGCCTGGATGGTGCTGATGGAATTCAGCTCCACAGGCGAGCAAGCCGCCCTGGACGCCCAACTGACCCAGGTGCTGGAAGGCGGCATGGAACAAGGCTGGGTGCATGACGCCGCCCTGGCCGCCAGCCTGTCGGATGTGCAGGCCTTCTGGCGCCTGCGCGAGGAAATCTCGGACGCCCAGACCCGCACCGGCGGCAGCATCAAATGCGATGTGTCCGTGCCGCTGTCCGACATCCCGGCCTTCATTGACGACGCAAGCCGCCAGGTACAGGCCCTGGCCCCCGGCAGCCGCATGGTGATCTACGGCCACATGGGCGATGGCAACGTGCACTTCAACCCCCTGCGCCCCACCGACACCCCGGCGAGCGACTACCTCGAGCGCCACTACAGCGCCGTCTCGCACGCCGTGGACCAGCTGGTGCACAGCCTGCACGGCTCGATCTCGGCCGAACACGGCATCGGCGTGGCCAAGCGCGACGACCTGCGCCTGTACAAATCCGAGGTGGAGCTGGCCCTGATGTGGCAGGTGAAACGGGCGCTGGACCCGCAGGGGCTGCTCAATCCGGGCAAAATGCTGCCGGCAAGTTGACGACCTCAAGCAGCCGCCCAACGAAAAAAGAGCCATGGGACGCATGGCTCTTTTTCATCGCATCAGGGGATAGTCCCCTCACAAAGCGGTATCAAACCGGGCACTGCACGGCGATGGAGCACGATGCAGTAGGCGCCATCGTCGGCAAACCGGTGCAAGAGCCCGTCGTGATGACATCGGTGCCTCGGTTCACGGCGGTCACCGCCATCGTGACGCTGGTGTTGTTGACCACATTGCCATTGGCCCCACAGCTGAGGTTGATGGTGCCCCCTGCAGGCAGAGTCATGGGGCCGGGACTTGCGGGCAACGCCATGGCTTGCTCACCCACATAGCCGGCAGTGAGCGCCAAAACCCCCGCTGCGGCCGCCAGAAACACCGCTGCCAGGGGGCGCCCCTGCAGCCGCACGCGCAAATGCCTGTAACTGATCATGGCAACCAAGGCCGTCAGCGCCAACAAGGTCCACTCAGACAGCGTCGGCACACTGGCCGTGGCAGGCGCATAGGTCAGGGAGGCAGAGAAGCCGGCAAATGCCAACTTGCCCGTCAAACCGGCAAGCACCACCGGAAGACCACGAATCATTTTGACCAGAAGCATGAATAACCTTCAATTTGTAACTAATATGTAACTATCAAAATGTACAGGAGATCGTGACAGGGCCACGGCCACAGGGCTTTTATGGAACCTCAACGACCTGTCTGGCGCCCCTCCACTCCTCTGTGCGAACAGATCGGCTCGAACCGAAGGGGTCAGCCCCAGCCGCTAGACTGTTGGCATGTTGGAACATTTTTTTACATCTCTCGGCCGTGCCAGCATCGAGCCAGCCATGCTTTTCTCCATCGTGGTGTGGATGGTCTTCGAGAACTGGCGGCCCTTTCGGCCCGCGGGCCCGAACGCCTCGGGCCATGCCCTGAACAACCTGACGTTGACCGCGCTCAACCACGGATTGATGTTGTGGCTGACCCCTTGGCTCTATCTGGCCTGCATGAGCTTGCTGGGGTCCCACTGGCAAGGCTGGCTGGCCTCTGAGGGGTTTGGCTTCTTGACCTCATTTGCCGTCACTCTGCTCGCCAGCGAACTCTTGGTGTATTGGATGCACCGACTGTTCCATGCTGTACCCTGGCTGTGGCGGGTCCACGCCGTGCACCACAGTGACACCGAGACCGACGTCACCACTGCCCACCGTCATCACCCAATCGAAGTGCTGGTGGGCGGTTTCTCTACCTTGCTGCTCTTGCTGCTGCTGGGGCCCAGCCAGGGCGTCGTGCTGGCCTACAGCCTGTTCCGCCTGGCCACGGATGCCTTCAGCCACGCCAACATCAGCCTGCCCGAGAAACTCAACCGCCTTTTGAGCCTGGTGGTGGTCACGCCGAATTTTCATCGCGTACATCACATGGCCGACATGCGCTACACCAACAGCAATTACGGCTCCGTGCTGCCGTGGTTCGACAGCCTGTTCGGCACCCGCCGGTCGTTGCCAGCAGCGCAGGCCCTGACCTGGGACAACGGACTGGAATACTTCCGCGAGGCCGGAGATTCGCGCCTGGACAGATTGCTTTTCATGCCATTTCGCAACGGGTTTCCAAAGCAGCCCTGATTCCCTCTGGTGGCCTGCCACCCGCTGAGGCAACGCTTGCCCAGCCCAGCCGCCCGGCGGCCCAGTGCATGCCCCGGGCTGTTCCCACGCGGCCACCGGGGGGTGTGGATACGGCTCCGAGGCGGTCCGCGGTGGCGTCTGGTAGCTCTTTCATGCCGGTGCTCACTGCATGCGGGGCGCTCCCCTGGCTTTCACCGATTGCCAGTGCAGGCCGCGGCGGTTCAGATGCAGGCTGAACCCACCAACCCTGCAGCCGCCATGAACCCCTCCCTCAGCCGCCGCCAGACCTTGGGCGACATCCTGCGCCGCACCGCACAACGCCTGCCCCACAAAACCGCCATCGTGTGCGGCAGCACCCGCTGGAGCTACGCCGAGTTCGATGCACTGGTCACCCGCCTGGCGGCGGGCCTGGTCCTGCAGGGCATCGCCCCGGGCGACAACGTGGCCCTGCTGGCACGCAACTCACACGCCTTTGCGGCCATGCGCTTTGCTTTGGCCCGCCTGGGCGCCGTGCTGGTGCCGATCAACTTCATGCTCAAGGCCGACGAGGTGGCCTTCATCCTGCGGCATGCCGGCGCCCACACCCTCGCCACCGACACCGAATTGGCCCCGGTGGCCCGCCAGGCCGCCACCTTGCAGACCCAGGTGCGCCAGTTCATCTGGCTGCCCAGCGAAGAGCCCACCGAGCCGGCACAAGGCATGCTCGATTTCAACGCCCTGGCGCGCTGCGACGCGCCACTGCCAGGCCCCGGCCCCGCCAGCACCGACCTGGCCCAGATCGTCTACACCAGCGGCACCGAATCCAGCCCCAAGGGCGCCATGCTGACCCATGACGCCGTGCTGTGGCAGTACGTGAGCTGCGTGATGGATGCAGCCATTGCCCGCGACGACCTGATGCTGCACGCGCTGCCGCTGTACCACTGCGCCCAGCTCGACGTGTTTTTTGGCCCCGCCATCTATGTGGGGGCCACCAACATCATCACCGGCCGCCCGGTGGCCGAGCGCCTGCTGGACCTGATCGAGGCCCACCGCATCGCCAGCTTCTTTGCCCCACCCACCGTCTGGATTGCCCTGCTGCGCTCGCCCCAGTTCAGCGAGGCACGGCTGGCCAGCCTGGCCAAGGGCTATTACGGCGCCTCGATCATGCCGGTCGAGGTGCTCAAGGAACTGGCCCAGCGCCTGCCCCGTGTGCAACTGTGGAACCTGTACGGCCAGACCGAGATCGCGCCGCTGGCCACGATGCTGGGCCCTGAAGACCAGCTGCGCAAACCAGGCTCCTGCGGGCGCGCCGTCACCAACGTCGAAACCCGCGTAGTCGACGACCAGATGCGCGATGTGGCCCCTGGCGAGGTGGGTGAGATCGTGCACCGATCGCCGCACCTGATGCTGGGCTATTTCCATGACGAAGAGCGCACCCGCGCCGCCTTTGAAGGCGGCTGGTTCCACAGCGGCGATCTGGCCACGGTGGACGCCGAGGGCTACATCACGGTGGTCGACCGCAAAAAAGACATGATCAAGACCGGCGGCGAGAACGTGGCCAGCCGCGAGGTCGAAGAGAGCATCTACCGCCTGCCCCAGGTCAGCGAGGTGGCGGTGGTGGGGCTGCCCGACGCCCGCTGGGTCGAGGCCGTGACCGCCGTGGTGGTGGTGAAAGCCGGCCACACCTTGAGCGAAGCCGAGGTGATGGCCCATTGCAACACCCACCTGGCCGGCTTCAAGTGCCCCAAGCGCGTGGTGTTTGTGGACGCCCTGCCCAAAAACCCCAGCGGCAAGTTGCTGAAGCGGCAGTTGCGCATCGAGTTGAACGAAGCAGGCGCCAGCAGCACCACGCACAACTGACTATGATGCGCGGCATTCCAGACCGCTGAAACCTGTCGGCATGAGTTCGCAAAAACTTTCGCAACGTCTTTCGCAACATCGTTCGCAAAAGCGCCTGCTTGCATTCCTGACCACCCCTGGGCTTCTGCTGCTCACCAGCCTGTTGCTGGTGGCCCCCCCTGCGCTGCAAGCCCGCACGCCGGCCGCGCCCCGGGCCGTGAGCCCGCGCGGGCCCCTGGGGGCCGAGGAGCTCAACCACATCAACGTGTTCAAGGCCAGCTCGCCCTCGGTGGTCAACATCACGGCGCTGGGGCTGGAGCGGGATGTGTTCTCGCTCAATGTGCAGCAGGTGCCCCAGGGCACGGGCACCGGCTTTGTGTGGGACACCCAGGGCCACATCGTGACCAATTTCCATGTGATCCAGGGCGCTGCGGCGGCCCGGGTCACCCTGGCCGACCAGAGCAGCTACCGGGCCGAACTGGTGGGCGCCTTTGCCGACCGCGATCTGGCGGTGCTGCGCATCAACGCCCCCGCCGCCAAGCTGCGCCCCCTGCCCTTGGGCAGCAGCCGCGACTTGCAGGTGGGGCAGCAGGTGTACGCCATCGGCAATCCCTTTGGCCTGGACCAGACCCTCACCATGGGCATCGTGAGCGCGCTCAACCGCGAGATCGAATCCGTCACGCGCCGCACCATCAAGGGGGCCATCCAGACCGATGCGGCCATCAACCCCGGCAACTCGGGCGGGCCGCTGCTGGATTCGGCGGGCCGGCTGATCGGTGTCAACACCTCGATCTACAGCCCCTCCGGGGCCAGCGCCGGCATCGGCTTTGCCATCCCGGTGGACGAGGTCAACCGCATCGTGCCCAGCCTGATCCGCGACGGGCGCCTGGTGCGCCCGGCCCTGGGCCTGAGCGGCGCCGGGCCCGACCTGAACCGGGCGCTGGGCCTGCCCAAGGGCGTGGCCATCGTGCGCCTGCAGCGCAACGGCCCGGCCGCCAAGGCCGGCCTGCGCGCCTTCAGCCGCAGCGAGAACGGCATCGTGGCCGGCGATGTGATCACCGCCGTGGAAGGCGAGCCCGTCGAGACCATGGACGACCTGCTCACCGCGCTGGAGCGATTGCAGCCGGGCCAGACCTGCACCCTCACCCTGTGGCGTGCCGGCAGCACACGGCGCCAGGCCGTGACGCTGGCCGAGTCGGAGGATTGACGGGCAGGCCGAATCGATCACCGGGCAAGAGGCGGCCACACCATGCCCGATCCCCGTTGGCGAAGACAAAAGCCAACACCGGAACGCCGAGGGGGGGGACAACCCTCCTCAACAGCGATCCCCGAAAGTGGCTTGTGCCATCGCACCTCCCCCGCCGCAGCCCCCCTGCGATATGCAGCGATGGGTAACCGCTGTCAAGTGACTACAGAGGCCGATGGATACAAACTGCAAAAGACTCGAAACGAGGAAAGATCGCTTCTCTGCCGATGCATGTTGGACAGATCATTCACCCTTGACATGACCGCATTTCAAGCGGATCAGCGAATGACATGACACAGGCTTGGCATGAGCAAACTCCCCATCAATCTCAACGATCTGCTTCGCCAAAGAACGGTCGAAAGCGAGAGGATCGAGTACAAGACAGGCTGGAATCCAGACGCGATCACCCGGACCGTGTGCGCGTTTGCCAACGACTTCGAGAACCTCGGTGGGGGCTACGTGGTGATGGGGCAGGACTGTGACGACGACGGCCGGCCAGTCTTTCCACCCATTGGTTTGGTCAGCAGTCAACTGGACAAGATTCAACGGGAATTGCTGGCGGCCTGCCAGTTGATTCAGCCACCCTATTTCCCGGTGCTGAGCCTTGAACAGGTAGAAGGGCGCGCACTGATCGTGCTGTGGGCACCTGGCGGCCAGACCCGCCCCTACAAGGCCCCAGAAGCCGTCACCGCGAACAAAAAGACATGGCGCTACTACATCCGCCGCTACAGCAGCACCGTCGAGGCCAAGGGTGACACGGAGCGGGAACTCATGAACCTGGCGGCCAAAATCCCCTTCGATGACCGCTATCACCAAGACGCACGGCTGGACGACTTGCCCAAGCCGGGAATACAGGCGTTTTTGCAAGAAATCGAAAGTGAATTGGCAGCGGATGCCCCATTGCTTTCGATCGAGGCCTTGGCGCGACAGATGAATCTGGCGGGCGGCCCGACCGAGTCGCCCTGGCCGAAGAATGTCGGCCTGTTGTTCTTCAATGAACACCCGGATCGGTTCTTTCCGGGGTTGCAGATCGATGTCGTCTGGTTTCCTGAAGGTGCCAGTGGCGACCGCTTTGAAGAAAAGACTTTCAAGGGGCCACTGGCGCGCATGACGCGCGAGGCACTCAACTACATTCAGCGCAATTTCCTGATCGAGACAGTGATCAAACATGCTGATCGTGCGGAGGTGACACGGGTTTGGAATTTCCCGTACGCAGCCATTGAGGAAGCCCTGGTCAATGCGGTCTATCACCGTTCTTACGAAGAGCGCGAGCCCATTGAAGTGCGCATCAGCCACGACGAACTGGTCATCATCAGCTACCCCGGTCCGGATCGGTCCATCCGCCTGGAGGACCTGCGGACCGGTCGTGCTGTGAGTCGTCGATACCGCAATCGTCGAATCGGTGAATTCTTGAAGGAGCTGGATCTGACTGAAGGCCGCTCGACAGGTATTCCAAAAATCCTCAAGGTGATGACCGCAAACGGGTCGCCTGCGCCGGTGTTCGAGACGGACGATGAAAGATTGTCCTTTGTGGTGCGGTTACCAAGTCATCCTGCACTCAGTGCAGACCTCACTCCGACCGAGCAAGTGACCGAGCAAGTGACCGAGCAAGTCCACCGGCTGCTGACAACCATGAGGGGAGACATGTCGCGCCAGGATTTGCTCGATGCGTTGGGAATGACGCACCGAGAACACTTTCGCAGTGCCTACCTCAAGCCGGCCCTGGATGCAGGCTGGGTAGAAATGACATTGCCCGACAAGCCAAACAGCAGCAAACAACGGTACCGTTTGACCTCAATGGGTCAGCGCTGGTTGAAGGCTCACCCCGGCAACTCCATCCGATAACCCACCCCGTACACCGACACGATGCCCGAGCCCTCGGGGCGCAGGCGCTCGATCTTCTTGCGCAGGTTCTTGATGTGGCTGTCGATCACGCGGTCGCTCACGTCGCGCAGATCGCCCTCGTGCACCTCGTCGAGCAGGCGGCTGCGCTCCAGCACCTGGCCAGGGCGCGACAGCAGCAGGCGCAGCAGCCGGAACTCCACCACGGTCAGCCCCAGGGGCTGGCGCTGCCAGCGCACCTGCAGGGCGGGTTCGTCCACCACAAAACCCTGCTCTGGCGGCCAGGCCGCCTGCGCCAAGCGGCCCTCGGCGCGGCGCAGCAGGGCATTCAGCCGGGCCACCACCTCACGCGGGCTGAAGGGTTTGCACACATAGTCGTCGGCGCCGGTCTCCAGGCCCTCCAGCCGATCGATCTCATCGACACGGGCCGTGATCATCATCACCGGCACATCCGAGAAGGTGCGCAGTTCACGGCACACCAGCAAGCCGTCCTGATCGGGCAGGGTCAGATCCAGCAGCACGGCCGAGGGCTGCAACTCACGCACGCAGGGGCTGACCTGGCGGCCCTCCGACAACCAGACCGCGCGAAAGCCCTGCGCCCCCAGGTAGTTGCTCAGCATGTCGGCGATCTTGAAGTCGTCTTCCACCACCAGCACGGTGCGTGGCAAGGCCGATGGCCGGTGGGCCAGCATGGGGGCAAAGGGAGCGGAAAGGGCGGAAGGTGCTAGAGGCTGTGACATGGCAGGGTTCAGAACTCAGGCAGGTTGGCGGGGCAGTTCGATGTCCATGCGCAGGCCGCCCAGCGGGCTCAGGCTGGCCGTGATGCGGCCCTGGTGGGCCTTGACGATGGCCTGGGCAATGGCCAGGCCCAGGCCGCTGCCGGCCGAGCCCGGGCGCTGGCGCAGGCGGGCGCCCTCGGTGCGGAACAGGGGCTCGAACAGGCGATGCAGCTGCTCAGGCGCCACGCCAGGGGCGCTGTCTTCCACGATCAATCGCACACCCAGGGCGCTGGCCTCGCAATGCAGGCGCACCGCACCGGGCGAATCGGTGTAGCTCAGGCTGTTGTCGATCAGGTTGGCCAGGGTCTGCTCGATGCGGCCCAGGTCCCAGCGCACGGCAATGGGCTCGTCCAGCACCAGCAGCTCCAGTTGCAGGCCCTGGCGCGCGGCCTGGGTCTCGAAGCGGCGGGCGCAGCGGCGCACCAGCTCGGCCGCGTCGCCGTCACGCCACACACAGTGCAGCTCGCCCATGTCCGACAGGGCCAGGGTGTGCAGGTCGTTGACCAGGCGCCCCAACTTGAGCACCTCTTCACGCAAGCTGGCCAGCACCTCGGGTGTGGCCTGCCGGGCCCCGTCTTCGATCGATTCCAGCTCGCCTTGCAACACCGACAGCGGCGTGCGCAATTCGTGCGAGACCTGGGCGATCCAGGTGCGGCGGGCGTTCTCCTGGCTGGCCAGGGTCTGGCCCATCACGTTCATGTCGGCCATCAGGGCGGCGATCTCGGTGGCGCCACGGGGTTGCAGCTGGGCCGTGAAATCGCCGCGGGCCATGCGCCGGGCGGCGGCCTGCACCGCGCGCAGCGGCGCGCTCCAGCCGCGTGCAATCAACACCGCCGCGCCCAGGGCCAGCAACACCGTGACCGCCAGCGCCCAGCCCAGGCGCCCGTACTGCTGGCGCAAGAAAGCCGAGTCGGCCGAGCCCTCGGCCGGGCGCAGGTTGAGGCTGGCGTAGCCGATCACCTGGCCCTGCCATTGGATGGCGTGGGTCAGCACCTCGTCACCGGGCGGCGGGGCGGCACCGGCCAGACGCCGGTGGTTCTTGTCGAAGATCTGCACCCGCCCGGCCATGCTGCCTGGGGGGTGCGGCAAGGGGCGTGGCGCTTGCCAGACCTCGGTGGCCGCCTGGGCGCTGCCGGGCTGGACCAGCAGATCCACCCAGCCGGCCAGGCCGGCGGGCAGGGCCGACACCGGCCCAGGCCGCCCGCCAGGCTCGGGTCGGGGCGGAGGGGGCGGACGGCCCCAGCCCGGGCCCTGACCCGGGTGCGGTGGTGGCGGGTGCCAACCTGGCCCGGGTGGCTCGGGCCGGTGCCAGGAGCCGCCCTGAGGCTGAGGCTGAGGCTGAGGCTGAGGCTGAGGCTGAGGCTGAGGCTGAGGCTGAGGCTGAGGCTGAGGCTGAGGCTGAGGCTGAGGCTGAGGTTGCGGTTGCG
>Ga0208269_100180_pt1 | contig 42412 bp, 39 predicted proteins | sample LakWasMe88_LOW11_2_FD_183912 | JGI IMG/M metagenome (GOLD analysis project Ga0208269, IMG submission 183912) | Freshwater sediment methanotrophic microbial communities from Lake Washington under simulated oxygen tension - Sediment Metagenome... | ecosystem: Environmental > Aquatic > Freshwater >...
ACCTGGACCCCCCGTTGCAGGCCCAGATCACCCGGGCCCTGAACCCCGAGCCCGAGCTGCGCTTTGCCGAGGTCAGCGAGTTTCAGGCCGCCTTGTCGGCCTGGGCCGGCACGGCAGCGGCGCGAACCCTCGAAACCCTGCTGGCGCGCATGCGCCGCCAGGGCGACTTTCCAGCCCTGGCCGATTCCATGGGGCGCATCTTGCAGGTGGCCGGCTCCGACGACCACAGCCTGGAAGACCTGGCGCGCGAGATCCTGCGCGACGTGGCCCTGACGCAGCAGCTGTTGCGGGTGGTCAACAGCGCGCAGTACGCCCAGGTCAGCGGCATGGTGACCACGGTGTCGCGCGCCGTGGGCCTGGTGGGCTTCAACGGCGTGCGCAACCTGGCCCTGAGCCTGAAGCTGCTGGAGCGCATGCCCGACCAGGCGCATGCGGGCCAGCTCAAGACCCAGTTTCTGCGGGCGCTGATGGCGGGCTCGCTGGCCAGCGAGCTGTGCGCCTCGCAGCACCTGCGCGAAGACGCCTTTTTGGCCGCGCTGTTCCAGAACCTGGGCCGCATGCTGCTGGGCTATTACTTTCCGGCCGAGGCGGTGCAAATGGAACGGGCCGTGGCCGAGGGGCGTTTTTCGGGCGGCGAGGTGACGGCCGCCCTTCATTACCTGGGCCTGAGCCTGGAAGACTTCGGCTGCGGCGTGGCCCGCAGCTGGGGCCTGCCCGCCGATCTGCTTTACTGCATGCGCCGGCCCTTCGGGCGCCCACCGGCCCGCCGCCCGCAGGCCGGGCGCGAGTACCTGCGCTGGTTGGCCGTGGCCGCCAACGACCTCACCGCCGCTCTGACCGGTCCCGACACCATCGAGCCGGCGCAGCGCCTCAAGGCCGTCACCGACCGCTATGCCCGGGTGCTGGGCCTGGCGGCCGAAGATTTCCAGGAGGGCGTGATCCAGGCCCAGGCCCGCCTCAAGGGCATGGCCGACGCCCTGGGCTTTCCGGCCAGCCAGACGCGCAGCCTCACCCAAGCTGTACCGCAACCCGCACCCCAAGCTGCGGCCCAGGTGGTACCACCCTCTTTGCCAACCCCGGCTGCCCCCGTGTCCGTTGCCGCACCGGCGCCTGCGCAGGCGGCCGCGCCAGCGCCCGTGGTCTCGGCGCCCAAGGCGGCCGCGGTGGCGGCACCTGGGGTGCGGCCACCCGCTGCCGAGCCAGCCCCGGCCGTCACGCATTCGCGGCCCGCACCCTTGGGGCCAGCCGCCGGGCCTTCGTCCACCCAGGCCCGCACGAGCCGGCTGGGCCGCCAGCACGAGGCTTTGCGCGCGCTGGAGCGCAGCCTGCAGGCCTGGCTGGACGAGCCCGATGCCGCCCGCCAGGTGCCGCTGGCCGAGGGCTTGCGCAAGCTGGTCACCGGCCTGCATGGCGCGCTGGAGACCGATCGGGTGGTTTTCTGCCTGCGCGACCCCCAGGCCGCTGCCGTGTCGGCCCGCCTGGCCGTGGGGGCGGGGGCGGCGCCGTTGCAGGCGGTTTTCCGCGTCGAGTTGGGGCCGGGGCAGGGCGGGGCGCTGGGCCAGGCCTGCCGCCGCGGCGAACTCGCGGTGGTGCCCGATGTGGCGTCTGACCCGGCGCTGCGCCGGCAATTGCCGGCCTGGTTGTGCGATCCCGCACCGCCCGCCGCCTATTGGCTGCTGCCCCTGCTGCACCGTGACCAGGTGTTTGCCCTGTTGTATGCCGACGCGGCCGAGCCGGGCACCTTGCTGATGGACCCGGGCTCGCGCGAGTTGCTGCGCCGGCTGGGTGGGCAACTGGTGCAGCTGTTCCGCCTGCGCCAGGCCCGGCCCGACAAGGCGGCTTGAGCGACTCTTCTTCTGCGGTCTGCCGCGGTCTGCCGGTGCGCGCAGAAGCCGTGCCGGCCGGTCTGACTTGCCGCTGGGCCGATAATCGCGCCATGTCCGCCGTCTTTGAAAAGCCGTCCCTGCGCCAGCGTCTGATGCCCTTGTTCCAGGGCTTCGACGGGCCCTTGGCGTTTGCCGTCTTCCTGCTGGTGTGCGCTGGCCTGCTCACCATGTATTCCTCCGGCTATGACCATGGCACGCGCTTTGTCGACCATGGGCGCAACATGATCCTGGCGGGCATGATCATGTTCGTGGTGGCCCAGGTGCCGCCCCAGCGTTTGATGACCTTTGCCGTGCCCTTGTATGTGCTGGGGGTGTCGCTGCTGGTGGCCGTGGCCTTGTTCGGCCTGACCAAGAAGGGCGCGCGGCGCTGGATCAACCTGGGGGTGGTCATCCAGCCCAGCGAAATCCTCAAGATCGCCATGCCGCTGATGCTGGCCTGGTGGTTCCAGCGCCGCGAGGGTCAACTGCGCCCCCTCGACTTTCTGGTGGCCGGGCTGCTGCTGGTGCTGCCAGTGGGCCTGATCATGAAGCAGCCCGATCTGGGCACCTCGCTGCTGGTGCTGGCAGCAGGCCTGTCGGTGATCTTTTTTGCCGGCCTCAGCTGGCGCCTGATCCTGCCGCCGGTGCTGCTGGGTGTGATCGGCGTGGCCCTGATCGTGTGGTTCGAGCCCCGGCTGTGCGCCGATGGCGTGCGCTGGCCGGTGCTGCACGACTACCAGCAGCAGCGCATCTGCACCTTGCTCGACCCCTCGCGCGACCCGCTGGGCAAGGGCTTTCACATCATCCAGGGCATGATCGCCATTGGCTCGGGGGGCGTGTTCGGCAAGGGCTTCATGGCCGGCACCCAGACCCACCTCGAGTTCATCCCCGAGCGCACCACCGACTTCATCTTTGCCGCCTTCTCGGAGGAGTTCGGCCTGATCGGCAATCTGTGCCTGATCGTGTCGTTTCTGTTCCTGGTCGGGCGTGGCCTGATGATCGCGCTGGAGGCGCCCACGCTGTTCTCGCGCCTGCTGGCTGGCGCTGTGTGCTGCATCTTCTTCACCTACGCCTTTGTGAACATGGGCATGGTGAGCGGCATCCTGCCCGTGGTGGGCGTGCCGCTGCCCTTCATCAGCTATGGGGGCACTGCCATGGTCACGCTGGGCATGGGGCTGGGGATTCTGATGTCGGTGGCCCGGGCGAAACGCTTGGTGCCGACCTGAAGAATGTGGTCCCCACGGTCGTGCACTTCGTGTCACTCCCTGCCCCCGGGGGACCACAGGCCGGCCTGGGCCTTGCCCCCACAGGTCGGTCGGGCGGCGGGCGCGCCCTAAAATGGCCGCATGATTTCACGCGAACCCACTCTCGAGCGCCTGGCCATTGCCCGGCAATTGCTGCTTGAACCCTTTGGTCTGGACGAGACCCACCTGACGAAGGCGCTCAACGAGATCCGGGCGCACCGGGTGGATGACGCGGATCTTTACTTCCAATACACCCGTGCCGAGGGCTGGAGCCTGGAAGAGGGCATCGTCAAGACCGGCTCTTTCAGCATCGACCAGGGTGTGGGCGTGCGGGCCGTGAGCGGTGAGAAAACCGCCTTTGCCTACTCGGACGACATTTCGCTGGCCTCGCTGCTGGATGCGGCGCACACGGTGCGCACCATCTCGGGCCAGGGTGGCAACGCCCGCGTGCGGGCCGTGACGCGCAAGGTGGCGCCCAGCCGCTCGCTGTACCCCGGGCTGGACCCGATCGCCACGCTGGACAGCACCGCCAAAGTGCGCCTGCTGGAAAAGGTCGAACAGCGCGCCCGCGCCCGCGACCCGCGCGTGGTGCAGGTCATGGCCGGCCTGGCTGGCGAGTACGACGTGGTGCTGATCGCCCGTGCCGACGGCACCCTGGCGGCCGATGTGCGCCCGCTGGTGCGCTTGTCGGTCACCGTGATCGCCGAACACAACGGCCGCCGCGAGGTGGGCTCGGGCGGTGGCGGTGGCCGCTTCGGCATGGCGTATTTCGACGATACCGTGATCGACACCTATGTGTCCGATGCGGTGAATGCCGCCCTCACCAACCTCGAAGCGCGCCCGGCCCCGGCCGGCGAGCTGACCGTGGTACTGGGCCCGGGCTGGCCCGGCGTGCTGCTGCACGAAGCCATCGGCCACGGCCTGGAGGGCGACTTCAACCGCAAGGGTTCGAGCGCCTTCACCGGCCGCATCGGCCAGCGCGTGGCCGCCAAGGGCGTGACCGTGCTGGACGACGGCACCATCGCCGACCGCCGCGGCTCGCTCAACGTGGACGACGAGGGCCACGCCACCCAGCGCAACGTGCTGATCGAAGACGGCATCTTGAAGGGCTACATCCAGGACTCGATGAACGCCCGCCTGATGGGCGTGAAGCCTACCGGCAACGGCCGCCGCGAAAGCTACGCCCACGTGCCCATGCCGCGCATGACCAACACCTACATGCTCGGCGGCGACAAGAGCCCCGAGGAAATCGTGGCCAGCATCAAGAAGGGCCTGTACGCCACCAACTTCGGTGGCGGCCAGGTGGACATCACCTCGGGCAAGTTCGTGTTCTCGGCCAGCGAAGCCTACTGGGTGGAAAACGGCAAGATCCAATACCCCGTCAAGGGCGCCACGCTGGTCGGTAGCGGCCCCGAGGCCCTGAAGCGCGTCACCATGATCGGCAACGACATGCGCCTGGACAGCGGCGTGGGCACCTGCGGCAAAGAGGGCCAGAGCGTGCCCGTGGGCGTGGGCCAGCCCACCTTGCGCATCGACGGCATGACGGTGGGCGGGACCGCCTGAGCGGGCGTTTCTGAACCGGGCCGGGGCCCAAGCCGGGCTCGGGAAGCCCCTCAGGGCAGGGCAAAGGCGATCACGTAGTCCCCCAGGCGCTTGGAATAGGCGGCCCCGCCGGCCGTCACCACGATGTACTGCTTGCCGGTCTTGGGTGACACATAGCTCATGGGGGTGGCGCTGCTGCCCACGGGCAGCGGGTGCTTCCACAGTTCCGCCCCGGTCTGGGCGTCGTAGGCGCGCAGGTAGAAATCCTGGCTGCCCGAGAAGAACACCAGCCCCCCCGCCGTGCTCAGCGTGCCAGCATAGCTGGGCATGCCGATCGGCATGGGCAGCCCCAAGCGCAAACCCAGGGGGCCTGTTTCCTGGGCGGTACCGACGGGCACCTGCCAGGCCACGCGGCGTGTCTTCAGGTCGATGGCGGTCAGGGTGCCGAAGGGCGGTTGCACGCACGGCACCCCCAGCTTGGACAACCAGATCGTGGTGTAAATGCCGTAGGGCGTGCCCAGTTGGGCCGAGGGCCCATGGCCGTCGCTCACCGGTGGGTGGGTTTTGGAAAACTCCGCATAGTCGGCGCGCGGGACCAGCTGGAACACGCTGGGCACGCGGATGTCATTGAGGAACACCCGCTGGTTGTGCGGGTCCACCGACACGCTGCCCCAGTTCATGCCCCCGACATTGCCCGGCTGCTGGATGGCGCGCTGCAGGCCGGGTGGCGTGAAGTCACCGTCGTAGCGCATCTGGCGGTACTCGATGCGGCACAGCAGTTGGTCGAACATCGTCATGCCCCACATCCTGCGTTCGCTGAGGGGTTCGGCCCCGATGGTGGGCATGCCCACCGAATACGGTTGCGTGGGCGACAGCGTCTCTTCGGGCACGGCGCCGTTCTGCGGCACGGGTTTTTCGGCCACCTGGGCCAGAGGCTGGCCGGTGGCGCGGTTCAGGAAAAACACCTGGCCCCGCTTGGTGGTCTGCAGCACCGCCGGCACGTGGCCGCCCTGGCCGTCGGGCAGATCGATCAGGGCCGGCTGCGAGGGCAGGTCGTAGTCCCAGATGTCATGGTGCACGGTTTGAAAGTGCCAGCGCGGCCGCCCAGTGCGGATGTCCAGGGCCACCAGCGACGAGTTGTACTCGTCCGAGTGGGGCGGCCGGTCGCGCCCGAAGTAGTCGGGCGTGGCATTGCCCAGGGGGGCATAGACCAGGCCCAGCTCGTCGTCGTAGGCCGCGGTGCTCCACATGTTGGGCGTGCCCGGGGTGTAGCTCTGGCCCTCGGGGGGCTCGCGGGTGGTGGCCGGGTGGCCCAGGTCCCAGGCCCACACCAGCTCGCCGGTGCGGGCGCTGAAGGCGCGGATCACGCCCGAGGGCTCGCCGCGCATCTGGTTGTCCACCACCCAGCCGCCGACCACGATCAGCTCGCGTGCCACCAGCGGAGCCGAGGTCTGGAAGTAGAAGCCCGGCTTAACGGGGCCCATGCCCTGCGCCAGCGACACGGTGCCCTGCTGGCCGAAACCTTCGCAAGGTTGGCCACTGTGGGCGTCCAGCGCGATCAGGCGGGCGTCCATGGTGGTCTGCACGATGCGCTCACGACAGCGGCCGGTGGTGCCTTCAGGGCTGGGCTCGGTGTCGTGCCAGTAGCCCAGGCCGCGACAGCGTTGCCAGAACGGGGCGCTGGCCTGGGGGTCGAACAGCCAGCGCTGCTGGCCGGTGTCGGCGTCCAGGGCGATCACCCGGTCGCGCCGGGTGCAGCTGTACACCAGATGGCCGATCTGCAGCGGGGTGTTCTGGTCCACCCCGGGCTGGGTGTCGCCGCTGCGGTAGGTCCAGGCGGGCTGCAGGCGGTGCACGGTGTCGCGGTTGATCTGGTCGAAGGGGGCATCGCGACGTCCCTCGGGCGTGCGACCGTAGGCGTGCCAATCGGCCGGCCGGTTGTCGCCGTGCGGTGTCTCGTAGGCCAGGGTCGCATCGGGCTGCACCACGCCATGCGGCACAAAGGCCAGCGCCAGCCCCAGCACAAAAGCGAGCCCGAAAATCAGGCCGACAACCAGGCCAGCCCGCACCGAGCCTCGGCCATCGGCGCCGTCGGCCGGGCAGGGCGCCAGCAGCAGCGACACGGTGGCCAGGGCCAACGGTGCCATCAGCCGCGGGAACAGGGCCCAGAAGTCGAGCCCGCTCTCCCACAGCGCCCAGGGCACGCTCAGCACGGCCAGGGCCGCCACCCCCCAGGCCCCGCTGGCGCGGCAGCGCCCCATCAGGGCGGCGGCGCCCACCAGCACCAGGCCGGCGGCCAGGTAATACGGTGAGCCGCCCAGCCACAGCAAGTACGCGCCCCCGGCGCTCAAACCCAGCCCCATCAAGCCCACGAGCCAGGCCCAGGCACTTCTGATCAGCCCCATGTTGCATCCCTTCAGCAAGGTGAAAACCCATTTTTTGGGGCATGTCACAGCTGCTGCAGCGGCATGGGGCCGATGTCCGGTCGGGCGGTCGGGCTGGGGCGCGCAAGGGTTGCTGGGCACGCGCCCCTGGCTTGCCCTTGAAGGGGGGATGAGCGGTCATGGGTACCGTCCAGCCCCCTCGCTACAGAAAAAAGCAAATTTTTTGTAGTGCTGCCCAAAAGCTGTTTTAGCGGCGTTTTTGCTTATTTTTGAGGCAAAAAAGCCTTTTCCACGCGCCATTTGCGCGCTTTGCGCACGCTGGAGGTGCCTATCGCGCAAAAAAACCGATGTGGTGTGGGGGCGACAGACGGCAATTGGGGCGCTTGCTGTGCTAAATTGCCTGCCATGCAAGTTCGCGCAGCCTTTTATTTTTACTTTTGGTTCTCTGTCCCCGGCGGACGAGAGGCGAGCGCGTAAGCACCCGAACACCCCTCCCAGGAACCGCCGAAGCTGAAAAGCCCGGCGGTTTTTTTCTGCCCGACCGAAAACTGATTCCAACCTGTTTCAAATCCAAAGGAGCCCCACCATGAACAAGCCCAGCACCAAGGCCGATGCCTGGTACGCGAATGTCGACAAGACCAGCCAGACCGACGACAAACGCATCAAGGACATCACCGTGCTTCCGCCTCCCGAACATCTGATCCGCTTCTTCCCCATCCACGGCACGCAGGTCGAGTCGCTGATCACCGAAACCCGCCACAACATCCACAACATCATGGCCGGCAAGGACGACCGCCTGCTGGTGGTGATCGGCCCCTGCTCCATCCACGACCCGGCCGCTGCCGTCGAGTACGCCCGCCGCCTCAAGGTCGAGCGCGAAAAATACGCCGACACGCTCGAGATCGTGATGCGCGTCTACTTCGAGAAGCCCCGCACCACCGTCGGCTGGAAGGGCCTGATCAACGACCCCTACCTCGATGAGAGCTACCGCATCGACGAAGGCCTGCGCATCGCCCGCCAGCTGCTGATCGAGATCAACCGCCTGGGCCTGCCGGCCGGCAGCGAGTTCCTGGACGTGATCTCGCCCCAGTACATCGGCGACCTGATCAGCTGGGGCGCCATCGGGGCCCGCACCACCGAAAGCCAGGTGCACCGCGAACTGGCCTCGGGCATCTCGGCCCCGATCGGCTTCAAGAACGGCACCGACGGCAATATCCGCATCGCCACCGACGCCATCCAGGCGGCGGCCCGCGGCCACCACTTCCTGTCGGTGCACAAGAACGGCCAGGTCGCCATCGTGCAGACCCAGGGCAACAAAGACTGCCACGTGATCCTGCGCGGCGGCAAGACCCCCAACTACGACGCCGACAGCGTGGCCGCTGCCTGCAAGGAGCTCGAAGCCTCCAAGCTGCCCGCCACCCTGATGGTGGACTGCAGCCACGCCAACAGCAGCAAGCAGCACCAGCGTCAGATCGACGTGGCGCGCGACATCGCCACCCAGATCGAAGGCGGCTCGCACCAGGTGTTCGGCCTGATGGTGGAAAGCCACCTGCATGCCGGCGCCCAGAAGTTCACCCCGGGCAAGGACCAGGTCGCTGACCTGGAATACGGCAAGAGCATCACCGACGCCTGCCTGGGCTGGGACGACTCGGCCGACGTGCTGGCCGTGCTGTCTGATGCCGTCAAGGCCCGCCGCGCCCGCAAGGCCTGACCCCTGCCGCGATCCTGACAAAGCACCCCAGGGTGCTTGTCACCCCAAGAGCGCCCTGGTGGCGCTCTTTCTGTTTCTGCAGCCCGTCTTGCGGCCTGCGTCTTTGTATAGTGGGCAGGCACCCCAAGGAGCCTCGCATGAACCAGCCCACCGCACCCCGCACGCCTTTGGCGCCGGTCTGTCTGATTGGCGCCCCCACCGATGTGGGGGCCAGCCGACGGGGCGCCTCGATGGGCCCCGAGGCCTTGCGGGTGGCGGGCCTGGCGGCGGCGCTGCAAGGCCTGGGCCGGAGGGTGGTCGATGGGGGCGATCTGAGCGGGCCGGCCAACCCGCAAGGCCCGGTGCAGGCGGGCTACCGCCATCTGCACGAGGTGATCGCCTGGAACCGCAGCGTGCACGAAGCCACCCTGGCCAGCCTGCGCGCCGGGCAACTGCCCGTGCTGCTGGGTGGCGACCACAGCGTGGCCATCGGCTCGATCAGCGCCGTGGCCCGGCACTGCCGCGAGCAGGGCAAGCGCCTGCGCGTGCTGTGGCTGGACGCCCATGCCGACGTCAACGTGGGCGAAACCACACCCAGCGGCAATCTGCACGGCATGCCGGTGTCCTGCCTGTGCGGCCTGGGCCCCGAGGCCCTGACCACCCTGGGCGGCCCGCCGCCCGCCCTGCAGCCCGCCGAGCTGCGCCAGATCGGCCTGCGCAGCGTGGACCCGGCCGAAAAACTGGAACTGCGCCACCTGGGCATCGAGGCCTATGACATGCGCTTCATCGATGAGCACGGCATGGCCGAGACCCTGCGCCGGGCCCTGGCCGGGCTGGACCCGCACACCCACCTGCACGTGAGCCTGGACGCCGACTTTCTGGACCCCGACATCGCCCCGGGCGTGGGCACCGCCGTGCCCGGCGGCCCGGGCTACCGCGAGGCCCAGCTGTGCATGGAGATGGTGGCCGACACCGGCTTGCTGGGTTCGCTCGATGTGGTCGAGCTCAACCCCGCTTGCGATGTGCGCAACCAGACCGCCGAGTGCCTGGTGGCCATGATCGAGAGCCTGCTGGGCAAGTCGGTGCTGCTGCGCTGAGCGGAGCGCTCAGCCTGCGGCCGGGGGCGTGGGGGCTGCTGCGGCCCGTTCTTCCAGGTAGGCCAGCAGGCGCTGCGCGGCCGGCGTCAGCGCCTGCTGGCGCCGAAAGCAGATCGAAAAAGTGCGGTGTGCCCAGTCATCGAGCAGGGCCACGGTCTGGAGGCGCCCGGCCGCGGTGTGCAGGCGGCTGATCTCCAGCGGCACCACGCTCACCCCCAGGCCGGCACCGACCACCCGGAAGGCCGCGCCGAAGTTGGACACCACCGCCCGGTAGCTCAGGGGCTTGCCCGCCTTGAGCGCGCAGCGGTGCAGCAGGGTGTAGACCGCGGTGGACGGCGGCAGGCCCACGTGCTCGAAATCCAGCGTGTCTTCAAAGCGCAGTGCCGGCTGCCCGGCCAGCGGGTGGCCCAGGGGCACGGCCAGCACCAGCTCGTCGCGGCGGTAGGGCCGGCTTTCCAGCCCGCCCAGGTCGACCTGGCTCCAGCACACACCGAGCGACACCACCCCGTCGCGCACCAGGCCCACGATGTCTTTGGACACCCGCTCTTCGATGTCGATCTGGATGTTCTGGTGCCGGGGCTCGCGCATGAAGCCGGCCAGATCGTCCAGCAGCGATTCGGCAATCGCCGAGGCGCTGGCCACCACCCGCACATGGCCTTGGATGCCCCCTTTGAAGCCGGCCATGTCGGCCTCGATCTTCTCCATCGTGAACAGCACCGTGCGGGCGTGCTCCAGCAGCACCTGGCCGGCCGGCGTGGGCTCGGTGCCGCGCCGCCCGCGCACCAGCACCTGCAGGCCCAAGGCGTCTTCGAGCTGGGTGATGCGCTTGCTGATGGCCGAGGGCTCGATCAGCTCTTGGGCCGCCGCGTCCTTGATGTTGCCCAGGTCGCACACGGCCACCAGCAGGCGCAGGGTTTTGAGGTCCAGGTCTCTCATGGTGTTCCATTTCGGAATCCAAGCGGTTCCGATCTTTCATTTGATGTTTGGTTTGGAATTTTAGAAACTCTAGCCCATTGAAGAACACGTCCTTGAGACGCGGAGACAGCCCCATGACCCCCCTCACCACCCTTCCCCCCCGCGCGGTGATCCGCGAGGTCGGCCTGCGCGATGGCCTGCAAAGCATCCAGACGATCCTGCCCACGGCGCAGAAGATCGCCTGGATCGACCAGGCCCACGCCGCCGGCCTGCGCGAGATCGAGGTGGGCTCGTTTGTGCCGGCTCGCCTGCTGCCCCAACTGGCCGACACCGCCGAGCTGCTGGCCCATGCCAAGACCCTGCCCGGGCTGTTCGCCTCGGTGCTGGTGCCCAACCTCCGGGGCGCCGAAGCCGCCCTGGCGGGCGATGCCGACCTGATGCTGCTGCCCCTGTCGGCCAGCCAGGCGCACAGCCTGGCCAATCTGCGCAAGACCCCCGACGAGGTGGTGGCCGAACTGGGCCGCATCCGCGCCGCCCGCGATGCCTCGGGCCGCAAGACCCTGATCGAAGGCGGTGTGGGCACGGCCTTTGGCTGCACCCTGCAAGGCGAGGTGAAGCCCACCGAGGTGCTGCGCCTGATGCAGGCCCTGCTGGATGCCGGGGCCGATCGCGTGAGCCTGGCCGACACCGTGGGCTATGCCGACCCCGCCTCGGTCAGCCGTCTGTTCGAGCAGGCCTTGCGCCTGGCCGGTGAGCGCTTCTGGTGCGGCCATTTCCACGACACCCGCGGGCTGGCGCTGGCCAATGTCTATGCCTCGCTGCAGCTGGGCGTGAACCGCTTCGATGCCTCGCTGGCCGGCATCGGCGGCTGCCCGCATGCGCCCGGCGCCAGCGGCAATGCGGCCAGCGAAGACCTGGCCTTTTTGCTCGAGGCCGGCGGTGTGGCCACCGGCATCGACCTGCCCCGGCTGCTGGGCCTGCGCGCCCAGGTCACGGGCTGGCTGGCCGGTGAGGCCACGCACGGCAGCCTGCACCGGGCCGGCCTGCCCAAGACCTTTCACCCGGCCAGCGCCTTGCCCTGCTGAGCCTCAACCCCTGCACAGGAACCCCTTTTCATGAACACAGAACAAGGCAGCGGCCTGCCCCTGGAAGGCATCCGCGTCATCGAATTCACCCACATGGTCATGGGGCCCACCTGCGGCATGATCCTGGCCGACCTGGGCGCCGAAGTCATCAAGATCGAGCCCCCGGGCGGCGACAAGACGCGGCAGCTGCCTGGCCTGGGCATCGGCTTTTTCCGCAGCTTCAACCGCAACAAGAAGAGCGTGGTGCTCGACATCCAGACGCCCGAAGGCCTGGCCACCGCCCAGGCGCTGATCGGCCAGAGCGATGTGCTGCTGGAGAACTTCCGCCCCGGCCTGATGGACAAGCTGGGCCTGGGCGCCGAGGCGCTGAAGGCCTTGTTTCCGCGCCTGATCTATGTGTCACACAAGGGCTTTCTGCCCGGCCCCTATGAAGACCGGCTGGCGCTGGACGAGGTGGTGCAGAACATGGCCGGCCTGACCTACATGACCGGCCCCCAGGGCCGCCCGCTGCGCGCCGGCACCTCGGTCAACGACATCATGGGCGGCATGTTCGGGGCCATCGGCGTGCTGGCCGCGCTGCGCGAGCGCGATCGCACCGGCCAGGGCCAGGAGATCCAGAGCGCCCTGTTCGAGAACTGCTGCCTGCTGGCCTCGCAGCACATGCAGCAGTTCCAGATGACGGGCGAGGTGCCGCCACCTTTTCCCTCGCGCGTGTCGGCCTGGAGCGTGTACGACACCTTTGAGGTGGCGCATGGCGAGCAGCTGTTCATCGGCGCGGTCAGCGACAAGCAGTTCCTCACCCTGTGCGAGGTGCTGAACCGCCCCGACCTGGCCAGCGACCCGGCCCTGGCCACCAATGCCCAGCGGGTGGCGGTGCGCCCCGACTTGCTCGCCCGCCTGGCCGAGAGCACCATCGGCTGCGCGATGGAAGACCTGTGTGCCCGCCTCAAGGCCGCCGGACTGCCCTATGCCAAGGTGGTGCGCCCCGATCAACTGGTGCAAGACGAACACCTGCTGGCCAGTGGCGGCCTGGTGCCCATGCAGACCGACGACGGCGACAGCACCCAGGTGGTGCTGCTGCCCCTGTTGATGGGCGGGCGCCGCCCGGGGGTGCGCCGGCCCTTGCCCCGCGTGGGCGAGCACACCGAGGAGGTGCTGGCCACGCTGAAGCACTGACTCCCGGCCTTCTTTCCATCAAAACCAAGACAGAGACAAACGCCATGAACTGCAATCTGAAACGCCGTGCGGCCCTGGCCCTGGGAGCCACCCTGATGCTGGCTGCGCCCGCCTGGGCCGACACGCCCCCCATGCGGGTGATCTTGCCTGTGGGCCCGGGCTCGGGGGTGGACACCATCGTGCGGGCTGCCCAGGTGGCCCTGGCCAAGGCCTTGAACCAGCCCGTGGTGATCGAGAACCTGCCCGGCGCCGGCGGCATCACCGGCACCTCGGCCCTGGTCAAGGCCGCGCCCGATGGCAACACCATTGCCGTCATCTCGAACAACCACGCGGTCAACCCCAGTGTGTTCAAGAAGCTGCCCTACGACAGCCTGAACGACATCACCCCGATCAGCGTGGTGGGCGGCTCGCCCTTTGTGCTGGTGGTCAACCCCAAACTGGTGAGTGCGCGCAACGCCAAAGAGCTGCAGGCCTTTCTGAAGATCAAGCCCGAAGAGCACAACTACGCCTCGTCAGGCAATGGCACCGTCATCCACCTGGCCGGCGAGATGGTCATCGACGCCCTGGGCGTGGAAGTGCGCCATGTGCCTTACAAAGGCATGGGGCCCATGATCACCGACATCATGGCCGGCCAGCTGGAGATGGGCGTGGCCTCGGTGCCCTCGGTGCAGGGCCAGCTCAAGAGCGGCACCTTGCGCGCCATCGGCGTGCTGGGCAAGAGCCGCGTGGCCTCGCTGCCCGAGCTGCCCACCTTTGCCGAGCAGGGCTTTCCGGAGGTGGACATGATGGGCTGGTTCGCCGTGGTGGCCCCCGCCCGGCTGCCGGCCGCCCAGGTCAAGCGCATCCACGAAGCCGTGCTGGCCGCCTTTGCCGACCCCGAGGTCAAGGTCGCCATGGCCAAGCAGGACAACCTGATCAACCCCAGCACCCCCGAGGCGGCGCGTCAGTTTCTGAAGGCTGAGCAGGAGCGCTTTGCCAAGATCGTGGTCAAGGCCAATGTGAAGCTGGATTGACGTGCAGGCCCGGCTGGATGCCGCACCGCGCTGCCGCGCCCTGCTGGGGGCAACCCGTTCATCGGCTGTCGACCTGGGGAAGACCAGCAGCCGTGAGCGGGGCTTTCCGGTCAGCGCCCGTCCAGAATGCTGCGCTGGCGTTCCAGATAGATCTCGGGGCTGATCAGGTTGGCGTCGCGCATGCGCTTGAGCTCCAGCAGGCGGGCCTCGACGCCACGGGTGTTGTTGGCGGTGACCTGGGCGTAGGCCGCGGGCGTGGGGGCCTTGGCTGCCAATTCGATCGCAGACGCCTGCTGGGCTGGGGCCGCCGGGGCCGCCTGCTGCAACGGTGCTGGGGCCGGTGCCGCTGCGCTGATTGGGGCCTGGACCTGAGCGGGGGCCGGGGCCGCCACCTGGGGCTGAGCCTGGATCTGCGGCTGCACCGCGGCCTGAGGCTGGGCCTGGGGCAGGGCCTGCGGGTGAGAGGGCGAAGGGTCTGCCGGAATGCTGCCCGAGCCGGGTGTGCCGGTTCTGGGGGGTTCCACCTTGGTGACCAGGCCCATGACCACCTGGATCAAGGTGGGGTATTCATACGCCGAGCCCGTGTTGTGGTCGATCACCGCCCCAATGCCGCCGCCAAAAATGATGTTGCCGAACATCGAGCCCTTGGTGTCGGACACCACCGAAGCCTGGCCGGTTTCGTGGCCGGTCTTGGTGCATTGCACCAGCATGTCGTCATTGGAGCGCCGGATCTGGACCGAGCCTGGGGTCGTCACAAACCATTTGCCTTTGTTGTTGGTCAGCTCGCAGGCGGCACCGGGCACTTCGGCACCCGCTTTGTCGCGGGTTTGCAAGGACACGCTTTGGCCCGTGGTACCGGTGATGGACGAGCATCCAGTGCTCAGCATGACCATGGACGCCAGAATGGCGAATCGGCTCTTCATTTCAGTCTCTCTCCCTATTTGAAACAAGATGTATCGTATTCGATACATCGAATCAAAATGGCAATGCTGGACTGAATATCTGATCTTGATCATTTTGCCTGGCCCACAGGCTGCCACGTGAGGCGGCGCCACGCTGAGGGCCCAAGCACCGCCTCAGAACGCGTACTGCAGCCGCACCGACAGCATCTGCCCCTGCTGCCCATACGATTTGCCCACCAGGTAGGCCACGCTGTAGCGCAGCGACTCTTTGTGGCCCAGGCTCAGGCTGCCGGTCAGCACCGGCCCCACGCGGTGGGATTGGCGTGCTGCGGGCAGCCATTGGTCCCAGGGGCCCAGCTCGCCAAAGCCCTGCAGCCCCACCTGCAGACCGGGCCGCCAGTGGTACTTGGCCTGCCACTGGTATTTCATGTCGGACGGAACCGCTGAGCTGGCTCGGACGGTCCGTTCAAAAAACACATTGCCATTGAGCTGGAGCCGGCCCACCTCGGTCTGCAGCACGGGCCCCCACTGCAGCATGGTGCCATCCGCAGCATCGTGGTTGAACATCAGCTTGCTGTGCAGGGCCAGGTCAAACGGGTACTGCCCCTGGGTCAGCAGGTAGTCGTTCTGCCAATGAAGCGCCTCGGCCTTGGTCTGCCAGAAGTCCGAGCCGATCGCACTGGCATACACCTCGGTGTACCAGCGGCTGGTGACACCGTAGCCCACACCCACCTCGGGCCAGACAATCTGGCGCCGGTGCTTGGGTTCGACCGTCCAGTAGCGGAAGTCGAGGGTGGTCTCGCCCTCGTTGTCGTAGACCGTGACCAGGTAATAGCTGGGGTCGGCCTGGGCGGTGCTGCAGCTCAGCAAGCTGGCCATTCCCAGGACCCAGAAGATGGCGCCGCTGGTCCGAAGGGAGCGTCTCGACGTCGGTGTTCCGCCTGGCTGGGGGAGGGGCGTCGAGGGCATGGAAGGCCTGGTGATGGGCGATCTGGGCTCAGGCTTAGGGCATCCGCTGGAACGGCGCTCGCAGCATGCCCCAGACGCTTTGCCAGCGCTCGTCGCGCTGGCTGTCCAGGCCGATGCGGGCGGGGCCCTCGGCGCTGGGTTGGCGCGTGCTGCCCAGCAGGTGGTCCCAGATCGAAAGACACAGACCGAAGTGACAGGCGCGGCCGTCAGCGTCGGCATCGTGGTGGTCGCGGTGCTGGGCGGGGGTCACCAGCACCGGGCTCAGCTTCTCCATCCAGTCTGGAAAGCGTACGTTGGCGTGCTGCACCAGACTCAGCGCATTGCAGACGATGGCGCGCAGCCCCTCGATCCACAGCGGCAGGCCCAACACGGCGTAAAGGCCCAGGGTGGCCAGCACATGCACGGCGGTGTCCACCGGGTGGGTGCGCAGGCCGGAGCTGACGTCCAGCTGCGAATCGCTGTGGTGCACGGCATGAAAGCGCCACAGCAGGCCGACCCGGTGGCTCAGCCGGTGCACTCCGTAATCCAGCAAGTCAGAGGCCAACCAGGCCAGCCCGCATTGCGCGGCCAGCGGCAGGTGCTGCGCCAGGTTCAGTCCCCAGTCCGTGCTGCGTAACAGCAGGCTTTGAGAGGACACCAGCCACTGGCCGGCGAGGTAGTCGGCCCCCAGCACCACCCAGACAAACAGACCCAGGTTGCGCCCCACATGGCGCCAACGGGCCCGGGCGGTGCCAAAGGCCTGGCGCGGCTGGCCGTCCTCCCACAACAGAAAGAAAGCCAGCAGGCCCAGCAGGCTGCCCGCATACAGCACGCGCACCCAGACAAGGGTCTGCGGACTCATGGTGCGCTTTCAGGGGCCGGTGGCCTCACTTCTTTTTTCCACGCCGCCGGATCACCACGCCGGCCACCACCCCGACCAGGGTCACCAGGCCCGTGAGCCCGATCTCATCCAGGGTGGGCACAGACTGGGTCTGGGTGTTGACGGCATTCGCACAGCAGGCGGTGCGAACCAGCAGGAGGCCGAAAAGAACCCCAAGGGCTCGGATGGGGAGTGTCGTGTTCATGTTTCAAATTGTGGCATGAGGCGGGGGCATGTGGGGGCTGGCTTCATGTCATGTTCGATCGGGCATTGGTCACCCTCAGCGCCCCACCCACCCGCCGCACACCGGGAACACCTGACCCACAAAGCAGGCCGCGGGCGCGCTGCACAGGTAGGCGGCAAACTCGGCGTCTTCGCGCGCACTGACCAGGCGGCCCAGGGGCACTTCGCGCCGCAGGCGCTCCTGAAAGCGCGGGTCGGCCTGCACCTCGGGCGGAAAGTAGGTCGGGTTCTCGACCAGGTTCTGGGCGATGGCGTTCACCTGGATGTTGTAGCTGGCCACCTCCACCCCCAGGGCCTGCACATAGGCCAGTTGCGCACCCCGCGCGGCGCTGTAGGTCGAGCTGCGCTTCATGCCCCGCAAGGCGGCCGCGCTGCCCATCACCAGAATCCGGCCGCTGCGCCGGGCCATCATCGCGGGCAACACGGCCTGGCACAGCCGGGGCAGGGGGTCGACCAGGGCGGCAAAGGTGTCGCGCCACTCTTGCTGGCTGACCTGATGCGCCGGGGTGCTGGGCGCCGGTACCGCCAGGTTGGCCACCAGCACATCGATCTCGCCCGCCTCGGCCACCAGCCGGGCCGGTGCGGTGGGCTCGGTCAACGGCCGTGCATCGGCCACCACCTCGGCGCCCTGCTCGGCAAACACCTCGCACAGCGTGGGGCCCATGAACTCGTTGGACTGGGTGATCAGCACCCGAAGCCCGGCCAGGCGTTGTGAAGTCACGGTGATCTCCTTGCTTGTCGATTCGAGGGGGCGCAGCAGGGGCATTGGTCCGCCATTGGGCGGGCCGGTCGCAGGGGTTGCGGCATGCCGAGGGTACCTCGGCTATACCCGCAGAGCATCCAGTGCGGGCCAGGCGACGCGCAGGATCGTCGCGCCGTTGGCTTCCGCCAGCTTGGAGGTGCTGCGCTCCACCACCTCGCCCCCCAGCCGTTGATAGAACCTCAGCCCGGCCTGGTTGGCTTCAAACACCCACAGATAAACCCCGGCTGCCTTGGCCTGGGCCGCCAGCGCCGAGGCCGCAGCGCGGATCAAGCGTTCGCCAATCTTCTGGCCGCGCAGCGCCGGCGAAACATGCAGGTTCTCGATCAGGCTGCCCCATTGGGCGTCGGCATCGCGGTAGGCCGACAGAAAGGCCGCCGGGCCGGTGCTGGGCGACTCGGCCACCAGCACCTGCCGCGCCTCCTCAGGTGCCGCCAGCCGGGCGGCCCACAGCTCCCTTCGGTTCTGTTCAATCGGCCCGGCCAGAAATTCGGGCGAGAGCACATTCGAATAGGTGTCGCGCCAACTGGCGCAGTGAATGGCGGCAATGCGGGGGGCATCGTCGGTCCGGGCCGGGCGAAGGGTGAGTTGATCCATGCAGCGATGGTTTCATCCAGGCTTGGGGCCGTCAAGAACAGGAGCGGTTGAGCTGACGCGGGGGCATCGGCCTCGGTAGCGGTGAGGCCGCGTTTCGAGTAAACCTGTGACCTGACTGTGTACCAGGCGCACTATGCGTCGCAAATCAGCCTGCCGGAGATGGCCCAGCAGTTGGGGGCGCTTGTGTCGCGTATCAACTGCATCGTGTCGGCCCCGAGGGGCTGGGTTGAGGCAGCTCGGCAGGACGAACTGTGACGGTTTAAGAAAGTTGCAGAGGGCGCTTCACTTCCTGGGTCTGGGTGTCGTTCACGGCAGCAAAGGCACGGCGGAATAGGTTGTGCGAATCAGCCGCAGCCGGCTCATGGGCGGTGATCTTCGAGGGCAGTTCCTCGCAGCGCTGCAGAAGATCGGCATAGGCCATGCGCGAGCCTGCACTGTGCTGGCTTTGCCCTGGGCTTGTGCGGGCGCAGGTGTTCTTGTGGGCGGCGTGGCAGGCCGTGCGCACCTGCCTCCCATTGCTTGCGTTCCGCAGGGAGCCCGTTGGTGTCGGACGGGGCTGCAGCGCGGGCGCCGCTGAGCAACAAAAAACCCGCCAAGCCAAGGGCGGGGCGGGTTCTATGGCAGCGGTGAGATACCGCCTGAAATGTTCAGATGGTCCCTTCGACAGGAATCGAACCTGTATCTAGCGCTTAGGAGGCACTCGTTCTATCCATTGAACTACGAAGAGGGAACCGGTCAGGATTGTAGGGCCTGTGGCCGGGTGCTTCAGCCAGCCACAGGCTCAGTCGTAGCTCAGCGTGAAGATCAGGTCGACGGCGCTTTTTTCGCCGGTTTGGGCGCGCAGGGTGAAGCGGCGGGTGAGGTCGTAGAAGATGTAGAAGGTGCCCATGGTGCCGGCCAGGCTGCGTTCGTACGACACGTAGAAGTCTTTGGACAGGCGTTTGCCCAGGGTGAGGGCGGCGCTGGTGACGCCGGTGTCGGTGTTTTTCACGCCGCTGAACGAGACCTCGTCCAGGCCCAGCGATTGGGCCAGGCTGTCTGACAGGCCTCGGCCGCCGCCCAGCAGGGCCAGGGCGGCTTGTTGCAGCAGGGCTGATTCGGCGGCGCCGTTGGCGGCGGCGCGGCCCAGCACCAGCCAGGCCAGTTTGTCGGCGTCGGCCATTTCGGGTTCGGAGAACAGGCGCACGCGGGGTGACAGCACGGTGCCGCTGATCTGCACGCCCACGCGGGTGGAGAGGTTGGGGCGGATGGCCAGGATGTCGAGCGAGGGGTTGTCGTAGGCGCCGCTGAAGCGCAGCACGCCGGTTTCGATGTTGAGCTGCTGGCCGTAGGCCTTGTAGGTGCCTTGGTCGGTGCGCAGCTCGCCGTTGATCTGGGGCTCGGTGCTGCCCGGGGCCAGGCGCAGCTTCAAGCTGCCGCGCAGCCGGGTGCTGAGGCCGCGGCCCTGCACGCGGAAGTCGTTGCCCAGGTCCAGGCTGACCTGCACGTCGGCGGCGGGCAGGGCGCTGGGGGGCTGAGGCGCGGCCGCCGAGGCCTTGCTGGCGGTCTGACCCGCACTGTGGCTGCCAGGCTGCACCAGCACGTCGGCGCCCAGGCTGGGGGCGGTTTCGTCGGGCAGGATGAACAGGGCCTGGTCGGCCTTGAGGTCGCCGCTCACCTTGAGCTGGCCTTGCTCCAGACGGGTGTTCAACTCGCCCGACAGGGCCAGGCGGCGGTCGGCGCGGCTGGATACGCGCAGGCGGTTGGCGCGGGTTTGCAGCTGCAGCAGCAGTTGCTGGCCGTTCCATTGGGCGCTGCCCTGGGCGCTCAGGCTGCCGCCGTCGCCGCCGGCGCCCGGGGCGCCGCGCAGGGTGAATTCGGCGATGTCGATCTGGTGGCCGCTGAGCACGGCGCGCAGCTTGCCGTCGCGCAGCTCCACGCCTTCGACCACCGAGCGCAGGGCCAGGTCGCTGGCGCGGATCTCGCCTTGCCATTCGGGCTTTTGCAGCGTGCCTTGGAGGGTGGCCTGGGCGTTGAGGGTGCCGCGCATGCGCCAGCCCGGCGGGGCCAGCACCGACCACACGCCCAGCTTGGGCAACTGGGCGTTCAGCGAGCCGGTCACGGCGGTGTCGGGTGGCCAGCTCAGGCCTTGGGGGCCGTTGCTGAGGCGGGTGCCAAAGCGGGCCTGCAACTGGCCGGCGCGTTCGCTGTCCCATTGCACGGCGGCGCTCAGGGCGCCGTCGTCCAGGCTGAGCGTGGCCTCGGCCACGCGGGCACCGGCGCTGCGCTGGGCCTCGGTGGCCTGCACGCCCTGGGGCAGGTCGTCGGCCTGCAGGCGCAGGTCGCCGCGTTGGCGGCTCAGGCGCAGCTGGGCTTTCAGGGCGGGGTCGGCGCTGGCGCTCCAGTCGGCGTTCAGCAGCAGATCGCCCGAGATGCCCAGGCTGGCGCTGCTGGCGCCCTGGGCCAGGGCCACGAGTTGTTCGATCCAGGGCAGCGACAGGTCTTGCACCTGGCCGCTGGTCTGCCATCGGGCCTGGCCTTTTTGCTGGGCCCAGCGGCTGTTTTGCCAGCGCAGGCTGAGGTCGGGCACGCCGGCATGGGCGAGCCGGGCTTCGCCCGGGGCCAGCATCAGTTCGGTCAGGTCGGCCTGGGCCTGGTGGCTCAGGCTCAGGGTGGCGGGGGCGCTCAGGCGCAGACCCCAGGGCGCGGCGGTGGGGCTGTCTTGCAGGTTCAGGCTGAGCTCGTCCAGACTGGCCGTCCAGTTGAAGCGGCCCGGTGCGTTGGCCGCGCCGGGGCCGGCATGGGCGCCGAGGCGCAACTGGGCCTGGCGGGCGCCTTGGCGGGCCTCGCCGCTGAGGTTCAGTTCGATCGGGGGCGTGGTGCCGGGTGGGCTGCCGTTGCCGGGCAGGGTGCCGTTCAGGCGCAGTTGCAGCTGGCGCAGGGCCAGGGCGGGGCGTTGGGCGGTGGCGGCCCAGTCGAGGCGGGGCAGGTCGAGCCGGGTGCTCAGGCTCAGGGCCTGGCCACGGCGGGGGGCGGCCTGGCCTTGCCAGGCGGCCAGCATGGCGCCCCAGCCGCCTTGCCATTGGCCGTCGAACTGGCCCTGCCCTTGCTGGGGCAGCAGGGCGGCTTGCGCCCCCAGGCCGGGCAGGCGGGCCAGCCAGCGGCCCAGGGCCCCGGCATCGGCCAGTTGGGCCTGCCATTGGCCCTGGCCCTGGTCGGCACCCAGGTGGCCTTGCAGCGAGGCGTTCAGGCCCGGGGTCTGCAGCTTCAGGTCGGCCCGGCCCTGGTGCTGGCCGGTGTGCCATTGCAACGAACCTTCCAGCCGGGCTTCGGCCAGTTCAAGCCGCAGTTGCTCCAACTGCAGTTCGCCGCCTTGCCAGCGCCCCTGGGCGTGTGCCAGGCGCAGTTGCAGGGCGCTCCACAGGGCCCGGGCTTGCGCCTGCGGGCTGGCCGCCGCTGTGGCGCCACCGGTGGCTGCCGGGGCACCGGGGCGGGGCTTGGCGGTCTTGCCAGCGGGCGCGGTCTGGGTCTGGGCTTGTGTCTGGGCCAGGGCCGTCACAGGGGCCTGGCTGGAGCGTGGCGTGCTGCGGGGGGCCGTGGTGCCGGCCTGGGGGCTGAGGTCCACCTCAAAGCCCAGGGCGTCGTTCTGGCCGCCCAGGGCGCGCAGGGCCAGGCGGCCGTTGAGCGGGGCGGGTGGGGCGGCGCTGTGCAGGCGCTGGGGCGAGACGCCTTGCAGCGTGGCCTCGGCCAGCCACGGGGTGGCGCTGTTGGCTTCCCAGCGGCCTTTCAGGCGCAGGGTGCCGCCGCCCACGCGGGCTTCCACGGGGTCGATCACCCAGGCGCGGCCTTGCTGCTGCAGGCGGGCGCTGATCTGCTCCAGCGGCAGGCGTTGCTGGTCCCAGGGGCCGGGCTGGGCGTTGCTCAGCGCCAGCCGGGCCTGCCAGGCCGGGGCCTTGCCGTCGCCGGGGTGGATGTCGACCGTGCCCGACAGAGCGGTGCTCGGGGCCTGGGGCCACAGCAGGCTGAGGTCGATGCCCTGCAGGTGGGCCTGGGCCTCGGGCAGCACCTGCTCGGCCCAGGGGCGCAGGCGGGCTTGCACCTGGGCCTGCATCAGACCCTGCGTCTGACTCTGCATCTGACCCTGCACCTTGCCTGGCGGTGTCGCGTGGCCCTTGCCCGTGGGCGCCGCTTTGGCGCTGGGCAGGGTGGCCTCATCGGGGTCCAGAACGGCTTCCAGGGCGATTTCTGCAGCGGGGCCCGACAGCGTGCCCTGCAGGCCGGCGCGGGCCAGCAGTTGCGCCGGGGCCGGGGCGCCCAGGCCGGTGGGGATCTCGCCCTCCAACTGGGCTTGCAGGGCCATGGGGGCGGCGCCTTGCAGGCGGATCTGGCCGCTGTAATGGCCGGCGGCCACGGCCAGCTCGGACCACTGCAGGTGGTGCTGCTCGCCGTCGTAGTGGTAGTGGCCGTCGATGTGGCTCAGCACCAGGCCGCCCTGGTCGGGCAGCTGGATCTGGCCCAGTTGCAGCGGGGTGTCGATGGTGAGGGGCAGGGTCAGCTCAGTCAGCGGCGGGCTGGGCGGGGCCTTGCCGTGGTCGCGCAGCTCCAGGCGTTCGGCGCTGAGTTCGCTCAGGGCCAGGTGGCGGCTCAGCAGGGCACGCCAGTCCCAGCGGATGTGCAGGCCGGTGAGGGTGGCCCGGGTGCCGGGCTGGGCCCATTGAAGTTCGGCGATCTGCCCGCCCTCGCGCAAGGTGCCGCTGACACCGCTGAGCTGCAGTTGCCGGTCGGCCGGCAGCCAGCGCGGCAGCAGGTTCAGCGTGGTGGCCAGCGAGCCTTCGCTGCCGCTCCAGACCCAGGCGGCCGCGCCCAGGGCCAGGGGCAGCCCCAGCAGGCCGGCCGCGCACAGGGCGGCCACGCGCAGGCGGCGCGCCCAAGGCCGTGGGCCCGGGGCTGTGGGGCCTGGATCTTGGGGTGGGGGCGAACCGTTCGGGGGCTGGGTGCTCATGCTGACCTTCAGAAGCTGAAGCCCACGGCCAGGTGCAGGCGCAGGCGGCGGGTGGCAGCGCCCCAAGCCAGGTCGACCTCCAGCGGGCCCACCGGGCTGCGCCAGCGGGCGCCCACCCCCACGCCCACCTTGGCGCGCAGCTTGCTGGCCTGGTCGGCCACGGCGCCGGCGTCGATGAACACGGTGCTTTCGAATTCGCTGGCGCGGCCATTGCGCACGATGGGCTTTTGCCACTCCAGGCTGCCCACGGCCAGGTAGCGGCCGGGCTCCAGGCTGCCGTCGGCTTGCACCACGCCGATCTCGCGGTAGCCATAGCCGCGCACCGTGGTGTCACCCCCGGTCAGGAACAGCTGGGTGCTGGGCAGCACCACGCTGCTGCGGGCGCCCACGGCGCCGCCTTCGGCGCGCCAGGCCAGGCGCGGCGCCTGGGCGGCGCTCGGGTAGGCGCTTTCGTTGATGGGGATGAAGCCCAGCACCCGCGCGCGGCTGCGCAGAAAAGGCGAGCGCTGGCTGCCCAGGGTCAGGCCCGGGCCCACCTCCACCGCCAGGCCATAGCCCCGGGTGGGGAAGGGGATGTTGTTGAAGTTGCGCTGCGTCCACGCATAGTTGGCCGACACGCTGGAGGCGCTTTCGGCCGGGCTGCTCTGCGTCAGGGTGTGGTCGTACTGCAGGTAGAAGTTGCGGTCGTAGTGCTCGTCGGTCTTGGCCCGCCCGGTGCGCAGGGTCAGGCTGTTGACGGGGGCGGTGCTGCCGGTCTGGCGCTGCACTTGGCCCGAGGTGACCCAGCGCCAGTTGTCTTTGTCAGGCTGGCTGGTGAGTTCGCTGCTCAGGGTTTTGGTGTCGCGGTCCAGCGACAGCTTGGACAGGGCCTTCCAGTCCAGCCAGGGCAGCTTGCGCTCGGTGAACTCGGCCGAAAGGCGGGCGCCGCTGTCGGTGCTGGCGCCCACGCCCAGCACCAGCTTGTGCAGCTTGGCTTCGCGCACCTGCACGCGCACCGGCGCGGCCTGCGGGTCGCCGCTGGTGTCGAGCGACATGAACACCGAGTCGAAGTAGCCGCTGTCGGCCACGCGCTGCTGGGCCTTGAGCAGGTCGGCCTGGGTGTACGTGCTGCCGGTGGGGATCTGGGCCAGGCGGCGCACCAGCTCGGCGCTGTGGTGCTGGGTGCCTTCGACCAGCACCTGGCCAAAGCGGAAGTCGGGGCCCGAATCGAGGGTGAGGCTGAGCTCGGCCTGCTGCGTGTCAGGGTCGATGCGGGCCTGGCTGTCGACCAGATGGCCGGTGGGGTAGCGGGTGGCGGTGAGGCGGCGCAGGGCTTCGGTCTTGGCACTGTCCCAGCCGGCCTGGGTGAAGATGCTGCCGGGGCGCAGGCCCCAGGTGTCGGTGAGGCTGCGCTGCACGGCCTCCAGCTCGGGGTTGTGGGCCACGTCGCCGCTGAGTTGCAGTTGGAAGGCGCTCACGCGCACCGGCTCGCCGGGAGTGACTTCGATCAGCACCTCCCAGGGCGTGTGCTGGGCCGCAGGGGCGTCGGATGCGGGTGGGCCGCCGGCCGTGGGGCTGGCCGCCGGCTCCTGGACCGAGATCTTCACCTCGGCCGCGAAATAGCCCTGGGTGGCCAGCAGGTTGCGGGCGTTGTCCTGGGCGCTGACCAGCAGGCGGTCGAGTTCGTCGCGGTCCAGGTCTTGCAGGCCGCGGTACTGTTGCAGCTCCAGGTGGCGCAGCAGGGTGTCGCGCAGGGGCTCGGGGGCATGCACTTCGAGGTGGAAGGCCGGGGGCGCTGCGGCGCTGGCGGGCGCGGTGGCTGGGGTGGAGGCTGCCTTTGAGGTGGCTTGCGACTGGCCTTCGCCTTCGGCGCGCGCGGGTCGGCCCAGGGTGGCCAGCAGCAACACCAGCACCGCGCACGCCACCCCCATCAAAAAGGCCGGCTTGAAAGCCGGCCTGCCTCGCCTGAACCAGAACATGCGTCTATTTTGACAGCATGCGCATCGCGTCTTCGAGGCCTTTGAGTGTCAAGGGGTACATGCGCTGGTTCATCAACTGCTGGATCACCGCGATGCTCTGGCGGTATTGCCACACGCCCTGGGGCTCGGGGTTGATCCAGGCAAAGCGCGGGAAGGTGTTGGTCAGCCGCTGCAGCCACTCGGCGCCGGGCTCTTCGTTGTTGTACTCGACGCTGCCGCCCGGCTGCAGGATTTCATACGGGCTCATGGTGGCGTCGCCAATGAAGATCAGCTTGTAGTCCTTGTTGTACTTGCGCAGGATGTCCCAGGTGGCGAACTTCTCGGAGAAGCGGCGCTTGTTGTTCTTCCACATGTAGTCGTACACGCAGTTGTGGAAGTAGTAGAACTCAAGGTGCTTGAACTCGGCCTTGGCCGCCGAGAACATCTCCTCGACCCGGGATATGTGCTCGTCCATGGTGCCGCCCACGTCCATCAGCAGCAACACTTTCACGTTGTTGTGACGTTCTGGCACCATTTTGATGTCGAGCCAGCCCGCGTTGGCGGCGGTGGAGCGGATGGTGTCGGGCAGGTCGAGCTCTTCGGCCGAGCCTTCGCGGGCAAACTTGCGCAGGCGGCGCAGGGCCACCTTGATGTTGCGCGTGCCCAGCTCCTGGGTGTCGTCGTAGTCTTTGTAGGCGCGCTGGTCCCACACCTTGACGGCGCTCTTGTTGCGGCTTTTCTCCTGGCCGATGCGGATGCCTTGGGGGTTGTAGCCGTTGGCGCCAAAGGGGCTGGTGCCGCCGGTGCCGATCCACTTGCTGCCGCCTTCGTGGCGTTCCTTCTGCTCTTCGAAGCGCTTTTTGAGCGTTTCCATGAGCTCGTCCCAGCCCATTTTTTCGATCTTGGCCTTGTCCTCGGGGCTGAGTTCAAGCTCCAGGTTTTTGCGCAGCCACTCGAGGGGAACGTCTTTGGTGAAGTCGGTCAGCATCTCGACGCCCTTGAAGTAGGCGGCAAAGGCGCGGTCGAACTTGTCGTAGTGCTTTTCGTCCTTGACCAGGGTGAGGCGCGACAGGTAGTAGAAGTCGTCGATTTTCCAGGCATCGTCCGATTCGGGGCCCACCACGTGGGCCTGCAAGGCCTCCAGCAGGGTGAGGAACTCTTTCACCGAAACGGGAAGTTTGGCGCTGCGCAGCGTGTAGAAGAAGTCGATCAGCATGGACGGCTCCGGGTCAGGGCACGGCAGCTCACTTGCCGCCGTGGACCACCGCAGGCGGTGGGGGTGTTTGCGGGTAGCGCTGTTTCAGCAGGTACAGCAGTTGGGCCTTGGCCTCGGGCCATTCGCCGGCGCTCATGCTGTACATCACGGTGTCGCGCACCGTGCCGTCACGGCGCAGCGCATGGTGGCGCAGCACGCCGTCCTTGCGCGCACCCAGGCGCTCGATGGCCTTTTGCGAGGCGTGGTTGAAGTTGTCGGTGCGCCAGCCCACCAGGGCACAGCCCAGGGTGTCGAAGGCATGGCTCATCAGCAGGTACTTGGCCGTGGTGTTGACGTGGGTGCGTTGCACCCGTTGGGCGTACCAGGTGTAGCCGATCTCGACGCGGCGGATGGCCGGCACGATGTCGTGGTAGCTGCTGGTGCCGATCAACTGGCCGCTGGCCTCTTCGATCACGGCAAAGGCGAAGCGGTTGCCCGCCTCACGCATTTGCAGCGCGGTCTCGATGTAGGCGCGGGTCTGGCCCGGCTCGGGCACCGAGGTGACGCGGATGTTCCACAGTTCGCCATCGGCGGCGGCAGCGGCCAGGCCGGCCTCATGGGCCAGGCTCAGGGGCTCGAGGCGCACACCGTTCAGGCTGAGGGTGACGGGTTCGACAAAAGACATGGTTTCTCCGGGGCCATGCGGGCGCCGCACTGCGGGGGCAGGGCGGGCAGCTCGGGAGGGTTCAGCGGTTGCGCTGGTTCATGAAGACCAGCTTTTCGAACAGGGTCACGTCCTGCTCGTTCTTCAGCAGGGCGCCCACCAGCGGCGGCACGCTGACCTTGGCGTCGGCACTTTGCAGGGCTTCGAGCGGGATGTCTTCGGCCACCAGCAGCTTGAGCCAGTCGAGCAGCTCGGAGGTGCTGGGCTTCTTCTTGAGGCCGGGCAGGTTGCGCACGTCGTAGAAGGTCTTCATGGCCGCGGCCAGCAACTCGGCCTTGAGCGTGGGGAAGTGCACGTCGACGATTTTCTTCATCGTGTCGGCGTCGGGGAACTTGATGTAGTGGAAGAAGCAGCGGCGCAGGAAGGCGTCGGGCAGTTCTTTCTCGTTGTTCGAGGTGATGAACACCAGCGGGCGGTTCTTGGCCTTGATCAGTTCACGGGTCTCGTAGCAGTAGAACTCCATGCGGTCGAGTTCGCGCAACAGGTCGTTGGGGAATTCGATGTCGGCCTTGTCGATTTCGTCGATCAGCAGGGCCACCGGCTGCTCGGCTGTGAAGGCCTGCCACAGCACGCCCTTGACGATGTAGTTCTCGATGTCCTTGACGCGCTCGTCGCCCAGTTGCGAGTCACGCAGGCGACTGACCGCGTCGTATTCGTACAGGCCCTGCTGGGCCTTGGTGGTCGATTTGATGTGCCATTGCAACAGTGGCAGGTTCAGCGCCTCGGCCACTTCCTCGGCCAGCATGGTCTTGCCGGTACCGGGCTCGCCCTTGACCAGCAAGGGCCGCTTGAGGGTGATGGCCGCATTCACGGCGAGCATCAGGTCTTGAGTGGCGACGTAATTTTGTGAGCCTTGGAATTTCATGGACAAGTGTTCGCTTAACAGATGTGTTGCAGAAGCGGGGCTCGATATAATCAATCGTTGATTTTTCTCAATCCCCTCGGTACCCAATCATCCATTTGATTGTGCTCGCAAAATGAACAAGATGTTGACAACGGTATTTGCCCTGGCTGTCGCTTCCGTGACCGCTTTTTCGTCGACCGTCCACGCTCAGGAGGTCAAAGCAGATGTCAACGCCAAGGTGGCGATGTGCATCGGTTGCCATGGGATTGATCGCTACCAAGCGACCTTCCCCGAGGTCTACAAGGTGCCGCGCATTGCCGGCCAGGGCGAGAAGTACATCGCCGCTGCCTTGACCGCCTACAAGAAGGGCGACCGCAAGCACCCCACCATGCGCGGCATCGCCGATTCGCTGAGCGAGCAAGACATTGCCGAGATCTCGGCCTACTACGCCCAACTGGGCCGTGTCGAAGGCGCCACGTTGCCCGACAAGCCCAGCCGCGAGCCCAACGCCCAGGTGGCCGCCTTGCTGAACAAGGGCGCTTGCGTGTCCTGCCACGGCGCCAACTTTGCCAAGCCCATCGACCCCTCGTACCCCAAGATTGCCGGCCAATACAGCGACTACCTTTATGTGGCGCTCAAGTCCTACCAGGTGAACAACCCGGTGATGGGCCGCAACAACGCCGTGATGGGTGGTGTGGCCAAGCAGTTCTCGCACGCCGAACTCAAGGCCCTGGCCTCGTATGTGAGCACGCTCGACGGCGACCTGAAGACCGTGCCTGAGTCGCGCTTCCGCTGATCAACCCCCGGGCGCCTGGCGCCTTGGATATGAAAACAAAAAGCCGCTGAGCAGTCAGCGGCTTTTTTTCGTCTGGGCCAAGCCCAGGGGCAAGGTGCTTGGGGGGGGTCAGTCGCGGGTGGCCGCGCGTTGCACGCTGTCGATGTAGGCCTGTCCATCGGGGGGGCGACCGCTGCGCTGACTTTCCCACAGCATGCGACCCAGGAAGTCCATGGTCTCATGATGGGCGCTGTGCAGCGAATCGCGGCGCGCGGTCAGCAACTCGACCGCCTGGCGGATGCCACGCGGCTGGTCGATGCTGCATTGCTCGCTGATCGACAGGTGCATCGAGAGGTGCAGAAAGGGGTTGGTCTCGCCTTTCTGGCTGTCGTACACGCGGGCCACGGCCGCGTCGGCGTCGGCCAGGTCGGCGTGGTATTCGGGGTGCTCATCGATCCACTGACCGGCCAGGGTTTCGATGGCCTCCATGGCCAGGCCCTGGCGGGACTTGGCATAGACCGAGCAGAAGAAGCGACGAACGTCGTCTTGAGAGGGGTTGAACATACGTCCAAGCGTATCACCCCGGGCGATGCCCCCACGCCCGCTGGGGGCCGTGGGCCCGCTCCAGGTGTCAGGCGCGCGGCGTGCCCACCATGCGCGAGATCGACTGGGCCGCCTGCAGCAGGTGGGGCAGCATGCGGTTCTGCATGTCGAAGGCATTGCTGCGGTTGGCCTGGCCGCTGATGTTGAGGGCGGCGATCACCCGGCCATTGCGGTTCACCACCGGGGCCGCCATCGAGATCAGGCCTTCTTCCAGCTCCTGGTCGACCAGGCACCAGCCCTGGTCACGCGCCTGGCGAACCCTGGTCAGGACGTCTTCAACACGCGTCAAGGTGTGTTGTGTGCGGGCTTCGAGCGTGGCGCTCGCCAGGCGGCGCTCCACCTCCTCGTCGGGCAGGCTGCCCAGCAGAATGCGGCCCATCGAGGTGCAGTAGGCCGGCAGGCGGCTGCCCACGCCCAGGTTGATGCGCATGATCTTGTGCGTGGGCACCCGCAGCACATACATGATGTCGGTGCCCTCGAGCACGGCGGCCGAGCACGACTCTTTCACCCGGTCGACCAGGCCCTCCATCACGGGCTCGGCCAGGTTCCAGATCGGCATCGACGACAGGTAGGCAAAGCCCAGGTCGAGGATGCGTGGCGTGAGGCGGAACTGGCGCCCGTCCGTCTCGACATAGCCCAGGGTCTGCAGTGTCAGCAGGATGCGCCGCGCGCCGGCGCGGGTGAGCCCGCTGCGGCCGGCGACTTCGGTCAGGGTCTGTTGGGGGGCCGCCGAACTGAAGGTCCGGATGACTTCCAGCCCCCGCGCAAAAGACTGCACATAGCTGTCGCCAGGGCGTGGGGCGGCTTTCTCGTTGTCAGCTGTCATTGCCATGGTGTTGTCTATCTCCTAAAATTCATTGTGCGAACCAATGTTCTTATTGTGAACAATTTGCGCCCATGCACCGCGTGTGCTTGAGTAATTTGGTCATGCTTTGTCATATGTGACGATTTTGGCCGTCTGGTCGCTAGGGTATGCCGTTTGAGCCTATCTGTGCCACTACCGTTTGGAGATATTTAAATCATGATTGACAAGATCGCCTCGTCAGTGGCAGATGCTTTGAAGGGGGTGCAAGACGGGTCCACCGTGCTGATCGGGGGCTTTGGCACCGCTGGCATTCCACTTGAATTGATCGAAGGTCTGATCGACCACGGGGCGCGTGACCTCACCGTGGTCAACAACAACGCGGGCAATGGCGACACCGGATTGGCTGCCTTGCTGCAGGCCGGACGCGTGCGCAAGATCATCTGCAGCTTTCCACGTCAGGCCGATTCCCAGGTGTTCGATGGCCTGTACCGCCAGGGCCGCATCGAGCTGGAGCTGGTGCCCCAGGGCAATCTGGCCGAGCGCCTGCGCGCAGCGGGGGCCGGCATCGGGGCCTTCTACACCCCGACCGGTTTTGGCACCGAGCTGGCCTTGAACCCCGATGGCAGCCCCAAGGAGACCCGGGTCATCAACGGCCGTGGTCACGTGCTGGAATACCCCATCCATGGCGATGTGGCGCTGATCCAGGCCGAGCGCGGCGATCGCTGGGGCAACCTCACCTACCGGCAGGCGGCGCGCAATTTCGGCCCCGTGATGGCCACGGCCGCCCGTTGTACGGTTGCCACAGTGCATGAGGTGGTCGAGTTGGGCCAACTCGACCCCGAGGCCATCGTGACCCCCGGCATCCATGTCAGCCATGTGGTGCCTGTGCCCCGCCGCGCCACCACGGCCGGCGGATTCAAAACAGCGGCCTGAGCGGAGAACCAGCCATGACCCCCACTTACCAGCCCCGCAGCAAAGACGAACTGGCGCGCCGTGTGGCCGCCGACATCCACGACGGCGCCTACGTCAACCTGGGCATCGGCATGCCCACCCGCGTGGCCAACCACATTCCTCCAGGCCGCGAGGTGATTCTGCAAAGCGAGAACGGCATCCTGGGCATGGGCCCGGCGCCGGCGCCAGGGCAGGAGGACTATGACCTCATCAATGCCGGCAAGCAGCCGGTCACGCTGCTGCCTGGCGGCGCCTTCTTTCACCACGCCGACAGCTTTGCCATGATGCGCGGCGGCCACCTCGACATCTGCGTGCTCGGCGCCTTCCAGGTCTCGGCCACCGGCGACCTGGCCAACTGGAGCACCGGCGAACCCGGTGCCATCCCCGCCGTGGGCGGCGCCATGGACCTGGCCATCGGCGCCAAGCAGACCTGGGTGATGATGGATCTGCTCAGCAAGTCGGGCCAGAGCAAGGTGGTGGCGCAGTGCACCTACCCCCTGACCGGCCTGGCCTGCGTGAAGCGCATCTACACCGACCTGGCCACGCTCGAATGCAGCCCCCAGGGCCTGCGTCTGATCGATGCCGTGGACGGCCTGGGCCGCGAGGCCCTGCAAGAGTTGATCGGCCTGCCCTTGCTCGATTGAGATCGCCTCTCTGTGGCGATCAGCCATCCAAGAATTTCAACCCCGGAGACTAGAAAACCATGACACAAGCCTTTATCTGCGACGCCATCCGCACCCCCTTTGGCCGCTACGGCGGCGCGCTGTCCAGCGTGCGCACCGATGACCTGGGCGCGATCCCCCTCAGGGCCCTGATGGAGCGCAACCCCGGTGTGGATTGGGCGGCGGTGACCGACGTGATCTACGGCTGCGCCAACCAGGCCGGCGAAGACAACCGCAACGTGGCCCACATGGCCAGCTTGCTGGCCGGCCTGCCCATCGAGGTGCCTGGTGCCACCGTCAACCGCCTGTGCGGCTCGGGGCTGGATGCCATCGGCACCGCAGCACGCGCCATCAAGTCGGGCGAAGCGCGGCTGATGATCGCGGGTGGGGTGGAAAGCATGAGCCGGGCACCGTTTGTGATGCCCAAGGCCGAAAGCGCCTTCAGCCGCGCCAATGCGGTGTACGACACCACCATCGGCTGGCGCTTCATCAACAAGCTCATGAAAGCCCAGTACGGGGTTGATTCGATGCCTGAAACAGCCGAGAACGTGGCCACCGACTTCGGCATCGAGCGCGAGGCCCAGGACCGCATGGCCTTGGCCAGCCAGATGAAGGCGGTGGCAGCGCAGAAGGCCGGTGTGTTCGACGCCGAGATCGTGCCAGTGACCATCCCCCAGAAGAAGGGCGATGCGGTGGTGGTGAGCCAGGATGAACACCCCCGTGCCACCAGCCTGGAGGCCCTGGCCAAGCTCAAGGGCGTGGTGCGCCCCGACGGCACCGTGACCGCCGGCAACGCCAGCGGTGTCAACGATGGCTCGTGTGCGCTGCTGTTGGCCGATGAGCGCAGCGCCGCCCAATATGGCCTGACCCCGCGCGCCCGCGTGGTGGGCATGGCCACGGCCGGTGTGGCGCCGCGCATCATGGGCATCGGCCCGGCGCCAGCCACGCAGAAGGTGTTGGCCCTCACCGGCCTGAGCCTGGCCCAGCTCGATGTCATCGAGCTGAACGAAGCCTTTGCGGCGCAAGGCCTGGCGGTGCTGCGCCAATTGGGCCTGCAAGACGATGATCCTCGCGTCAACCCGAACGGTGGCGCGATTGCACTGGGCCACCCGTTGGGCGCCAGCGGGGCGCGCCTGGCCACCACCGCGATCAACCAGCTGCACCGCAGCGGCGGCCGCTATGCGCTGTGCACCATGTGCATTGGCGTGGGGCAGGGCATTGCTGTGATCCTGGAACGCGTCTAAGCGGTTCCAGCCTGGCGCGTGTGATGGGGCGGCAGGCTCAGAGCCGCCGCCAGCCCGGCAGCTGCCAGTCGCGCCACAGCGCCAGGCCCCTGAAGCCGGCCGTGAACAGCGCGCACAGCATCAGGGCCGGTGATTCGGGCACCTGGGCCTGCACCAGCCCCAGGTAGAGCCAGCCGCCGGCAAAGGCGCACACCGCGTAGGGGCGGTGGTCGTGAAAGGCCTTGGGGATCTCGTTGCACACGATGTCGCGCAGCACGCCGCCGAAGACGCCCGTGATCACGCCCATCATCACCGAGACCAGCCCCGGCATGCCCAGGTCGTTGGCCATGTCCACCCCCACGCCGGTGAACAGGCCCAGGCCGATGGCGTCGGGCAGCTGAATGACCCGCTCGGTGGGCTCGAAATGGCGTTGCCGCAACAGCAGCAGCGCCGCCAGGCTCAGACCCAGAATGCCCCACACATAGCCCACGTGCCGCACCCAGAAAAACGGGCGCTGGTCCAGCAGCAGGTCGCGCAGCGTGCCGCCGCCGAATGCGGCCAGAAAGGCCACCACGCACACCCCCACCGGGTCGAGCTTCTTGCGCGCGCCTTCCAGCACGCCGGACAGAGCAAAGGCCAGGGTGGCCGCCAGCTCCAGCACATGCCGCAGCCAGGGCTCCCAAAATGAGACGGTGTTCATGGCCGGGCATTGTGCACGGGCGCCATCAGGTGGTGCCGGGGCTGGCCCCTGTCATCGGCAGCGGCTAACATGCGCCGCATACGCAAGACTTGGAGACCCAAATGACGGTGGTTGTCGTCGCCAATCCCAAAGGAGGAGTGGGCAAGTCCACTCTCAGCACCCAGGTGGCTGCTTACCTGGCCAGCCGGGGCCAGTCGGTGGCCTTGGGGGACATCGATCGGCAGCAGTCGTCACGCCTGTGGCTCAGCCTCAGGCCGCCCACGGCCGCTTCGATCTCGGTCTGGGATGTGAAAGACGAGGACAAGGAACTCGCTCGGCCCCCCAAGGGCGTGCAGCATGCGGTGCTCGACACGCCGGCCGGCCTGCATGGCGGGCGCCTCAAAGAGGTCATCCGCCTGGCCGACAAGGTGATCGTGCCCTTGCAGCCCAGCATTTTCGACATGTACGCCACCCAGGATTTCCTGAACCAGTTGGCCGACATGAAGCGGGCCCAGCGGGTGGAGATCGGCATCGTGGGCATGCGGGTGGATGAACGCACCATTGCCGCCGAGCGCCTGCATGAGTTTGTTGACCGCCTGGGCCTGCCCGTGCTGGCCACCCTGCGCGACACCCAGAACTACATCCACCTGGCCGCCAACGGGCTGGGCGTGTTTGATGTGGCGCCCGGCCGTGTGGCCAAGGACCTGGACCAGTGGCAGACCCTGTGTGAATGGTTGGATCGCGAGGCCTGAACCCTCTGCGGCGGGTTGTCGCCTGCCCGACAAGGTCGGCCCCGGGCCGCCGCTAAAGTGCTCGCATGAAAACCTTCCAGACCCTTTCCGACCTGGCCGCTTGCGTGGGCCAGGAAGTGGCCATCAGCGATTGGGTGACCATCACCCAGGAGCAGGTCAATCAGTTTGCAGAAGCCACAGGCGACCATCAGTGGATTCACATCGATGTCGAGCGAGCCAAGCAGGGGCCCTTCGGCGGCCCGATTGCCCACGGTTTTCTGACCCTGTCCTTGCTGCCCCGCTTCTTTGGCGAGACGCTGGCCGTGACCGAGGCCCGCATGGGCGTCAACTACGGGCTCAACAAGGTTCGCTTCCCGGCACCCGTGCCGGTGGGCAGCCGCCTGCGGGCCCGGCTGCGCCTGCTGGAGGCCTCGCCCATCGACAACCAGGGCTACCAGTTTGCCTGGGAGGTCACGGTCGAGCGCGAAGGCGGCAGCAAGCCGGTGTGCGTGGCCGAGTCGCTGGCGCGCCAATACCCCTGATCTCTCGGGGCGGCGCTCAGGCGGGTGCGCTGGGCGCTGCCTGGGCACCCCCGAAGCCGTTTTGCCGCCAGGCCTCGAACACGGTCACAGCCACCGCATTCGACAAATTCAGGCTGCGTTGATCAGGCCGCATCGGCAGGCGCAGGCGCTGCGCCAGCGGAAACTGCTCGCGCAATTCCGGAGCCAGGCCACGGGTCTCGGCGCCGAACACCAGCCAATCACCCGGTTGAAAGCTCAGCTCGAAGGCCGGGCGTGAGCCGCGTGTGGTCAGGGCAAACATGCGGTCCCGGGCGGGCTGCTCCTGGGCCAGAAAAGCCTCCCAGTTGGCGTGCCGGCGCAGCTCGGCGTACTCGTGGTAGTCCAGCCCGGCGCGGCGCATGTGGCGGTCTTCCATCGAGAAGCCCAGTGGCTCGATCAGGTGCAGGGTGCAGCCTGTGTTGGCTGCCAGCCGGATGACGTTGCCCGTGTTGGGCGGGATTTCGGGTTCGACAAGAACAATGTGAAACATGCCGCCATTGTCGCGCCCCTGGTGCGCCGTGGCGCAGGTCGGGGTCTTCAGCGCGGCGCGGGCGTGCGGGCCAGCACGCAGGCATGCACCTCACGGGCCCCGCCGACCTGCCGCAGCACCCGGGCCGCGCTGTGCAGCGTGGCACCGGTGGTCATCACATCGTCGATCAGCAGCACGCGGCGGTCTTTCAGCAGGGGCGTCTGGCCTGGGTTGAGGGCAAAGCTGTGGCGCAGGTTGCGCAGGCGCTGGGCGCGCGTGAGGCGGGTCTGTGCCGGGGTGTCCTGCAGCCGCCAGAGCAGATCGGTCTGCAACCGATCTCGAGTCAGTTGCCGCGCCAGCAAGACCGCCTGGTTGTAGCCGCGCTCACGCAGCCGGCGGCGGGACAGCGGAATGGGCAGCACCCAATCGGCCTGCTGCACCGCATCGGCCACGCCTGGGGCCTGCATCATCAACTGGCCCAGCATGCCGGCCCACGAGGGGTCATCATGGAACTTGAAATCGGCGATGCAGGCCGACCACGGAAAGGCATAGTCCAGCGCCGCGTGGCAGCTGGACAGGGTGGGCGGGTGCAGCAGGCAGGGCCCGCAAATCGGCTGGCCCGACATCACGTGGATGGCGCAGCGGCGGCAGCGCGGCACCGGGCGCGCAAAGCGCCGCACGCATTCTTCGCACACCCGTTGCGCAGGCCAGGCCCGGCACACCGCGCACTGACTGGGAATGCGGGTCATCACCGCCTCGAAAAGCCGCCCAAGCATGGACTCAATATACTCGCGGGCGCATTGTCGAGAGCCCGCATGAACCACCCGTCACCCCCCACCATCGCCCCCTCAGCCGTGCAACGCTGGGGACGTGTCGCCAGCCAGGCCTCGCCCTGGTTGCATGAGGAGGTGGCCCGGCGGATGGAAGAGCGCCTGCAGTGGATCGTGCTGCAGCCCAAGGCCTGGCTGGACTGGGGGCCCGCCCGTGGTGGCCTGGAGGCGCACCAGCGCCTGCTGGCGCGTTACCCCAAGGCCACCTGCCACGTGCACGAACCCTTCGCCGTCGACCTGGCCCAGGCCCGACAACGGCATGAGCCCGCCTGGTGGCAGCCGGCCCGCTGGGTGGGGCCCACGTCGCATCTGGGCTTGCCGGCGCCGGGTGGGGTGCAGATGGTCTGGTCCAACATGGCCCTGCACCTCAGTGACCAACCCCGGGCCTTGATGGACGCCTGGCATGAGTCGCTGGAGGTGGGGGGCTTTCTGATGTTCTCGTGTCTGGGGCCCGACACCTTGAAAGAGCTCCGCGCCCTGTACGCCGACGCCGGCTGGCCTGAGCCCGGGCCGGCATTCACCGACATGCACGACTGGGGCGACATGCTGGTCGAGGCCGGATTTGCTGAACCGGTCATGGACATGGAGCGCATCGTGCTCAGTTATGAGTCGCCTGAGCGACTGCTGCAGGAGTTGCGCGAGCTGGGGCGCAACCTGAACCCGGGGCGTTTTCCGGCCGTGCGCGGCCGAGGCTGGTTGGCCGAATTGAAGCGCCGCTTGCAGGCCCATGCGGCCCTCACCGAGCCCGCGCCGGGCCGCATGAGCCTGACCTTTGAAATCATCTACGGCCATGCTTTCAAGCCGGCGCCCCGCATCCGATTGGCCCCTGAAAGTGCGGTCTCACTGGAGCAAATGAAGACAGTGTTGCGCCAGGGCAAAAAGAATTTGCCGCCTGTTTGAGAATTATCAAACCCCGCTGGTCTCTCGGGTAAACTTGGCCCGGGTTTTCTCAGGGCATTTTCCCGTGCAACCGTTTCATCGGGGGCTTGACGCATGTCAGATCTGGCATTTCGTTTTGCTTGCACCTCGGGCGGGGAGGTCGACTGGCGACTGCGCCGCAATTGCTCGGTGACACCGGCGCAACTGGCCTGGTTCTACGGCTCGATCTGCCTGGTGTCGACGGTGATTGCAGGGCTGTGCTGGCACCTGGGAGCGAAGCTGGTGATGGTTTTCACGGGCATCGAACTGCTGGTGGTTGGTGTAGCGTTCATGGTGTTCGCACGTCATGCCACCGATGGCGAGCGCATCCTCCTCAAAGAGGGGCGTTTGCTGGTGGAGTTGGAGCAGGCAGGGCGCCTGGTTCGGACGGAGTTCAAGTCCGACTGGGTGAGGGTGGAGCCCAAGGGAGGGCACCTTTCCCTGATTGAGGTGTCCGGCCAGGGGCGGACGGTCGAAGTGGGGCGCTTTGTGCGCCCCGAATTGCGTCCGGTGCTGGCCAGTGAGATTCGAAGGGCTTTGCGAACCTTGTGACCTTCGGCGCCGCGGTTCGCTGGCACGGTGGCGTCAATTACATAGAGGCAATGAAGAAGTGAACACGATGAAGAGCATTTCCAACAAGTTGGCTTCGCTGCTGCTGACCGCTGGCGCCCTGATCGGCACCGCCGCTCATGCGGTCAATGACCTGCCCGGCGGCCCGGCCGTTCGACAGCTCAATCTGGCGCCCCCCGTGACCCGGATCGCTGAAGAGCAGCATTTCCTGCACTGGATGATGCTGATCATCTGCGTGGTCATCTTCGTGGCCGTGTTCAGCGTGATGTTCTATTCGATCTGGAAGCACCGCAAGTCGGTCGGCTACAAGCCCGCCACCTTCCACGAGTCGACCACGGTGGAAATCATCTGGACCATCGTCCCCTTCCTGATCGTGATCGGCATGGCCTTGCCCGCCACCAAGGTGGTGGTGGCCATGAAAGACACCTCCAATGCCGACCTGACCATCAAGGCCACCGGCTACCAGTGGAAATGGGGTTACGACTACATCAAGGGCGAAGGTGAAGGCCTGTCCTACATCTCCACCCTGGACGCCACGCAGCGCGCCATGTCCAACAACGGCGCCAAGGGCGACATCCCCGACAACTACCTGCTCAAGGTCGACAACCCGCTGGTGGTGCCGGTCGGCAAGAAGGTGCGCATCATCACCACGGCCAACGACGTGATCCACGCCTTCATGGTGCCCGCCTTCGGCATCAAGCAAGACGCCATCCCCGGCTTTGTGCGCGACACCTGGTTCCGTGCCGAGAAGGCCGGCGACTACTACGGCCAGTGCGCCGAGCTGTGCGGCAAGGAGCACGCCTACATGCCCATCCATGTGAAGGTGCTGGCCGCCGCCGAATACTCCCAGTGGGTCGAGGCTGAAAAGAAAAAGGCCGCGGCCAAGGCCGATGACCCAAGCAAGGTCTGGGCGCTGGACGACATCCTCAAGCGTGGCGAAAAGGTCTATGCCTCCAATTGCGCGGCCTGCCACCAGCCCAACGGCAAGGGCGCCGGCCCGATCAAGCCGCTCGACGGCGCGGCCGTGGTGCTGGATGCAGACCACGCACGCCAGATCGCCGTCCTTCTGAATGGCCAGAACAACGGTGCCATGCCTTCCTGGAAGCAGCTGTCGGACACCGACATTGCCGCTGTGGTGACCTACACCAAGAACAATTGGTCCAACAAGACGGGTCAGCTGGTGCAGCCTGCTGAAGTGCTCGCACTGCGCGGCAAGTAATCCGACGTCGCCCCTCCAGATTAAGACAAGGAAACATCATGAGTGCAGTTCTCGACCACCACGATCATGCGCACGACGATCACAGCCACGGCGCCCCGGCCGGCTGGCGGCGCTGGGTTTTTGCGACCAACCACAAGGACATCGGCACCCTGTACCTGCTGTTCAGCTTCACCATGCTGATGATCGGCGGTGTGCTGGCCCTGGGCATCCGCGCTGAGCTGTTCCAGCCTGGCCTGCAACTGATGAACCCCGAGCTGTTCAACCAGCTCACCACCATGCACGGTCTGATCATGGTGTTCGGCGCGATCATGCCGGCCTTCGTGGGCTTCGCCAACTGGATGCTGCCGCTGCAGATCGGCGCCTCCGACATGGCCTTTGCCCGCATGAACAACTTCAGCTTCTGGCTGATGATCCCGGCCGCCCTGATGCTGGCCGGCTCGTTCTTCATGCCCGGTGGTGCGCCTGCTGCCGGCTGGACGCTGTACGCCCCGCTCACCCTGCAGATGGGCCCCTCGATGGACGCCGGCATCTTTGCCATGCACATCCTGGGTGCGTCGTCGATCATGGGCTCGATCAACATCATCGTGACGGTGCTGAACATGCGCGCCCCCGGCATGACCCTGATGAAGATGCCGATGTTCGCCTGGACCTGGCTGATCACCGCCTACCTGCTGATCGCCGTGATGCCCGTGCTGGCCGGCGCCATCACCATGACCCTGACCGATCGCCACTTCGGCACCAGCTTCTTCAACCCGGCTGGCGGCGGTGACCCGGTGATGTACCAGCACATCTTCTGGTTCTTCGGCCACCCCGAGGTGTACATCATGATCTTGCCGGCCTTCGGCATCATCAGCCAGATCGTGCCGGCCTTCGCCCGCAAGAAGCTGTTCGGCTACGCCTCGATGGTGTATGCCACCTCGTCGATTGCCATCCTGTCCTTCATCGTGTGGGCCCACCACATGTTCACCACCGGCATGCCGGTGACTGGCCAGCTGTTCTTCATGTACGCCACCATGCTGATCGCCGTGCCCACCGCCGTGAAGATCTTCAACTGGATCGCGACCATGTGGCAGGGTTCGATGACCTTCGAAACCCCGATGCTGTTCTCGGTGGGCTTCATCTTCGTGTTCACCATGGGCGGTTTCACGGGCCTGATGCTGGCCATGGCGCCGATCGACATCCAGCTGCAAGACACCTACTACGTGGTGGCCCACTTCCACTACGTGCTGGTGGCCGGTTCGCTGTTCGCGCTGTTCGCCGGCTTCTACTATTGGTCGCCCAAGTGGACCGGCTTCATGTACAGCGAAACCCGCGGCAAGATCCACTTCTGGTGGTCGCTGATCGCGTTCAACGTCACCTTCTTCCCGATGCACTTCCTGGGCTTGGCTGGCATGCCCCGTCGCTACGCCGACTACCCGATGCAGTTCGCCGACTTCAATGCCGTGGCCTCGGTCGGTGCCTTTGCCTTCGGTCTGGCCCAGGTGTACTTCTTTGTGTTCATCGTGCTGCCGGTGATGATGGGCAAGGGCGACAAGGCCTCGCAAAAGCCCTGGGAAGCCGCTGAAGGCCTGGAGTGGGAAGTGCCCTCGCCGGCACCTTTCCACACCTTTGAGAACCCGCCCAAGCTCGATGCCACCGCATCGCGCGTGATCGGTTGAGCCCATCCACTGACCTGATCCGCACCATGACCCCCGAACAAAAGAAGAGCAATGTGCGCCTGGGCCTGATCCTGGCCTCTGTGGCCGCGGTGTTCTTCATCGGGTTCATGGCCAAGATGGTCTTGCTCGCGCACTGAACGGACTCGCATGAGCCGCCTTGAAAACACCCGCATGGTTGGCAAGCTGGCCGTCGTGGTGGCAGGCATGTTCGCCTTCGGCTATGCCCTGGTGCCCATGTACAAGGCCATCTGCGAGGCCACGGGCATCAACATCCTGGCCCTGGTCGAGCGCGAGGTGCCGGGTGGCGGGCCCACCGGGCGCAACGTGAAATTGCCGGCCAACACCCAGGTGGATACCAGCCGCACCATCACGGTCGAGTTCGATGCCAACTCGCGCGGGCCCTGGCAGTTCAAGCCGGCCCAGAACTCGCTGCAGGTTCACCCGGGTGAATTGACCACGGTCATGTACGAGTTTCAGAACGTACAGGACCGCCGCATGTCGGCCCAGGCCATCCCCAGCTACGCACCGCGGCAGGCAGCACCCTACTTCAACAAGGTGGAGTGTTTCTGCTTCAACCAGTACACCCTGGAGCCCGGTGAAAAGAAGCAGTGGCCGGTGGCTTTCGTGATCGATCCCAAGCTGTCCAAGGACGTGAACACCATCACCTTGTCCTACACCTTCTTTGAGGTGGGGGGCAAGACGCCGCCGGCACCCGAAGGCCAGGCGGCCCAGGTTTCTTTGGTGCCTGTAGCGGCTGTTCCTGCTGTGGGGGCCGGGTCATGAACCAGCCCCTCGGTACACCGTCACCGCGGCAACGCAAAGGGTCCTGGCTGCGCACCGTCCAGGCGGTGGCGTGGTCTTTTGTGGGTATTCGCAAGAACAGCGACTACCAGGAAGACACCGCCAAGCTCAACATCTTCCACATCCTTGCCGTCGGTCTGGCTGGGGCTCTCCTGTTTGTGCTGGGCTTGATTGCCCTGGTGCATTGGGTGGTCCAGTGACTGACATGGCTTGTTCCAGAAATTCAATCAGAGTTAGAGAGAGACAGGAGCAAAAATGAGTTCGACAACGCATGGTGGAGCCCCTTATTACTTCGTTCCTCACGAGTCACGGCATCCCGTGCTGGGGGCGATCGGCCTGTTCTTTGTGATCCTCGGCGCGTCCAACTGGATCAATGGCGGCGATTGGGGTCAATACTCGCTGGCCTTTGGCTTGTTGTGGTGGTTTGTGGTGCTTTACCAATGGTTCCGCGACGCCATTGCCGAGAGCGAAGGCGGCCAATACGGTCACAAGATCGACCTGTCCTACCGCTGGAGCATGACCTGGTTCATCTTCTCCGAGGTGATGCTGTTCGGCGCTTTCTTCTCTGCGCTGTGGTGGGCCCGCGCCCACTCGGTGCCGGCACTGGGCAACCTTGAGAACGCGCTGCTGTGGCCCGGTTTCCAGGCTGCCTGGCCGGGCACCGTGCCCGGCGCCACCGCGTCGCCGGCCGGCACCATCGATGCCTTCCAGACCATGACCCCGTTCTGGCTGCCCACGATCAACACCGCACTGCTGCTCACCTCGGGTGTCACGCTGACCATCGCTCACCACGCCATGCAGGCTGGTCAGCGCAGCAAGACGATTCTGTTCATGTGGGCCACCGTGCTGCTGGGCGTGGTCTTCCTGTTCGTGCAGGGCTATGAATACATGCACGCCTACAGCGAGATGAACCTCAAGCTCAGCTCGGGCGTCTAC
>Ga0208269_100181_pt1 | contig 42408 bp, 33 predicted proteins | sample LakWasMe88_LOW11_2_FD_183912 | JGI IMG/M metagenome (GOLD analysis project Ga0208269, IMG submission 183912) | Freshwater sediment methanotrophic microbial communities from Lake Washington under simulated oxygen tension - Sediment Metagenome... | ecosystem: Environmental > Aquatic > Freshwater >...
GGCGGCGGCTTCAGAGGCCTCGGTGGGCAAACCACGGGCCACGCGCAGCTCATCGGCCCAGACAGGCACGGTGGGCAGCGGCGCCGCAGCATCTTCAGAGGCGGCCAAGGCCTGGGCAATGGCCACCTGGAAAGCCTCCCACACCACCAGCAACTGGGCGCGGGACGCGTCCAGCATGGGCGGGAAGCGGGCATCGACGCTGGCCCAGGCACCGTCGCCGGTGAGGCCTTGCGCCTGGTCCTGCCAGGCCTGCACGTCGCCGCGCAAGCCTTCGAGCACGGCATGGGCATCGCGCCAGGGCTTGGTGGACAGCACTTCGATGCGCTGGGCCAGCAGCACGGCGGCCTCACGCTGCACCTGAACGCGGTGCTGCAGGTCTTCAATCACCTTCACGCGATCGGCCAGCTGCACCTTGAGCACCGACAGCGGCTCGCGACTCAACGGCGCGCCAGCCTTGGCGGCATCGCGCTGCCAGGCCATGGCGTCGGCAATGTTCAGCCGGGGTGCCGACAGCAGCGCCTGGGCCTTCTCGGCCCACTCGGCGGCAATCACTTCCTGGCCCTTGGCGCGCTTGAGTTCGTCCAGGCGCTCACGCACGGGGCGGGCGGCGCCCTTGTCACGCACGCTGAGTTCCTTGAACACCTCCTGCAATTGGCTTTCGGCCGGATTGCCCGCCAGCCACTCGCGAATGCGCGAGGAGCGTTCACCCGAGGTGGGGGCAGAAAAGGCACCGCCCGTGAGCGCGTCCAGCGGGTGGACTTCTTGGGCTTTGGCCGGAGCCGGGTTCACTTCAGGAGCTTCGGACATTTTGTTGCGGGAAGAAAAACTGAACATTTTGTAGGTCGGTAAACACGGCGCGCCACCTGATCAGGCGGGCACGACGCCATGGCGCAGACATTTGCGCCACGGAATCAAAGCGCTATTTTCGCCGGAATTGGACAAGCCCCTCCAAACCGGCCGGGTGAAAGATGTCAACAGTGTTGCTGAGGGGCGCCAAAACAGGCCCGCGGCAGGCGCCCACGAGGCGTCAACGTCGCTCGACCGCAGCCCTTCAACGGGTCCCCAGCAGCAGTTCGGCCGAGGGCGTCCACACACCTTCGTTGCGCAAGGTCTTGGGTGCCCCCAGAAACAGGCGGCTCACCGGCACCTGGCGGCCCAGCAAGTAGTCACGAACCACCACGCCCCGCTCCACCGCCAGGGCCTGCAGCAAATCATCGGTCACCGGCACGCTGGCCAGCAACAGCGCCTCCATCTCGGGCGCCGGCAGATCCTTGGCCAGGCCCAGCAGGTTGCGCGGTTTGGGCAGATCGGCACGCTGGTACACGGCTTTGAGCAAAGCGGGCTGCTCGGCCGGCGTGACGGCCTCCACTTCAGTCCCCTTGTGCCCCGCCAACACCGCCTGCCGACGCTTCTCGGCCAGCATCATCTGGGCCAGCTGCTGGCGACGATAGCCTTCGCGCTCCACCTGCGCATTGACCTGCCCCACCACCGTCAGCTTGAGCGCCGGCCGGTCCAGCAAGGCCTGCGCGACCTTGTCCAGACGTTGCTGCGCCTCAGGCGTCAGCTCGGCTGCGCCAGGCGCAAAGGCGATTTCATTGCTCTCGGAGTGCCCCCCGCCGAACGCATTGGCCAACAGGCTGAAAGGCGCGGTGACGGCCTTGGCCACCAGATTCAACAACAGCCGCCCCACAATAGGCGCCAGCCGGAAGTCCGGGTCGTTGAGCGAACCGCTGATGGGCAGATTGATGTCGATCACCCCATCGCGGTCGGCCAGCAAGGCCACCGCCAGCTTCACCGGCAGCGAGGCGGGCGCCCCCTCGACCTGCTCACCGAAGCTGAGCTGGTTCAGGATGATGTTGTTGCTCGCATTGAGGCGCCCATCCGGGTCGATCTTGTAGGCCACGTTGACGCTGAGTTTGCCGCGCTCGATGCCATGGCCCGCGTACTTGATGGTGTAGGGCGACAGCGGTGGCAGATCCAGTTCGCGCACCTTGCCTTGAATGTCCAGTGCCAGTGGCGTGGCCAGCGGGTTGAGCTTGCCCGACACCTCCAGCGAGGCCGTGCCCTCGGCACGCCCGCGCAACTCCAGATCCGCCAGGCCGACGCTGCCAGCCTCCAGCACCGACGAGAAGGCCCCCAGACGCCCGGTCAACTCGCTGAGACTGGCCGAGTAGTTGGGTCGCACAAAACGATCCGAGAACAAGACCCGCCCATTGAGCAGCGTGATCGGCCCCATGCGGATCACGGGCTGGCTGGCCGCGGCAGAAGCCTGTGCGGCCGGCGCTGGTGGCGCCGGTGGCAGCTTGGCCGCCACAGCCCCCTTGGCCGGCGTAGGCTCCGGCGCGCTGTTGCGCACCAGGTTCTGCAAATTGATGCGCCCCTGGTCGTTGATCACCACGCGGGCATAGAAATCACTCAGCGCGGTTTCGCTGATCCCCAGCGTGAGCGGTGTGCCGGGCTGCAGGGCCAGGTCAATGCCCCGCAGGCTCAGGGCCTTCCAGCTCAACAACTCGTCACTGGTGGGCGGGCCCGCATCGGTGCCGACCTGGGCCAACACGCTGTTGGCCCGCACATCCTCCAGCGCACCATCACCCTTGACCCTCACGGTGGCCCCGGCAGCGGCCACGGCCACGTCCAGGTTGCCCCGGAAACTCGCGTCCGCCCGCGGCAGCTCCAGGTTCAACACGTCGCCAAAGTAAGGCTCTACCGCATGCAAAGGCAGCCGGTTGAGCTCCAGCCGCCCCTGGGTGGAGAACGGCGCCAGCTTGACCCGCCCCTTGTAATCCAGGCGCCCCGGCTCGGCCACCGCCGCGCCGTCACGCCCCGGCGTCCCCAGACGGGCGCTCACCTGCAGCTCGACCGGCTCGATACCCAGCCCGTTCGGGCCGCCGCTGAAAGGGCCGGCCTGCAACTGCAAGGCCGCAGCGTCCAGCGCCACCCCGCCAGGCTTCCGGGCCACCACGGCCGTGGCATCGCGCCAGCCCAGGCTGCCATCGCGCAAGGCCAATTGCCCCAGACGCCATTGCCAGCCGGGTGGCTGGGCGGAGGCCGGCGCTGCACGCTCAGCCTCAGCACCCGGGCCCCGCACCGGCGACGCGGCAGCCGCCTCCTGGGTCTTGAGCCAAGGCTCGAACATCCAATGCCCCTGCGCATCGCGGGACACCGTGGTCCGGGGCCCGCTGAGTGACAGCACGCCGGCGCTGGCCGTGCGCCGCCCCAGGTCGACGCGGGTGTCACTGAGGCTCAGCTGGTCCCAGGCGGCCAGGTCTTGCTCCCCCTGCTTCAGACGCAAGGCATCCACCGTGAGGCTGCTCAACTGGAAGGCCAGGTCCGGGGCACGCCAGCCCAAGCCCCCCACCAGGCTGAGCCGCCCTTGCAGGGTCGGGTTCAGGTAGCGCGCCAGGTAGGGCGCAGCCGCCGCCAACGGCAAGCCCTCGGCCCGCAAGGCCACGGCGGCGGCCCTGTCGGTGCCCTGGCCGTCGAAATGAACACGCCCACTCGCCAGGGCCGCAGCCTTGCTCGGCGCCTCTGCCGCCCCAGCCAACACCAGGCTGCCTTGGAAGCGGGCCGGTGCCCGCATGGGCCAATGCAGGCCTTCGACCTGTAGCGCAACGTCAGAGGCCGAAAGCACAGCCGCAGGCTGGGTGCCCTCATCCCGCCACCCCACGCGGGCATGCTGCAGCGCGATGCGGTCCACCTGAACGCGCCAATCGGCCTCGGCTGAAGTGGCCTTCGCAGGTGCGGCTTCGGCTTTTCCAGCCGAGGTTGCCGGGGCATTGGGGGCTGAGGCTGTCAACCAGGCGAACTGGCCTTGAGCGTCACGGCGCAAGTCCAAAGACGGACCATCCCATTGCACCGAGCGCACGTGCACCGAACGCTGCAAAGGCTGCAGCTCGGCCAGATCCACCGCCAGCGATGGGAAGGCGAGCAAGGGACTGCCCAACGCATCGTTCAAGCGCACATCCTGGGCCCCCAGGGTGCCCGACAGCACCAGCTTGGGCTGGGGCGCCTGCTCGAACACCAGCTTCAGATCCGCCTCGAGATGGCCCGCCGCCAGGCGCACCGGCAAGGCCTTGGGCCAATAAGGCAAGAAGGGCGCGAGGTCGAGCCGCGCCATGTGCGCCTGCACCTCCGCGTGGCGGCTGTCGGCAAACGGCGTGGCCTGGGCGGACCAGTCAAAAGCAGCACCGTCCAGTTGAAACGCCAGTCGGGGCTGCACCAGCACCGCACGGCCTGAATCAAAGTTGCTCAGAAAGGGCAGCCCAAGCTGCAAGGCCGTCAGGTGGTGGTCCTGACCGGCCACGGTATCGCGAAAATCGATCGCCCCCTCCACCAGACTCAGGTTGTGCAGGGCAAAGCGCAAAGGCGCCGCAGCGGGGTCCGAGGGCTGGCTGGCCAACGCGATCAGATCATCGATGTCGTAGTGCCCCGGCTGGGTGTGGGTGAGCAGCAGATGGGGCCGTTCGACCACCAAGGCGTCGAGCACCGGCGCCAGGCGCACCAGGGACTGAAGCTCCATGTCTATATAGAGACGCTCCACCGCCAGTTGCTCGGCATCCCCATCCAGGGTGCGGACCACCAGATCGCGCAACGTGAGCTCCAGGCTCCAGGGGCGGAAATCCACCTCGGCCACACTCACCTGCCGCCCCAGCGCCTCGCTGGCGCGCGACGCGACCAGATGCCGCAACAGCGAGGGCACCAAGGCCCAGGACACGGCCCAGACCAACAAGATGCCCACCACACAAAAAACGCCCCGTCGAAGCCACGGGTTCTTGCTCAAAGACGCCAGATTCATGGGCAGCATTGTGCTGCGGCCAGCGCCGGCGCATCGAGGGAAATTTCACGAAAGCGTGCCTCACGCGCCAGAACCCGCCCATAAGAAAGCCCGACAGACCGAACACTCGATCTGCCGGGCTTGACGGCTGGCTAAAGGGCCTTTGCCGTCAGACATGCAAGCGGGAGAGAACAGTCCCGGCTTGCAGGGAAGGCAAGAGATTGCCTTCTGGGTTTGCCGGGTTCGCTTCGTCATCGCCACCCCGTCATACGCAGGGTGTGGACTGTCACTTGCCGACGGTCGCCTGAAACGCTCAGGCCACTTCAGGATAGTTCTCGGAAGAGCTGATTCAAGAAGGGAATTCCAATCGAGAAATGGGTTTCGATTGAATTTTGCAACGACTGTATGGACGTCCAGATTTGGGCTCCTATACCCCATTTTTAATATCGTATTTCATATAACAAATCAAATCAATACTGTTGACTTGTTATTTGCAATGCTTCTAGAATCCGCCCGTCCCCAAAAACAGGGGGCAACCCGAACCCGCTGCCGACCCCGGCTAAGTCAGTTCACCCCTTTGCAACCCCCTTGGGTGCCCCGGTGAACCTGATGGCGTACCAATCCAAACGAGGGTTGGTTCACGGCACACACCGCTGCTTGCGCAGCCCGTGCCGCCGCGAACCACTCCACGCGTAGAAAGGAAGAGCTATGACAGCGTTAGGTCAAATCGCCCGAGGCTTGCGAACATTCGCATCCGATATCGCCGAAGGTTTTTTTGAGATCACACACAACGGTTTTGCCCTGCTGGGCTTGGCCGTCGCCTTTGCTGTGATCACCCTGACTGCCCGTCCTGACTTGCGTCAGGCTGGCGAAGAAGAATTGATGGGCTGGCTGCAGTCCCGTCAGGAAGCCCTCACCGGGCTTCAAAACGAACGCGACGCCCGTGAACGCGCGACCGCCACCGACCCCCGGGCTTTGCCCAAGTCGCAGGCGGCCGTGGCCTATTGGCTGAGCCGCAAGTACCGCGTGGCCCCCGAGCCCGTGAGCGCCCTCGTGGCCGAAGCCTGGGAAGTGGGCAAGCGCAACAGCCTGGACCCGACGCTGATCCTCGCCATCATGGCGATCGAGTCGAGCTTCAACCCGTTCGCCCAGAGCGCCGTCGGTGCCCAGGGCCTGATGCAGGTCATGACCCAGGTGCACAGTGACAAGTACCAGGGTTTTGGTGGCCACCTGGCCGCCTTTGACCCGGTGGCCAACCTGCGGGTGGGCGTGAAGGTGCTGCAAGACTGCATCGCCCGCGCCGGCTCCATTGAAGGCGGCCTGCGCTTCTACGTGGGCGCGGCCAATGTCGAGGACGATGGCGGCTACACCGCCAAGGTGCTGGCCGAGCACAGCCGCCTGCAACAGGTGGCGGCTGGCCGCAACGTGCCCATCCTGACCCCGGTGCCGGCCCCTGTGGCCCCTGCCCCGGCGCGTGCGGCGGCCGCTCCGGCCACCACCGAGAAGGTCGCTCTGCTGAGCCAATCCTGAACGCCCCCTGCATCAGAGCCGGCCACTGAAGGCCGCCATGCAGGCCCGGCGCCGCATCAGTTACACTAGGCCGGTACGCGACTGGCGATAGGCGCAGGCTTCAGCTTCATGAGGCCTTGCCGCTGACGTGGGGTTACCACTGGGAAGCGTGCCGCTCCAGGGCCTTGGCCCGAGCGATCAGCCGTTCGCCTGGGCAGCCCTTGTTCTTCTCTTACGAGCAACAGGGACCACGTCTTTAAGGACTGCCATGTACAACCGCAACATCCTCGTCGAGCAAACCGATCCCGAAATCTTTGCTGCCATCCAGGCCGAGAACGCTCGCCAAGAGCACCACATCGAGCTGATCGCCAGCGAAAACTACGCCTCGCCCGCCGTCATGTGGGCCCAGGGCTCCCAACTCACCAACAAATACGCCGAAGGCTACCCGGGCCGCCGCTACTACGGTGGCTGCGAGCACGTGGACGTGGCTGAACAACTGGCCATCGACCGCGTCAAGCAGATCTTCGGCGCCGATGCCGCCAACGTGCAGCCCCATTGCGGCGCCTCGGCCAACGAAGCCGTCTTTCTGGCCTTCCTGAAGCCCGGCGACACCATCATGGGCATGAGCCTGGCCGAAGGTGGTCACCTGACCCACGGCATGCCGCTGAACATGTCCGGCAAGTGGTTCAACGTGGTCTCGTATGGCCTGGACGCCAACGAAGCCATCGACTACGACGCCATGGAGCGCAAGGCCCACGAGCACAAGCCCAAACTGATCGTGGCCGGTGCCTCGGCTTACAGCCTGCACATCGACTTCGCCCGCTTTGCCAAGGTGGCCAAAGACGTCGGCGCCATCTTCATGGTCGACATGGCCCACTACGCCGGCCTGATCGCCGCAGGCGTCTACCCCAACCCGGTGCCGCACGCCGACGTGGTCACCTCCACCACCCACAAGAGCCTGCGCGGCCCGCGTGGCGGCATCATCCTGATGAAGGCTGAGCACGAAAAGGCCATCAACAGCGCCATCTTCCCCGGCCTGCAAGGCGGCCCGCTGATGCACGTGATCGCCGCCAAGGCCGTGGCCTTCAAGGAAGCGCTGCAGCCTGAATTCAAGGCCTACCAGCAACAGGTGATCACCAACGCCCGCATCGTGGCCGAGACCCTGACCCAACGCGGTCTGCGCATCGTCAGCGGCGGCACCCAAAGCCACGTGATGCTGGTCGACCTGCGCGCCAAGGGCATCACCGGCAAGGAAGCCGAGGCCGTGCTGGGCGCCGCCCACATGACCATCAACAAGAACGCGATCCCGAACGACCCGGAAAAGCCGATGGTCACCAGCGGTATCCGCGTGGGCACCCCGGCCATGACCACCCGCGGCTTCAAGGACGAAGAAGCCCGCATCACCGCCAACCTGGTGGCCGACGTGCTGGACAACCCGCGCGATGAAGCCAACATCGCGGCCGTGCGCGCCAAGGTCAATGCCCTGACCGCCCGCTTCCCCGTGTACCGTTAAGTTCTGTTGGATCGCTGCTGATGAAATGCCCTTTTTGCGGACACGCCGAAACCCAGGTGGTGGAAACACGTGTCTCCGAAGACGGCAACTTCATCCGCAGACGTCGCCAGTGCGGCGCCTGCGAGAAGCGTTTCACGACCTACGAGCGGCCGGAGGTCAACTTTCCGGCCGTGGTCAAGAAAGACGGCCGGCGCATCGACTACGAGCACGCCAAGCTGCAAGCCTCGTTCAACCTGGCCTTGCGCAAGCGCCCGGTCAGCACGGTGCAGATCGACAGCGCCATCGAGCGCATTGAAGAAAAGCTGCTCAACCTGGGGCAACGCGAAATTGCCTCGCACCGCATTGGCGAGCTGGTGATGCGCGAGCTCAAGAAGATGGACAAGGTGGCCTACATCCGCTTTGCCAGCGTCTACCGCAGCTTTGAAGACATCGACGAGTTCAAGACCCTGGTCGACGAAGTGCGCAAATAGGCCCACGTTCCCGCAACGTGCTCATCGCGCGCTCACCCCATGACAACAGGCCCCGAAACCCGGGGCCTGTTTTTTTGCAGCCTCAGCGGACAGGCGCCTGACGCGGCGTGACCACCGGGAAGCCGGGCTGGAACTCATCGAACAGGCCCAGCAGTTCGCCCACTTTCTCGGCCTTGCCAGCGATCTGCACCTTGCCGGCACCCACCGCATCGCGCAGGCTCAATTGCTTGGTGTTGATGGCGTCGAGCACGCTGCGCGGCAGGGTCAAAGTGGCGTCGGCCTGGGGGTCGGTCTTGCCCTTCAGGTAGGTCAGCGCCGAGTTGTCCAGCGTCATGGCGTAACGCTGCTGGGTATCGGTGAACACCCAGTTCAGCACGATGGTCTTGCCCATGGCCCGCTGCCCATCCAGGCGCACCCCCATGAAGTCAAACAGGTTCTCGATCGACAGGGCCTGCACCACATCGGCACTGGAGCTGACGGTGGCCCCCTTGGGCACCCCGTTTCTCAACTCGCTGGCCCCTTGCAGGTAGGCGTTGCGCCAGGTGGCCGATTCGGCCTGGTAGCCCATCTGCTCCAGGGTGGCGGCCTGCAACTCGCGGGCCTCGCGGTTGTCCGGGTCGCTGAAGACCACCTGGTTGACCACCTCGGCCACCCAGCGGTACTCGCCTTTCGCAAAGTCCACCTTGGCCTTGGCCAGCACGGCCTCGGCCCCGCCCATGTAGGCCACCCATTTGGCCGCAGCAGCCTGGGGCGGCAAGGGGTTCAAGTGAGCCGGGTTGGCGTCATACCAACCCAGGTAGCGCTGGTACACGGCGCGGGCATTGTGGCTGACCGTGCCGTAGTAGCCGCGGGCAAACCATTCGCCGGCCAGGCTGGGCGGCAGCACCAGCTCCTGGGCGATCTCATTGGGGGTGTAGCCCTGGTTGAGCAGATGCAGGGTCTGGTCGTTGATGAACTTGTAGAGATCGCGCTGCTTGGCCAGCACCCGGGTGATTTCAGCGCTGCCCCAGGTCGGCCAATGGTGCTGCGCCAGCATCACGTCGGCCCGGCCGGCGTAGCGCTCGCGCGCCTCGTTGAGGTAGCGGGCCCATTCATTGGCATCGCGCACCTGGGCGCCCCGCAAGGGGTACAGGTTGTGCAGGGTGTGGGTGGCGTTCTCGGCCATGTTCAGGGCCCGCAGCTGCGGGTAGTACATGTGCATCTCGGCGGGGGCTTCGGTGCCCGGGGTCAGCTGAAACTCCACCTGCACCCCGTCGATCACCTCGTTCTGGATGGGTTGGGTGATCAGCTTGGTGGGCGCGATCAGGGTGACCTGCCCGCGCGAGATGTACTTGCCCAGGCCCGCATCGACTTGCTGGCGCTCGCCGCGCGGCAGCAAATGCCCGAACTGGAACAGGGCACGTCGGCTCATCGCATTACCGGCCAGCACGTTCTCGCTCACGGCCTCTTCCATGAAACCCTGCGGGGCATAGATGGCCACCCGCCCCGCCGCCACGTCTTGGGCCGAGGCCACGCCCTTCACGCCACCGTAATGGTCCACATGGCTGTGGCTGTAGATGACGGCCTTGACGGGCTTGTTGCCGCGGTGCTCGCGGTACAGTGCCAGGCCCGCTGCGGCCACGGTGTCGGTGGTGAGGGGGTCGACCACGATGAGGCCGCTGTCGCCCTCGATGATCGTCATGTTGGCCAGATCGAAGCCCCGGATCTGGTAGATGCGGTCGGTGACCTTGAACAGGCCATGCAGCATGTTCAGCTGCGCCTGGCGCCACAGGCTGGGGTTCACCGTGTCAGGCACCCGCTCTTGCTGCAGGAACTCAAAGCCTTTCAACGTCCAGGCCACACTGCCGTCTGGATTGCGGATGGTGGCCGCGTCCGGCAGGCTGGCGATGAAGCCACGCTGGGCAGCCTCGAAATCGCGCCGATCTTCACGCGGCAGGCCTTTCAGGGCCTCGGCCTGGGCGGATACCGTGGCGGGTTCCGCCGGCCGCAGCGGCTGGGCCCAGCCCGACTGCAGCATCAAGCCCAGCAGGCTCAAGCCCACAGGCGCAGCAAGTGATCTGATTTTCATGGCGTGTCTCCTCACAAAATGAACGCCGACCGATCCTAGGCCAGGGCCGGCAGGCCTCAGTTCACCGAGGTGACGGCACCCGAACAAAGGCAGGTGGGGCCGGCTCCGTGGTGCGGCACCTGGGCTCAGGTTCGCAGGTGATGCGCCAGCTTGTACAGTCGCCAGGCGCAGGCACTGCCCAGCAAGGCCATGGCACAGGCGGCCCAATACACGCAGGGCAGCCCGAAGGCCTTGGCCAGAAAACCCCCACCCAGCCCGCCGGTCACGCCCGACAGGCCATAGCCGATCACGGTGAACAAGGCCTGCCCACGTCCGCGCAGGCGGGCCGGAAAGTAGTGCGACACCAGGGCGATGCAGGCGGTGTGGTGGGCAGCAAAGGTCAGGGCATGCACGCACTGGACCACCAGCAACACCGCCAACGAGGCGCCAAAGGCGGCGGTGAAGCCCATGCGCACGGCCATCACCAGACCACACAACACCAGCCAGACGGTCAGCGGCCAGCGGGGCAGCCAGCGGCTCTGGGTGAAGAACCAGCTCACCTCCACCACCACCGACACGGCCCACAGGACGCCGATCACCGCCTTGCTGTAGCCCAGCGAGTCCAGGTACAGCGAGAAAAAGACATACAGGCTGACATGCGACAGCACATGAAAAAAGATCGAGGCGAAGAACCAGCGCACCTCGGGCTGGCGCAGCACCGGCCACACGGGCAGGTGTTCGTGCCGGGCTTGCTGCACGGCCTCGCGGTGGTCCGGCAGCCACCAGGTGCTGCCCACCACCGCCAGCAGGGTGAACAGGGTCCAGCCCGGAAAATGCCCCATACCGAACAGCTCGAACCAGCTGCCCGCCGCGAACACGGTCAGCAAAAAGCCCAGCGAGCCCCACAGGCGCACGCGCCCGTAACGCCTGGCGTCAAACTGCCCCCCCTGGCTCACCAGATGCGCCATGGCGGCCTCGCTCATGGGCATCATGGCGCTGGTGTGCGAAAACATCAGCAGCAGCACGGCCCCCAGCCACCACACACCAGCCTGGGGCCACCACAGGCCGAGCGACAACAGCAACGCAGCCGTGGCGCTGTAACGCATCAGGCGCACGCGCTCGCCGGTGCGGTCAGACAGCGCGCCCCACACATAGGGCGCAAAAAGCCGGGTCAGCGACTGCGCGGAGGTCAGCAGGCTGATGGCCAGCAGCGGCAGGCCCAGATCCTTGAGCCACAGCGGCAGATAGGGGTTGAAAAAGCCGATGTGGGCGAAATAGCTGGCCGACAGCGCGCCAAAAGGCAGCAAGGCACGCATGGACGCCGGCTGGGCCGGCGCCACCGAAAGAGCGGACACCGCCAGACCCTGCCGGTTCAGGCCGCAGAACCCGGGATCGGGGGCACCGGCAGGCGCACATCACCACATTGGGCGCGGTGGCGCAGCACATGGTCCATCAGCACCAGGGCCAGCAAGGCCTCGGCAATGGGCGTGGCACGGATGCCGACACAGGGGTCATGGCGGCCTTTGGTCACCACCTCCACCGGCTGGCCGTTGACGTCGATCGACTCGCGCGGCGAGATGATCGAGCTGGTCGGCTTGATGCCCAGGCTGACCTCGATGTCCTGCCCGGTGCTGATGCCGCCCAGAATGCCGCCGGCGTTGTTGCTGCGAAAGCCCTCGGGCGAAAGCGAGTCGCCATGGTTGGTGCCGCGCTGGCTCACGCTGGCAAAGCCGGCACCGATTTCCACCGCCTTGACGGCGTTCAGGCCCATCATGGCGTGGGCGATGTCGGCATCCAGGCGGTCGTACAGGGGCTCACCCAGGCCCACAGGCACGTTGGAGGCCACCACCCGGATGCGGGCACCGCACGAATCGCCGGCCTTGCGCAGCGCATCCATGTAGTCTTCCAGGTTCTGGACGTCGGCCACCGGCGCGTAAAAGGGGTTGTGGGGCACGTGGTCCCAGCTTTCGAACGGGATCTCGACCTCGCCCACCGCCGTCATGCAGCCGCGCAGCACGATGCCGTGCTTCTCGAACAGCCACTTGCGCGCCACCGCACCCGCGGCCACCGTGGGGGCGGTCAGCCGGGCCGAAGAGCGGCCGCCGCCGCGCGGATCGCGCACACCGTACTTGTGCCAGTAGCTGTAATCGGCGTGGCCAGGGCGAAAGCTCTGGGCAATATTGCTGTAGTCCTTGCTGCGCTGGTCGGTGTTGCGGATCAGCAAGGCGATGGGGGTGCCCGTGGTCTGCCCCTCATAGACGCCGGAGAGGATCTCCACCGCATCGGGTTCCTGGCGCTGGGTCACGTGGCGGCTGGTGCCTGGGCGGCGCCGGTCCAGCTCGACCTGGATGTCGGCCTCGCTGAGTTGCATGCCCGGCGGGCAGCCATCGATCACGCAGCCGATGGCCGGGCCATGGGATTCACCGAAGTTGGTGACGGAGAAAAGGGTTCCAAGGGTATTGCCGCTCATAACGCGATTATCCCAGAGTGACGCGGGGCTGACCGCAGCTCACAAACGGCCCGGATGTAGCCGGCAAAACCCATGTAAATCCCTCCCTTCAACCTTGTTACACCCTGCTACGATGTGCTTAACAGGGGACATCCCAGCGCGAGACGCCCATGCCTTCAAGCCATCCGTCAGAGCCAGAACGGCAGCCAGCCCTGCCTGCCACGGCTGCACCTGCTCCGAAGGTGGACCAGGGCATGGTGGTTCATGCGCTGGACGCCAGCGACAGTGCCATCCTGATCACCGATGCCCGGCGACGCATCTGTTACGTGAACGAGGGCTTCACCCGCATGTTCGGCTACAGCCCCACCGAGGTGCTGGGCCGCACTCCCGACGAGGTGCTGCTCGGGCGACACTCCGACCCGCACCTGCCCCAGACCATTCGCGACGCGCTGGCGCTGCACGGACACACCCGCATCGAAACCCTGGTCTATGGCCGCAACGGACAGCCCCGCTGGGTGTCGATGGTGGTCAACCAGACCTCGCGGGCACTGAGCGGCACCCAGTCGATCACCGTGATGAACGACATCACGCTGACCAAGATGCACGAGGTGCTGCAAAAGAAGGTGCTCGAAGGCATGGTCAACGAGATCGCGCTGAGCGAGCTGATGAAACTGGTCTGCCGCGAGGTTGAACGCATCGCGCCCGAGGTCACGGCCACCATCCTGGCCGTCGATGAGCACGGCTGCGTGCACCCGCTGGCCGCCCCCAGCATGCCCCCCTACATCGCTCAGGCCATCGAGGGCGCTCCGATCGGACCCAGCGCGGGATCCTGCGGCACCGCGGCCTGGCGAGGGGAGCCGGTGCTGGTCACCGACATCGAGACCGACCCGCTGTGGACCGATTACCGGACCGTTTTTGCGCCCACCGGCCTGAAGGCCTGCTGGTCCAGCCCGATCAAGAACCACCAGGGGAAGGTGGTGGGCACCTTTGCCTTCTACTTCCAGGACCACCGCGTGCCAGACGCCCTGCACCACCGGCTGGTCGAGGTCTGCCTGCACCTGTGCGCACTCGCCCTCGAACGCGAAGCGGCCAGGGCACGCATCCATCAACTGGCCTACTTCGACGTGCTCACAGGCCTGCCCAACCGGGCCAGATTCCGTCAAAGTGCAGAACGGGCACTCGAGCAACTGGCACGGGAAGGTGGCCAGGCCGCCCTGCTCTACATCGATCTGGACCGCTTCAAGCGGGTCAACGACAACCAGGGGCACGCTGCCGGCGATGCTCTGCTGTGTGAAGTCGCCACGCGGCTCATGCGCAGCGTCCGGCCGCGGGATCTGTCGGGGCGCTTGTCCGGCGACGAGTTCGTGCTGCTGCTCACCGGATGTTCCGCCGAGCAAGCTGTGCAGACCGCCCAACGGGTGCTGGAGGCCCTTGGCGAGCCCGTTCAGATTGATGGACAAACCCATCAACCCCAGGCCAGCATCGGCATCGCCCTCTTCCCTACCGATGGGCCGGACATCGACGCCCTGCTGCGCCACGGTGACCAGGCCATGTACCAGGCGAAGAGCGACTCACGCCACAGCCTGCGCTTGTTCAACCCCGAGATGAACCAGCGCACCCAGGCCCGGGCGGCGCTGGAGCTGGCCCTGCGCCAGGCCCTGCAGCTCGACCAGTTGAGCCTGCATTACCAGCCCCAGATCCGCAGCGACGCAGCTCAGACCCTGTACGGCGTGGAGGCCCTGATGCGCTGGTGCCATCCCGAGTGGGGCATGGTGCCGCCAGACCGTTTCATCCCGGTGGCCGAAGAGGCTGGCCTGATCCGCCCCATGACCGACTGGCTGGTGGACGAGGTGTGCCAGCAACTGGTGCGTTGGCGCCAGGCCCACCTGCCCGTGCCCCGGGTGGCACTGAACCTGTCGGCCAAGAGTTTCCATGAGCCGGATTTTTCGGCCCGGCTCGAGGCCCGACTGCGTGACCATGGCCTGCAGCCAGCCGATCTGATGCTGGAAATCACCGAGAGCGTGATGATGGACACCCGCTCCATCACGGCGGCCAACATCCAGGACCTGCATGCCAGGGGCTTTTACCTGTCGCTGGACGACTTTGGCACCGGCTATTCCAGCCTGAGCTACCTGCACCGCCTGCCCATCCAGGAACTCAAGCTCGACAAGAGTTTTGTGCAAGACCTGTCCACCAGCCAGGCAGCCCGCACCCTCACCCTGTCGGTCATGAGCATTGCCCGCAGCCTGAGCATCGAGGTGGTGGCTGAGGGTGTCGAAACCCGGGATCAACAGAGCTGGCTGCAAAACCAGGGCGGGCCGGTGCTGCAGGGCTACCTGTTCAGCCGCCCCCTGCCAGCGCCTGAGCTGGAACAGTGGCTGAAACAACGCAACGAGGTCGGGCTGAGCTGACCCCCCAACGAAAAACCGGGCCCTGAGGCCCGGTGGTCGAGGGTGGCGGCCAGCGCGGCCCGCACCCATCAATTGGCGCTGTTGTCTTCCTCGGGCCAGTCGCGGATGTAGGCCTTGAGCATCTTGTTCTCGAAGTTCTGGCTGTCCACCACGGCCTTGGCCACGTCGTAGAAGCTGATCACGCCCATCAGCATGCGCTGGTTCATGACGGGCATGTAGCGGGCATGGCGGTCCAGCATCATGCGGCGCACCTCGTCGAGGTCGGTTTCCGAGGTGCAGGTCAGGGGGTGGTCGTCCATGGCGCTGCGCACCAGGGTCGTGCCAACGCCGCCGCCGTTCTTCACCACGGTCATGATGACCTCGCGGAAGGTCAGCATCCCGACCAGGTCGCCATGCTCCATGACGACCAGGGAGCCGATGTCTTTCTCGGACATGATCTGGATGGCCTTGGCCAGAGGCTCGTCGGGTGTGGCGGTGTAGAGCGTGTTGCCCTTGACCCGGAGGATGTCACTGACTTTCATTTTTCGTCTCCTGGCGGTTGATTGAGAAGAATATAACGAAGAATTCGCGGTTCGCCGACCGATTTTGCAACCTTGATGACACGAGTTTGGCCAGGTGACCACCCAAAGCACGGCAAGCTCTGCGTGCGCACCCCGGGCCACACCGAGCTGGCCTTTTATGATGCGCTCTCGCACCCCACGAGAAATCAGAGGAGACCCTGCATGGCCGGCTATTCAGACCCCGGGTTCGACACCCTGGCACTTCACGCGGGCGCTGCGCCCGACCCCAGCACCGGCGCCCGTGCCGTACCCATCCACTTGAGCACCTCGTTTGTGTTCGAGTCCAGCGACCACGCGGCCGCCCTGTTCAACCTGGAGCGCTCGGGCCACGTCTACTCGCGCATCTCCAACCCCACCAACGCGGTGCTGGAGCAACGGGTGTCGGCCCTGGAAGAAGGCATTGGCGCCATCACCACCGCCAGCGGCCAGGCGGCCTTGCACTTGAGCGTGGCCACCCTGATGGGGGCTGGCTCGCACATCGTGGCCTCGACCGCCCTGTATGGCGGCTCGCAGAACCTGCTGCACTACACCTTGCGACGCTTCGGCATCGAGACCACCTTCGTCAAGCCCGGTGACATCGATGGCTGGCGCGCCGCGGTGCGCCCCAACACCAAGCTGTTCTTTGGCGAAACCGTGGGCAACCCGGGGCTGGACGTGCTGGACATCCCCACGGTGGCCGCGATCGCCCACGAGGCCGGCGTGCCCCTGCTGGTCGACTCCACCCTCACCTCGCCCTACCTCGTCAAGCCGCTGACGCTGGGGGCCGATCTGGTCTACCACTCGGCCACCAAGTTCCTGTCGGGTCATGGCACGGTGATCGGCGGCATCGTGGTCGACGGCGGCAGCTTCGACTGGGACGGCCCGGCCGCGGCGGGCCGCTTCAGTGAGCTGACCCAGCCCTACGACGGCTTCCACAACATGGTGTTCAGTGAAGAGTCCACCGTGGGTGCCTTTTTGCTGCGCGCGCGCCGCGAGGGCCTGCGCGACTTCGGGGCCTGCCTGAGCCCGCACTCGGCCTGGCTGATCCTGCAGGGCATCGAGACCCTGCCCCTGCGCATGGAGCGGCACATGAGCAACACCGCCCGGGTGGTCGAGTTCCTGGCCAGCCAGCCTTTTGTCTCGCGCGTCGGGCATCCGCTGCTCGAGTCGCACCCCAGCCACGCCCTGGCCGAGCGCCTGCTGCGCTTTGGGGCCCGGGGCGCCGGCTCGGTGTTCAGCTTCGACCTCAAGGGCAACCGCGAGCAGGGCAAGAAGTTCATCGAGGCGCTCAAGCTGTTCAGCCACCTGGCCAACGTGGGCGACTGCCGCTCGCTGGTGATCCACCCGGCCAGCACCACCCACTTCCGCATGAGCGACGAGGCCCTGGCCGGCGCCGGCATCAGCCAGGGCACCATCCGCCTGTCCATCGGTCTGGAAGACCCGGACGACCTCATCGACGACCTCAAGCGCGCCCTCAAGGCGGCAGAAAAGGCAGGGGGCTGAGCCATGATCCTCAAGGTCAACGGGCACGACACCTATTGCTACACCGGGGGCAAGGCCTTCAACCCGGCCCAGCCCACGGTGGTGTTCATCCACGGGGTGCTGAACGACCACAGCGTGTGGATTCTGCAAAGCCGCTACCTGGCCAACCATGGCTGGAACGTGCTGGCCATCGACCTGCCCGGCCATTGCCGCAGCGCGGGCGAGGCGCCGGCCAGTGTGGAACAGGCCGCCCGCTTCATCGGCGACCTGCTGCAGGCCGCGGGCGTCGAAAAAGCCGCCCTGGTGGGCCACAGCTGGGGCTCGCTGATTGCGCTGCAAGCCGCCGCCCAGCTCCAGCAGCGCATCAGCCACCTGGTGCTGGTGGGCTGCGCCTTCCCCATGAAGGTATCGCCCGCCCTGCTGGAGAGCTCGCTCAACGAGCCCGAGAAGGCGCTGCGCATGATCAATGTCTTTTCACGCAGCACCCTGTGCGCGCCACCTTCCACGCTGGGGCCGGGCACCTGGGTGTTTGGCGGGGGCATGGCGCTGGGCCGGCGCGTGCTGCGCAGCAACCCTTCCGTGAACGTGTTCCACCGGGGCTTCCAGGCTTGCGACCAGTATGCCGGGGGCCTGCAGGCCATGGCCGACCTCAGCTGCCCGGTGCTCTTCGTGCTGGGCACGCAAGACCAGATGACGCCGCCCAAGGCCGCCCAGGGCCTGATCCAGGCAGGCCAGGCCGCAGGCAAGGCGGTGCGCAGCGTGAATGTGCCGGTGGGCCACCACCAGATGAGCGAAGCGCCCGACGACACCTTGTTCGCGATACGGGATTTCCTGAGGGCCTGAGGACACCGGGGTGACACCGACGAACGGCAGGTGCTGCCTAGACTGCAGCACCCCTCCAAGGAGCCATCCCATGCCCTCAGCTCACGCCACCACCAGCGTCGACCCGCGCCAGTTCACCCGCTTTGCTGATTTCTACCCCTTCTACCTGGGTGAGCACAGCAACCGCACCTGCCGGCGCCTGCACTTTGCGGGCTCCACGCTGAGCCTGGTGTGCCTGGCCATGCTGGCCTTCACCGGGCGCCCGCAGTACCTGCTGTATGGCCTGCTGTGCGGCTATGGCCTGGCCTGGGTGGGGCATTTCGTCTTCGAAAAGAACAAGCCCGCCAGCTTCAAGCGCCCGCTCTACAGTTTCATGGGCGACTGGGCCATGTACCGCGACATCTGGCTGGGCCGGGTGCCTTTCTGAGTGCGTGATGTCTATCGGGTCGCGGGCAAGGCGTCTGCCAGGTACAGCCCCGACAAGCCGGCCCGGTCCCAGAACGGGGCCACGCTGCTGCGGTGTTGCAGCAGCAGGCGCTCCAGCAAGGGGGCGAGCAGCGTCGTCTCCGGGGCGGCCAGCAGCACATGGCGGGCCACCGGCGAGCCCTCATCCACCTGCAGCAGGCCCACCCAGTCCAGATCGCACAGGGTTTCGAGCACCGGCTCAAGCTGCAGGTTGTCCACCTGCAGCACCGCGGCCAGCTCGGGCAGGCTCAGCCCATGGTGGGGCTGCTCACGCGCCTGGCGCAGGTGGTCCAGCACCTCCAGCGCCAGCTGAAAGGTCCAGCCCGCGCCCGTGCCGTAGCGGGCCACACCCGACAGCAGACTGGGCAGGTAAGCCGTGGTCACGGCCCCCAGCAGCACGATGACCCAGGCCACATAGATCCAGATCAGCAGAATCGGGAAGGTGGCAAACGCCCCATACACGGCCGAGTAGGTGGGTACCTGGGCCATGTAGACGGCCAGCGCCTTCTTGGCCAGTTCCATGCACAACGACACGAACAGGCCCCCCGTCCAGGCATGGGCCCATTTGACCTGGGTGTTGGGCACAAAGTGGTACAGCCCGGCCAGCCCGGCCGCCAGCACCAGGAACTCGACCGAATCCAGCAGCACCCGGATCGGCGCCGGCAGGCCCGACACCACGCCACGCGAGGCACTCATCACGTACGAGGTCAGCGCCAGGCTCATGCCCAGCACCAGGGGGCCCAGCGTGAGTGCGGCCCAGTAGATCAGCACCCGCTGGCCCAGCTTGCGCGGGCGCCGCACCCGCCAGATGTTGTTCAGTGTGCGGTCGATGGTCAGGATCAGGGTCAGCGCCGTCACCAGCAGGGCCGACAGGCCCACCACCCCGAGCTGGCTGGCCTTGCTGGAGAACTGGGTCAGGTAGCCCAGCACCTGGCGCGAGATGGTCTCGGGCACCAGGCTCTCGATCAGCCAGCGCTGCAACACGCCCTGCACCTGCCCAAAGATCGGGAAGGCCGTGAAGATGGCCAGCGCCACGGTCACCAGCGGCACCAGCGCCAGGGTGGTGGTGAAGGTCAGGCTGCTGGCCGTCAGGCCCAGCCGGTCCTCGCGAAAGCGCTCCCGCAGGGTCAGGGCCGTGACACGCCACGGAAAGCGCATCAGGCTGCGCCAGACATGCCTCAGCTCCAACATCAGGCGTAGCGACCAGGGGCGTCGGGGGGAAGTGGAACGGGCAGACTCGAACATGCCCGCTATGATGCCATCGCCATGACACAGCCTGATCGCACCGCCCCCCTTCCCCCCCCGGCTCACGCCGCCCTATCGGGCGAGACGGCCCTTTCTTCTGACCCATCGGTGCGGCTGACCCGCTGGCTGGCGGTGGGCAGCCTGATTGGGCTGATCGCCCTGGGCCTGGCCTGGGAGCTGGTGCTGGCCCCGGTGCGACCCGGGGGCTCGCTGCTCGCGCTCAAGGTGCTGCCGCTGTGCATTCCGCTGGCTGGTCTGCTGAAGAACCGCATGTACACCTACCGCTGGGTCAGCCTGCTGGTGTGGCTGTACTTCACCGAAGGCGTGGTGCGGGCCTACAGCGACCGCTCGCCCGGCGCCTGGCTGGCCGGGCTGGAGGTGCTGCTGTGCCTCAGCCTGTTCGCCGCCTGCGCCCTGCATGTGCGCCTGCGCCTGCGCAACGCGCGCCAGGCTCAAGCCCACCCCGCCTCAGCATCCTGAATCTGGCCCGTCGGGCCCTTTCACACCCTCACGACCATGTCTGCCCATCTGATCTCCGAACTCACCCGCATCGTCGGCACCGCCCATGTGCTGACCCATGACGACCCCAGCACCGACCTCAGCGCCTGGGAGCAGGACTGGCGCCGCCGCTCGCGCGGCCAGGCCCTGGCCGTGGTGCGCCCGGCCAACACCGCCGAAGTGGCGGCCGTGGTCAAAGCCTGTGTGGCGGCCGGCACGCCCCTGGTGCCCCAGGGTGGCAACACCGGCCTGGCCGTGGGCTCCATCCCTGACGACAGCGGCCGCCAGGTGGTGCTGAGCCTCACGCGCATGAACGCGGTGCGCCAGATCGACCCGCACAACCTCACCTTCACCGTCGAGGCCGGCTGCATTCTGCAGAACCTGCAAACCGCGGCCGAGCAGGCCGGCTACCTGTTTCCGCTCAGCCTGGCGGCCGAGGGCAGCTGCACCATCGGCGGCAACCTGGGCACCAATGCCGGTGGCACCCAGGTGCTGCGCTATGGCAACACGCGCGAGCTGTGCCTGGGGCTTGAAGTGGTCACCGCCCAGGGCGAGGTCTGGGACGGCTTGAGCGGCCTGCGCAAGGACAACACCGGCTACGACCTGCGTGACCTGTTCATCGGCAGCGAAGGCACGCTGGGCGTGATCACCGCCGCCACCCTGAAGCTCTTCCCCCAGCCCGCCGCCTGCCTGACCGCCTGGGCCGCCGTGCCCTCGCTGGAGGCCGCCGTGAGCCTGCTGGGCCTGGCCCACCAGCAACTGGGCGCCGGGTTGACCGGCTTCGAGGTCATGGGCCAGTTCGCCCTCAGCCTGGTGGGCAAGCACATGCCCCAGCTGCGCGTGCCCTTTCTGGGCCAGGACGATGCGCCTTGGGGCGTGTTGCTGGAGAACTCCGACAGCGAGTCGGAGGCCCACGCCCGTGAACGCTTCGAGAAGCTGCTGGAGCTGGCCCTGGAGCAAGGCATCGTGCTCGATGCCGTGGTGGCCGAAAACCTGAGCCAGGCCCACCAGCTGTGGCATGTGCGCGAGAGCATTCCGCTGGCCCAGGCCGAGGAAGGCCTGAACATCAAGCACGACATCAGCATCCCGGTGTCGCGCATCCCGGCTTTCTGTGCCGAGACCGATGCCCTGCTGCAGCGCGAGATCCCGGGCGTGCGCCTGGTCAACTTCGGCCACCTGGGCGATGGCAACCTGCATTACAACGTGCAGGCCCCGGCCGATGGCGACCCCAAGGCGTTCCTGCGTGAGCAGGAGGAGCGCGTCAACACCCTGGTGTACGACCAGGTGCAGCGCTACCAGGGCTCGATCTCGGCCGAACACGGTGTGGGCTCGCTCAAACGCGACAAGCTGCCGCATTACAAATCGCCGGTGGCGCTGGAGTTGATGCGTGCCATCAAACGCGCCCTGGACCCGCACAACCTCATGAACCCAGGCCGGGTGATCGAGGTCTGAGCACCCGGGTCGCGAACTGTTCAATCCCTTCGCCTTTTTTTCAAACCCTTCAAGGAACCCCCATGCCTCTGAACCAGGAACTCTTCGATGCCGGCCTGCAGACCCGCCGCGAGGTGCTGGGCAGCGAGTACGTTGACGCCGCCATCGCCAATGCCGACGCCTTCAACCGCCCGCTGCAGGAGCTGGTCACCCAATACGCCTGGGGCGAGATCTGGAACCGGCCCGGCCTGGACCGCCGCACCCGCAGCCTGCTCAATCTGGCGATGCTGACCGCGCTGAACCGTCCGCACGAGCTCAAGCTGCACCTGCGCGGCGCCCTCACCAACGGCGTGACCCGTGAAGAGATCCAGGAGGTGTTTCTGCAGACCGCCATCTACTGCGGCGCCCCCGCCGCCATCGACAGCTTCCGCACCGCCAAAGAGGTGTTCAAGGAAGTGGATGCCCAACCAGGATGAGATTCAGCCCCTCCACAGGGGGTTGTGCTCCATTTCACCCCGGCCCTGAGCGGTCAGGTGGCCTGGCTGCTCAGGGGGGATCGACGTCATGCGGTCTCGGATAACGCGCAAACGGTTCGACCAAGCTGTGCGCGCCGGTGGGGTGTTGAAACCAGCGTTTTCCGACCGCCGATCCGGCTGGCGTGACGGAACCCGAGGAGCCGCCATGGAAGCCGGGGCGCAGTACGATCAGCGCTCCTCGGTCCCGGACAGGGGAAGCAACAAAGTGAATTGCGTCCCCAGAGGCCCAGATACCCATTGAACGCTCCCATTGATGGCTTGAGCCCGGCGCATTTGATTGTGCAAACCACGCCCTTTGGGGCTTAACCGGACAGCCTCGTAGTCAAAGCCGGTTCCGTTGTCTTGAATCGAAACCACCACATTCGGCCCCTGCATCCCGGTACGCACATGGACTTCGGTGGCACGAGTGTGTTTGAGGATATTCGCGAATGCTTCTTGGAAGATACGCAGAATATGCAAACCGCTGCGCGGATTCAGCCACGACAGCTTGGGTATATCCTGCACTTCCCAATTCAGTCGCACTCCCGCTGCTTTGAGCCTGGGACCCAAGCGGAATCGCAAAGTGGCCAGCAGCAAGAGCAAGTCTGCTTCGATGGGTTCCATCGAATCAATCGTCAATTTCAAATCGTCGATGCAGGCTTTGAGAATGTCACCGAGCAAGGCTTGCGTCATGTCACCGCCCTCCACCGCGCGCAGCGCGGTGACCAGCGAGGAGCCCAATCCATCATGCATGTCTTGCGTGAGACGCTGGCGCTCTTCGCTGAGCATTTGGATTCTCTCGATGTCGCGCAAACGCGCATGGCTGGCCATCAACTCCGCCTCTCGAATCGACAGACGCTGGGCCAAGTGAAGATTGGCTTGTTCTATATTCTCCATGGCACCCACATAGCGGCCGTACATGATGTACAGGGTGACGCCGAAAACACCGACGATGGCATACGGATTGGTGTAGATGCCCTCCGGGCTCACCCAATTGGTTTGCAACAATAAATCGTAAATGCAGCACAGCGCTGCGATAAACAGCCAGCCAGCCACAACCCACGTTTCCCGCGAATTCTGACGAAACCCTTTGCGCAGAGCGTCATAGAAAATCAGCGCGGCAACCGGGACCATCAAAATATTGATCATCGGCGTCAACAGCGTCAGCGTTGGCAGAATGCCCAGACCGGGGACGGTCACAGCGCTCCAAAGCAAAGCGCTCAACATCAGAAAACGAGTCACGCCGCGCATGGAAAGTCGATGCAGGCGCTCCATCAGGCAGTGGCAGAAGACCACCAGCCAAATCAGTGAGCAGGTCTTGATCCACTCCATCCACTCATCAGAGAGGGGCAGGAATCCGCCACCCACGTGGTAATGCAACATGCGCAAAAAGGCCATGACCGATGTTGCAAAAAAAATGAGGTACAGCGAATCACGGCGCAACTTGATCCAGATGGCCAACGCAAAAAAACCCACCGCCAAAAAGGCCCCACTGCCGATGAATGGAAGTTGGGTCTGCACCAATTGACGCAACTGGTAGCGCCAGACCAGGGCCTTCGCAGGGCCGACCCAGACCGTGGAAAGAGCGCTGCCGCTGTTTCGTAAATAGTCGATGCGCAGGGTGACCGCCATGGGCAGCAGTTCGTCGGCGGCGGCGTTGAGCGGAATCAAAAGCGGATGGTTGTAACCATTCAGCGTCATGCTGCCCTGGGACGCGTACAGCAGGCGACCATCTGCATAGATCGCCACCTGACCAACGGTTTTCCACCGCGGGATGTAGAGGTATTGGGGCTCATGACCGGCATTGAAATGACTCAAATCCAGCCGATACCAATCTGTCAGTGTTTGCCCCTCAAGGCCCGCAGCAGCCAGCACGTCGCGCTTGAAAGCGCTCGGGAGTCCAACACTCTTCCAGCCTTCCTGAGCCAGAAATTCCGGGGTCAGTTGTGCTGGGGGCCGGCTGTAACCACGACCAGGCACCGATAGAAATTGCGCCTCGCGCCATTGGGTGGCAGGCGTCTCTCTCACGGCCTGTTCGCATCCGGCCAGGCTGAGACTCCAGACCAGCGCACAGAAAGCGAAAATCAGCCGAGCGCAAGCGCATTGCCTCCAGGAGCCCTGGCAACGCCACTTGGAGCGATGCGCCTGGGTCATGGGCGCCTGGGTGCCGTCATACCAGACCCTGGTATCGGGCTTCGTAAATGGCTTCAGCCTTGGAGTTGACCTTCAGCTTGGCATAGATGCGGCGCACATAGGTTTGCACTGTGTGCGTAGACACCTGCATGACCTTGGCAATCTCATCAGCCGTGAATCCCTTGGTGATCAACTCCAGCACCTCCGTCTCCCGCACGGACAGCACTGAGGGGATGTTGCCCTGCCGGCCTGCGGGCTCCAGCGCTTTGGTCAGGGACTCCTTGCGAAAGTGCGTCAAGATCTTACGGGCGATCATGGGGCTGATGGGGCTGCCGCCGGCATACAGGCTCCGGATTTCGCGCAGCATGTCGCCCGCCTCGCCGTCTTTGAGCAAATAGCCAGAGGCCCCTGCTTCCAGCGACTTCATGACGTGGGCTTCGTCGGCAAAGGTGGTGCAAACCATGACCGCACAGGTGGGCCACAGGTGTCTGGCAGCCTGAATCACGTCCAAGCCGGATCCGTCTGGCAGCCCCAGGTCCACCAGCAAGACGTCTGCAGCCTGACCTTGCAGAGCAAGCAGACCTTCAGCCCGGGTGTTGGCAAGGCAGGCCATGCACAAATCGGCAGAGGCCTCAATGGCACTCACGATGGCGTGTTGAACCTCGACATCGTCCTCGACAAGGGCAACCCGAATCTGGGTAGAAGGCGCTGGGGTTGGCATAGTGGCAATAGTGGGGACTGGGGCGAATCAGCCGTCAAATGCACAAAATGGCGTCGCCAACGCCAAGCAGGGTCGCGGCCCCCCTATTGCACAGAAACTGAGGGATTATCAACCCGCCTGTCGGGTATGGCCCCCAAAGCCGGGGATATCCGTGGAACGCTGGCCTGAGCAGCGGCAAAGCGTGAGATGGCGCGCGATCAAGCGCCCACGGGCCTCCTGACTGCGATCCCCTGTCACCGGATGGCTGCAAGCCTTGGCTCACAAGCGAACCCACCACCCATCGCTTTGTGATCAACGTGCCGCCGTTCATGGTGCTGCCAGAAGCCCGGAAAGCCGTGCACTGGCCAGATAGACCTGCGGCAATGTCGTCGCCACTCGCTCGGCAAACACACTGCGCAACGCCACGGCCATTTCGAGAGGCGGAATCGTTTCTCCACGGCCGCCCCGCCATGCACTCAATGCCATCTGCTCGCCACGCTGCTCCGGCGCCTCGTCAAGGGCCATGTCAGCCCCCCAAAACACACTGTCAAGCCGGGTCGACAAAATAGGCGCCGAGGTCACCTCGTGGAGTTTGGAAAACAAGGTGCGCCAGGCCTTTTCACTGCTTTCGGTTGCGCCCCCTCCCCCCATGCGGCCAAGCACCAACACGCCTTCTGTCTGGCTCAAAAGCGCATCTGGCAGGGTCCAGGCCAAGTCAGGTGCAGCAGAGGTCTTGAATTCGACAAAGCGCACTTCAAGTCCTGCCATGGTCGCCGCTTGCGCCAGGAGGTCTCGCTCCGCCAGGCTGTGACGGTCGTCGCCATGCAGCAAAGTGACCGGCCCGCTGCCAGACACCAGCTCACGCAGCAAGGTCGCCCAGGCCGCAACAAAGGCTTCTTTACCGTTCGTAGCCGCACCGGTCGCAGGTTCAAAAATGCGCTGCGCCTGCTCGTTGTGCCATTCGCCAACGCATTCACGCGCCTGGGGGCCTTCTGCAATCACGGCATCGGGGTGAAATGAGGTCAGCTGTATCAAGGCTTGTCGGCAGGCGTCCAGACCCAGACCGAGGTACTGGTGACGGGCCTTCAGATGCGAAAGCCCCCGCAGAACGCTATCGGCTCCGCTGAAAAACGCGCGTGACGTCACTTGGTCTGCCCGCCCCTCATGCAATATGAAGATGCGCCTGCTGCCGGCATTGACCCACACTGCCGCAACGGCCAGCAACATGAACCAGACCACCCAACCCATTCGCCACAGACGCGTCATTGCACATACCCCAAATGCTGCCAATAGGGAATCGACAAGACCAATGCCAGTACCCTGCAGGTTTGGATGAGGGTGTTGTTGCGAAGCAAGCATGCTCGCTCTCCAGAGTCCAGCCCGGTCGACTCACGAAACAACAGGTAGTCGGTGCTTTGATGCGGGAAGAACCAGACCTCGCTGGCGGTCAGCACGACAAAGCCAATGACCCAGGGATTCAAGCCGAACAAATCGGCCAGCGGCATCATCACAGCGCAAATCGTGGTCACACAGACCACGGCAGGCAACAACAACCGCATCAGCAACACGATGGCGATGAGCCACAACAGAAACTGTGTCTGACCACCGCGCATGAGCGATGTAAGCACCCCCAGATGGGCGCCAATCCACTCATTCAGCCCAGTGAACGCGAACCCACGAGCGAACCCCACCGTGCACACCAGATAAATGAGAATGGGCCAATGAATGGCGCTGCGCAGTCCGGACGAGGACAGCACACCGGTGGCCAGCAACAGCAAGAACACGAACAGCGTCAACCAGGAGGTCTCGATGTGGTGAAAATTGCCAAGACCGAGTCCCAAGGTGAGACAACAAAGCGCCAGGGCGACGATGCCTTCGTCAGCAGAAAATGGGCGATAAAGAACCGCTGTCTGCGACCTGGCCCCCGCGGAATCCAAGGACTGCCACAACAGCGTCACGGCCAACAAGGCGCCAAGCACCCCCACGTAGACAGCAGCGCCCCGAAACCACATCAGCCCATTCACGTGGGGCTGCCAATGCGCCGGCAAAATACCCAGCACAATGAAGTTGCCAGCATTGCCCAATAGAAATGCGGTCGAAAACAAAGTGCAACCGGACAAGCCCGCAAACGCGAGCGCAGATCGGTGGCCAGGTCGGGCAAAGGCATTGACCATGGGGGTGATCAGCTGCAATCGCCCAGACGTACTGGGAATGAATGCCGACATGAGGACCCCGATCAACAACACACTGATCTGCACGGTTCTGGCTCCGCGGGGCAAGTGCCTGAGCACCGCCGACAGCAGGCGTGCCACCAGCCCGCACTGCTGGACAGCCGCACTGACGCCCAGCATGCCCAGCAACAGGTAAAAGCTACCACTGGCCAGGCCTGAGAACGCCAGTTCAGGCGGAAGGCCACTGCCCGCCACCATCAGCAGCAGCGCCAACAAGGCGCCAACAAAGGGTGGGGCAAGGTTGAAAATCCAGATGCACAAGCCCGAGGCCAGCGCCGCCAGGAAATGCAGCCGCTGAACCGAAGACGCACTGAGCGCAGGCGTGTTGCCCCACACCAGAGAGGCCAACAACGCAAAGGCAATTGCCATGAGCCAGCCAACCGTGAAAGCCCCGGAGAACGGGTCTGTGCGTTCATCTCCTGGAGCAGGCCCTGGCACCTCTGGCATCACGAAAGGTGTGGAACAAGCTCGCGCCAGGTCGCTTTGGCTTGACTCTTGGCCGTCAAGCAAGGGTTGCAGAAGGTCACGGGGAAACCTCCAGCCATGACCCGCGTCATCCGGTATGACGCAAGCCTGCGCTGTCTGCGCTGTCTGCGCCAGCAAGGTGCTTGCATTCACCGTGAGAACGCCCCCATGGGCCGAGTAACCAATCACGAGCTCGCCCTGGCTGAGCTGCTGCAGTTCGTGCGACCCCGACCATTGCAGCGGTCGCACGCCAAGGGCGAGCAGTTGACGTGTCGAGAGGTCAAGACTGCGCCAAAAGGGATGTGCCTGCAGGGTTTCTTTCACCGCCCACCACTCCCCAGCATGCGGCTTGAAAGCCGCGCGTAATAGGCGTCGACGGCACCGATGGCCAGTCGGCGTTGCGCCATCGATTCAGGGTTGACCACCAGCGCGAATTCCGATGTGACGGAATGTTGCGGCAACAAGGGTGAACCAGCCGATGAGCCCGAGAGAGCACGCAAAGCGTAGCGTGCGGCGACCGCGCCTTGTTCCATCGGCGAAGGCAGCACCCCCATCGGGATGCCATCTCGAACCGCGTAGTACGAGAGCGCCACCATCGGTTGCGGCAACGCTTCCAAAGCCTGCATCGCCAACTGCTTCGTCCAGATCGGCGCATTGGCACCCTCTGGTACCGGTATCGCCCGGTAATCACCCACCACCACCAGATCGGCCCGATGCGCTATCTCATGAAGGGCCGTGCGCCACTCAGCGAGGGTCTGACAACGCCAAACCCCGACTGGCTTCGCGTGCGCCCAGGGGTGCAGAGCGAAGCCTCGCGCTTCCTCATCAGACGCGGCGCCGCCATCGTTGATCATGGCGACGCGCAGCGGTCGGCCTGAAGTGGCCTGCCGCGCAGAGCCATCTGGCGGCCTGGCAAGCCGCAGCAGCGTACGCTCGACCACGGCCCAAGGCGTGCGCTCCACAATACCGCTGACATTGGAGGCAGCGCGGGTTGCCAGGGAGCGTCCAGCATCTTCAATACCGCTGTAAACCACCTGCGGCGACACCTGGTCAACGTAGCGTGTGCCGACGGCGAGTTGTGCAAAGTCATCCACGGTGATCAACGCATCCGGGCGCCAGCGGGCAATGAAGCTGTGTGCCCTGTTGACTTGGTCGGCGACCCGCTGAGTGTCATGGGCGTTCAGGTAAATGCGCTGCAACCGGACTTCCTTGCGGAGACCAAACACCGCATCAAACCCGGCATCAATACCCTGGGTCCAGGGAATCCCTTCGCTCTGACTGTGCACCACCAGCACGGCCGGCCGACGCGCCCCTTTCCAAAGCAGGCTGCTCGCCAGCACGACGAAAGCACTCAGCAACAAGCGTCTCGGCCAGCACGAGACGCCCGCCAGCACACCCACAACTGGAACGCGAAAGACCCCCATCATGGGATCCAGCCAAGCCAGAGGTAGTACGCCCCGACCCAAAGCCAGGTCGAGGGACGCCTCAGCGCCTGGAGAACGCCCTGCCCACCGACGCCACGATCACCGGCGCCAGGACACACCAGAACCAGTTCGGCAATGTGCAGTGAGACCAACACCGGCAGCGCCGTATTCAAGAGGTCCGCGCTCAGACGCCCCGTCCAGGGAACAACAATGACGAAGGCCAGGCTGACCGCTGCCAGAGCAGGAAACAGGGCCCGCAAAACCAGCAACAGTGGCAAGGCTGTGGCGGCCAGTGGCAGCGACAGCGCCGCTTCTGGCAGCAAGAAGCCCAGCGCTGCTATCAGGCCCGGCAACAGCCCTACCGCAATCAACACCTCCCAATCGATCGACGGGTGAAATCTGCCAGCGGGCACCCATCGGAGCGCAAACAACATGACCAGACCCAACAGCGCCACCTGTCCGGGGGCCTGTCCATGGAATGGCTGAAGCACCGTCATCACAGCCAGCCCCAAGCCAATGCCTGCCACGCCGTGAAGGGCAAACCTGTCCTTGATCTGCGCAGAGATCAAGTGAGCCGATTCCGGATGTCGGGGGGGCCGCGCTGACAGCCACTGGGCGGCCGCCCCATGCACCAAGGCGAGGGCGAGCAACGGCCACACCTGAAGCAGCCAGTGCAGGGCGACGAAACGATCCAGGCCTCCCGAAGGCAATAGGCCTATTGCCACCAGGTTGGCTGGGTGGGCAGGCAGCCAAGCGAGCCGCGCCAGCAGATGTGCGGCTCCCGACAGTTCGCGGCCTGCTCGAAGGGACAGCCCTGAGGCCGCACGAAAACTCTCGCTCCATCTGGCGGCCTGCGCCGGCGACGGAAGCAGCGCCAGCGCCAGAGCCAACCAGATCACAGCCCCCATCGCACGGCCCCCACTGCCCGGCGCTGCTCGCCCGGCGGCATGGACGAACAAGGTGCCCAGCAGCCCACTTTGTCTGGCCGCCTGCGACAGGATCAATGAAGCCAAAGCCCACAGCGCAGCGTCGCCCGAGGCCGCCCTGATCAAGTCTGCCGAAGGAACAACATCGAACAAGCAGAGCAGCAAGAGTGCCAGCAAAGGGGGAAGCAGAAAAGGTGTTGACGACAACATCCACAAGCCTGCCAGCAGAGCCAGCACAAGCCCTGGGGCAAGTTGCGTGGCCGTGGCCCAGCCCAACAACGGCAGAGCGACAGCGGCCAACATGCAGGCTGCAGCGATGGCGAAACTCCCCCCCTGAGGAAACGGGGGCTCGATCCCGAGCGGCGACGCGCGGTCATTCGCTTCGGCAGGATGTCTCACGTCACTTCCACAAGCTGCATCATGCCCATGTCCTCATGGGCCAGGATGTGGCAATGCATGACGAATAGGCCCGTGAAATCGGAGAAGCGGGTACGGAAGGTCACGGATGTGGGCACCTGCGCCGTGCCCCCCTTGGGCAAACCGATGGTGTCCGCCCAGTAGGGCTCGACCGGCAAACCGTCGATCTTGACGACCTGGAAAGGGTTGATATGGATGTGAAAAGGGTGCTGAACCGCGTTCATGTTGTAGACGGTCCACTCTTCAACGCTGTCCAGCGCGACGGTCTGGCGGGTCGCCCGGTGTGATTGAAACGGCGCAAATCGCTGCGGCATGGCCGGTGTTGCCGAAGCCGTGCCGTCGCCAACACCCACCGTGAACGCCGTATCGGCGAAGAAGGTGCCATCTGTCTGGTATTGCCATTGGGACAACTCATCTCCAGGATGGTCAAGCGCGTCAACCGCTGGGGCTGCGCTCAAGGGATCACCGTTCTCATTGAAAACCGAACGCAGCACGACCTTGCGGCGCAGGCCTCCATGTGCGGCCAGCTCATCGTCCGTGATGGGGCGAAGCACCTGCGATACGGGAAGATCCGCCGTCGGCAGCGCCATGTTCATGGACACGCCCTCGACCACCAACTCGGCCAGGACATCACCCGCCAAGGGGTTTGGAAAACCCATGTCATAGGGTTTGGTGCGCAGCAGGTAGCGTCCAGGGGCCCCCGCCTTGATCAAAATATCGGCCCGATTGCCAGGCGCCAGTACCAGACCGGCACCGGCTTGCGCCGAGTAGACCTGCGCCTGTCGCCGTGGGCAGGAATCCAGTGCGATCAGGTGCAGGTCGTGAGCATCCAATGCCAGATTGAGGTAGTTGGCAATGCCGGCATTGACCAGACGCCAGCGTTGTACCTCGCCAGGAGACAGCACCAACCGCGGGCGGCGTACCCCGTTGATGAGAAAAGGGGGCTCAGCATCTGGGGCTGTCACCTGCGAGAAGCTTTCGAGCCGGCCGTCAGCGTCGAAGACAGGGGCCTGAAAAATCATGACACGGTCACGTGCCGCGGCGATCTCTGGCACATCGTCCAGATCGCCCGTGATCAGGATGGCCCCCGCCATGCCACTGCCCACCTGGATGGCCGTCGAACCGTGCAAGTGAGGGTGGTACCAGGAGGTTCCGATGGGGTGATCGCTGACGATCGAATACTCGTGCTGGCGCATCGCACCGGGTTGGACGGCAGACGCTGGGCCATCCACGACGTAATCTCCGAACACCCCAGGACCCACCATCTTTGGTGAGACATGCAGGCCATGGGTGTGCAGATTCGCGCTGTTCATGTAGCGCAGGTGCTCGACAGGCTCCGTGCTGGCGGGATTCGGCGGCAGATCGTTTTCGACCCGCAGGCGCAACACATCCCCAGCCCGCACTTGCAGTGTGGGGGCCGGAATCATGCCGTTGTAGGTCCGCAAGTGAACTGATTTGCCGTCGATCTGCAAATCGGCATAGGCCATGCGCAAGGTGTAGTCGAGAACACCATCCGCTGCCTTGATTCTTGGCGGCTCAACGAAGGTTTCCTGCGTCGTCTGGCCCCCACCGCAGGCGGCCAGCACGGGGGAAACCATGACCCCGACACCGAGTTGCCAACTGACGTTCAGGAAATTTCGGCGGGAAGGTGGGTGAGTCATGGGTGAGTTCAGTGGGTTAGGTGGGGAGGGGAAATGCTGGGCCGACCGCGGGCAGAGGCTTCGGGATGCCGCTATGCCCCCCCTCGCGGCCAAGCTGGCCGCTGGTGTTATCACCCCAGGCCCAGACCTGTTCACCGTCGGAGGCCAATACATGCCCCTGTCCGGAGACCACTTGCCGTATGCGACGAGGCAGCGCGACCGTCAAGATGCCCTGATGGGGCAGCACATCACCCTGTCCAAGTTGGCCCCGTGCATTCCAACCCCAGGCATAGAGCCGCCCCGATACGCCCAGGCCATAGGACACGTACATGCCGGCCGCGATCTTCGCGACCCTCTCAGGCAGCCGGACGCACAACGGTATGTCGCTGTAAGCGGCCTCGCGACAACCCAGTTGGCCATGCTGATTGCTCCCCCATGCCCACACCTTCCCATCGGCATCGATTGCCAGACTGTGGCTGGCGCCCGCCGCCACTGCCTGCGCACGGCCGACGCCCCGGATGCGCACCGGACTGTCCTCGTCTTGGAGATGGGCCTGCGCAAGTTGGCCCGCCGCGTTCGCGCCCCAGCCCCAAAGCCCGCAGGATTGATCGATCGCCAGCACATGCGAGCCGCCCACCGCACATTGCGCCAGCGTGGGCAATCCGCGGACCATGGAAGGTTGGTCGTTGCTCACCTGCGTCGCGTGCTTGACCAGCCCCCAGGCAAACAGACGTCCATCACGCGTCAACGCAAGTGAAAGGAACTCGCTGCTGTGCAGCCGCGCAATCGGAGGCAGGCCTTTCAGCGCCTGCGGGCTTTCGTGCAGGATGTGCGTCAGACGCCCGCCAATGCCAGCCCGGTTCGCGCCCCAAAGGTAGGGCAATCCGCGCTCGTCCAGGCCCAAGCTGGTCCCGCCACTGGCACTGACCTGCTGCAGGGGCGACGGGGTGCGAACCACGATCGCAGACGACGCCGGCATGGGGACGGAACACACGTCGGCAGGAGGCGGGAATCGCCCAGTGCCGTCGCCGCCCCAGGCCAGCAGACGCCCGTTGACACCCAGCACCAGGCTGTGGTCTCGGCCCGCTGCAATATCTCGTATGAAGGCCATTGAGTTCTAACGCCCGCTGAGCACGATCATGCCGCGAGCCTTGCCGCTCACGCTGTCATGGTCTTGTGCACTTTGCAGCAGCTCCACCAAGGGCACCCACACGGGCGGATATTTGTAACGGGCTACATCCATCAACAGAGCCGAATCGCTCGCTTCATGATAGGCCGCCAGGGGTGACCAGTGCCCACCGCCAGCCTCGCCAAGAATGCGACGATTGAAGTTGAACAGTACAAAACGGTCCTGCTCCCGCAAGTGTTTCATCAGCAGCAGGCGCAACTGGCTGAGATCAAGCGTATCGGCAAAGATGACCTCAGCCCGCACGGGCTGGGAGGCAAGAACATGTCCAAGCTGGGCCAGCGTCATGCCTTCCTTGGCCACCACCTCGGGCTGGGCGATGCGCGGGTCCACCCCCTCAAAAAAGTCCTGCTGGGTAAAAAAGCGGTAGTCCGGATACAGGCCCGTCATCGGGCGAGCGACGCCCAGGGCATTCAAGGCCACCACGGAAGTCGCCACTGAGCAGTAAGCCTGATTGCGCTGGGTTTCAAAATAGGCCGCGAGCGGCCAGTACGCTTGGCGATAGCTGCTTTCGATGAGGCGCTGCTGCCCGATCGGGTGGGTCAAAGCGAACAACTGGACCGGAATCTCAGGCGGAGCCTTGGCAGGCTCGAGGCCATGCACAGGCGACCCCAGCAAGGCCAGTGGCAGAACCAGGCCCGCGATCATGGCGAAACGCCGCGCCATGAAATTCATGCGGGTGCAGAGTGAAGACAGGGCCATGGGGAACCTCTGTGAAAAATGGAAAGTCATCAGGCGAATTTCAGTCCGCTCGCCGCCTTCTTGCGGGCTGCTTGCAGTGCCGCGATGGCGGCATCTACGGAGGCAGAGTCGGTGAAAGCAGACAAAGTGAAGACCTTGATCCCGACGATGGGCTCTCCGTAGACGGTATTTCGGTAACGGCTGGTTTGCACGAACACAGAGCTTTCACCGGCTTCTGCGGCAACCCGGGTTGCCAGGTAGACCGCCTTGTTGAAGTCGTTGTAACGAGCCAGCGCATCGCGGTTGGCGACGCCTTCCTTTTCCGACAGGTAACTCTTGTCGGCATCCACGCCGTCCGGGTAGACACGGACCACGACCACTGCACCGTGGTTCCCGGTGTTGAGCACCGTCAACCAGGGCAGTGTGCGTGCCTTCTCGCGCAAGAGATTCGACATCTCGATGCAATGACCGAGCAAGCCTCGGTAGCCGTCTTTGCCAAGCATCAGCAAGTTCGCCAGCGCTGCCAGGACAGGCCCGCCGGAGCGCGAGCACTCCAGTGTGTAAATGCCTGGGTCGTATTCGCCGAACTGGAACAAATACGGCATGGCCACCTTGTCTCGCCGAATGGTGTTGAGCAGTTGGGCATCGCGCGCAAGGAACAGGCTTGACGCATAGGGCGTGTAGCCACTCTTGTGGAAATCGATGCCCAAGGAGTCAGCCAGATGCAAATGCCGAATGCGTTGCCGGACCACCTCGAGCGACGAACAGGCCTCGCTGGGAATACCGAGCGGGTTTGCACCGAAGTCATAGTCATTGAAAACCGCGTAGGCCCAACCGATGACGGCGTCGGCGTGCAGGTGCGGGGTGTAGTCGAGTCGGTACTCGTCAACAAGCCGCTTGCGCAGGGCATGTACCGCAGCAATGTCATCAATGCCGAAGGCATCCGTCGTCCCCATGGTGACGACAATCGCGGCGACCCGTTCGCCCTTTTCGATGCTCTGGCGCAAGGCCTTCTCCAGCGCGGCCACATCCATCGAGTTGTCATCCCCGGTGGGCACGGACACTGCGGCTTGAGCGCCGAGCCCCAGCCAGGCGGAAGCGCTGAGTTTCGCGTAGTGCGCCAGGTCCGAGCCAAACACCCGCAAGGGTTGGCGCAACCCCTCGTTGAACAAGCCCGGCTGCGCGATTTCGGCCCCGACCTTGATGCCGTAAAGGGTGGTCCCAGTTCCCCCAAAGGTGAACAAACCGAGCGCCTTGTCTGCGTCGTACCCAACCAGCGCCGCACACATGGCGGATACCCGCACTTCGGCTTCGGCCGCCTTGTGCGACAGGTCGTCCCAGACCGTGTTGGGGTCGATGATCGAGCCGAACAACTGGCCAATGATCGACACGGAGGTGGCCGATCCGTGAAGCCGGTGCACGTTGGGATGGCTCCAGGTGTACTGACCTTCCAGATAGCGTGCGGTCTCCCGGATCGTGCTCCGAGCATCGCCCAGTGATTCGCCGATGCGTTCACGCCGCGCGCCGGCATAGTCAAGCGCACCACGGGTGCCCAGATAGGTCCGGTGGGACTTGCGCCTTTCGTATTCCGACATTGCAAATGCCATGAGGCGCGACAGTCGGCTGTCTGCCGCCTGAGATCGAACAGGGGACGGGAAAGTGTCGCGAATGCTTCGGACGATGCGCTGATACCTGCCAGATCCACCGATCACCGCATCGCCGGGCTTGCGCAAAGCCTCTCGCGCCTTGACCGGCAGTGTCGCAGCAAAGGACATCAACGCAGTCGTTCTCAACCAATGGCGTCGCAGCATAGGAGCTTTCGTGTGAATATCAGGCAGACAAAGGGAAACGCCCCGCGGCCAAATCGGCCTGGAGGGAGGGCAACGCCCGAAGACCCAAGGCCACCGCCGTGAGGGTGGGTGCATTGATGGGCATGGTGGGGAAGTTGGCAGTGCCCACAATGAAAAGATTGGCGTGATCGTGGCTTCGGCAGAATGGATCCACAACCGAAGTGAGCACGTCAGTGCCCATCCGTGCCGTGCCGGCGATGATCGCGGAGGCCACGGAAGGAGTGTCGGTCTCGATGTCCGTGCAAGCCAGTGCCTTCGTGATCGCCGCATGGCGCTCCCTGGCCTTCTCGATGCCACGCAAGGTGTAGTCTTCAATGGTGAACTGGATGCGCGGTCGCGGCATACCGCTGGCATCACGCAGGTCGGCGTCGGGCACCACCCGGTTGCTTGCGGAAGGCAAGGTTTCCACGGAAGTGTTGATGGCGAGTTCCCGGGCACATTCATCGCTCAGTCGACGGGCCAGATCGGTCCCACGCAACCCGGCCTTGATCAAATGGGCAGAACGCTGCATGGGACCCAGCGCGGTTCGCCATCCGCGATTGAGAAAGGAGGTGCCGATCGCGCCATGCTCGCTGCGCGTTGGACCGTCGCGAAGTTCCAGCACCCCCGCCGTGGTCGTGGGGGCACGGTAGGTGTAGATCGGCTCGCGGGTCAGGGCGCGCGTGTCCAGGTCCACCTGGCCCATCAAATAGCGCCCAACCGCATCGCTGCGGTTGGCAACCCCCTGCGGGGCATTGGCCTGAGCGGAACGCAGCAACAGACTCGGCGTCTCAATGGCATGGGCTGCAATCACATAGGCACGGCCCGTTGCCACAGCACGCTGCCCATCCGATCCACGCACGCGCAGGCCGGTCACCAGTTGATCCGGCCCCACTTCGATGTGCTCGACGAGCGCCTCCGACACCACCCGCACACCAGCGGCTTCTGCTTTGGCGACATGCACGCTGGCGTCGTACTTTGCGCCGATCGGGCAGATGGGGGCGCAACTGGAACTGCCGCAACACGCTGGGCGCCCATCGAAGACTTCGGAATTGCGCGCATGGGCAAACGGCGCAATGGTGTACCCCAGGGGGGCCAGGGCGTCGCGGATCAGCGTGTCTGCGTAGGTCATCGGCACCTTCGGCAGGGGAAACGGTGCTCCACCGCGAGGACCTCCCTGGTCGAACGCGCTATCGCCGGCAGTGCCCCACTGCTTCTCCACAAAAAGGTAAAGCTCTTGCAGATCCGCGTACCCGACTGGCCAATCCACGCCAACGCCAAACAAAGACTTCGTCCGGAAGTCATTGGGCCTGAAGCGAGCAGAAAACCCAGTCCAATGCCAGGTCGTTCCACCGACACCGCGCAGGTAACTGCCGCCAAAGACGGCGGGGCCTGCCTGCACCAGATGGTCTTGCGGATGCATGGGGTGCGGCGCGTACGGCTGACTGGGGTAGGGTGAGTTCGGGCCCTTTTCAGCGGATGCGAAAAAATGCTGTATCGCGTTGGCACGCTCAATGCGGGGCCCGGCGTCAATCAACAACACCTTGACGCCCTTCTGTGCGAGTTGCCAGGCCATCATGCTGCCCACAGCACCCGCCCCCACGACGACGACGTCAGCCGTCAGATCTTTCTCCAGAGACTTGTTCATGGTGGCGTTTCTTCAAATGGGAAAAGGGGCGCAATGCGGGAGAAAAGGTGCGCAATCAGATCGGTCGCTCAGACCAATAACCGAAGGCGCCGCCACAGATCCCGGGGGGCTTGGTGAATGTCAGCACGGACCAGATGGGCGCACCGACATAGGTGACGACTTCAGTGGAGCCTGCCATGCCACTGACCCACAACTGCAACGCAAACTCCACGACATCACGCAATGGAGCCTGCAAGGAGGCCATGCGCTGGTTCTTGGGCGAGGCATTGGCAAGACTCAGCAAGGCGTTCCATTGGGCCTTGTCTAGGCTTTTGAGCAGCACCGTCAAATACTGCTGGGTCAATGCTTCACTCTCATTGGAAATGCCGGTCAACTCTGTGCAGACCGAGGCCAAGGCTTGCATGCGCCGCCTTGGAAACGACGAGCCAGGCGCTGCGTTGACCGGCCCTCCTGCCCACGGCACTGTCGCAGCCAAAGCCGCGAGTTGCAAAATCAAACGCCGACGAGAAGGTGGGTCATGAGGTTGCATGAATGTCCGCTTGAAGCGAATGAAGGGGGCGCACTTCGGGGCCGCTGCGAGGAGAAGGTCCAACAATCACCAGGGCACCGGTCGAAGCCGCTGAGCGGGCTTCTTCCAGGAACGATGTCGGATTGAATGGACACGACTTTATCGAGAAGCATTTTTGCCGTATGCCCCCAAAACAAGTGACAGCCTTCACTTGACTGCGCGCCTGGGGAGGGACTAAAGGAGGTCGGTGCCCCCCCCTCGGGAAAGTGCAGAGGCGCGGACGTTCTTTGCCCACGGGCACTAAAAGTCCTTCATGTCCTTCACGCCCTTCTCGTTCAGCACGGCCATGGGTCATGGCGCATGTATCGCCACCGGTCTCCGCACGAAGGGCACCTGCGCGGCGCCCTCACCAACGGCGTGGCCCGTGAAGAGATCCAGGAGGTGTTTCTGCAGACCGCCATCTACTGCGGCGCCCCCGCCGCCATCGACAGCTTCCGCACCGCCAAAGAGATGTTCAAGGAAATGGATGTCGCAGCTCAGAGCTCAGAGGGGTCAAAGGGCTCAGAGGGCTGATCCACTGCGCCCCACTCAGTCCAGCCGCTCGACCGCCGGCAGGGTGATCTGCCCGTCAAGCAAGGCCGCCCTGGGCTCGTAGGCGCGCAACACCAGGCGGAAGGCCCCCTGGGGTGCCGGCAGCCAATTGCGGGCCTGCTCGGGTGTCGCAGGCGCTTCGTGCTGGAAGATCAAATCGACCGACCCATCGGCCGCCACCTGCAAGCCCGGCGTGCGGTCGCCGATGGCGTAGCGCCGCAAGGCGTTGGCGCTGAAGAACAGGCGCCCATCAGGCTCGACCTCGTACATGGACAGCGACCAGAAGGCATTCACCGGCAAGCCCCCGGCCGGCAGGCGCAGCCGGTAGCGGTGCGCACCGCTCAGGGCCTGGCCCTGGGCATCCACCCCGGTGCTGGGGTAGACCGACTCGACCGGCTCCAGGGCCAACAGGCCGCTCAGCGCGGTGCTGGCCCGGTAGCGGTAGTCGGTGCCGAACTGGCCCAGGTTGGCTTGACCGTATCGCCAGCCATTGACCGTGCGGCCCGAGGAGAAGGCTGTGGTCTTGAGGCCTGCCAGCAAGGTGGGCAAAGACTGCGTCCATTGCGCTTGCAGCGCAGGCGACAGACGATCCCAGGCGCACCCGGCACCGCACAGGCCGACGGCCGCCAGGCGGCGCAGCAAGACCTGCTCGTAGGCCGGTGGCGGGTTGCGCTCCAGCATGCGGTTGGCCAGGTCCACAAAGGCCTGGGGGGTCGGGCCCAGGGGGGGCGCGGCATCCCATACCGGGGGCCGGGGGGCCGCGGCCAGGGGCTGAGCGCCCAATTGGTCCTGCAGGGCGTGCACCGCTGGCAGATCCTGCGGCCCATCCACCAGAATGCGCGCCAGCACCAGCACATCGTTGGACGGAGCCCGGATCACGCGGGCCGCCTTGGGCATGGGCCCCGGCCAGTCCGGGCCAACCAGCACATGGCGGCTGGCCCGGGTGCCGTTCAGGCGCCGCCCCAGCATGGCGAAGTTGTTGCCCACCATGTCGATGAAAGCCAGCGAGTGGTATCGCCCGGCCATGTCGGGCAACGACAGCTCCACGGGGCCCTGGCGCAGGTCCAGCCAGAGCAGCGAATACAAGGTGTCGACATTGGGGGTGGTGACCTCCCGGCGCGCCGGGTCGGCCAGTTCGCGGCGGTGCTGCCATGCAGGGCTGGGTGAGGCGTCGGTCCCGGCCCCCAGCGACGCCGCCCGCAGGCGGCCCATGGCGACCAACGGGTAGGCGTAGTCAAAGGCCTGGGCGATCAAGGCGCCGGGCTCATCCGATGCCCCACCAGCTTGCCCACCAGCTTGCCCACCAGCTTGCCCATTAGCCTGCGCCGGCGCGGCCGGGCCCAGGGCACTGGCCAGCAACAGAACAGCGCCCAAGGCCGGGCGCAAAGACAACAAGTGCAAAAACATGGTTGGTTCTCCCATCATCAAAAAGCGGGGGTGGCGGGCACCGCCAGAGTGCCCGCACCGGCGTTGCCCGAACAGACGGTACGGGGATTGGCCATTCTGTGAGGGCCCAGCGGCTCCATCCTGCCGATCAGCCAGGCAATCCAGACGGAAGGTGGAGGCCCTACCCAAATGCACCGGCAGCCGGCGAACCCCCTAAAATCGCCGGTCACCCACAGCCCAGCGCGACTGCCCCATGACCCAACCCACTCAACGCCCCGTTCGTTCCCAGTACGAAGACTTCATGCGCCACGTCTACACCACCGGCGTGACCAAGGGCGACCGCACGGGCACGGGCACCACCAGCGTGTTCGGCTACCAGATGCGCTTTGACCTGAACGAGGGCTTTCCGCTGGTCACGACCAAGAAGGTGCACCTGCGTTCCATCATCCAGGAGCTGCTGTGGTTCCTCAGCGGCTCCAGCAGCAACCACTGGCTCAAGGAACGCGGCGTCACGATCTGGGACGAGTGGGCCCGCGAAGACGGCGACCTGGGCCCGGTGTATGGCGTGCAGTGGCGCAGTTGGCCCACGCCCGACGGCGGCCACATCGACCAGATCGCCGAGGTGATCAAGACCCTCAAGAACAACCCGGATTCGCGCCGCATCATCGTGAGCGCCTGGAACGTGGCCGATCTGGACAAGATGGCGCTGATGCCCTGCCATGCCTTCTTCCAGTTCTATGTGGCACCCGCCCAGGCCCCGGGTGAGCGCGCCCGCCTGTCCTGCCAGCTGTACCAGCGCAGCGCCGACATTTTTCTGGGCGTGCCCTTCAACATTGCCAGCTACGCCCTGCTGACCCACATGGTGGCCCAGCAATGCGACCTCGATGTGGGCGACTTCATCTGGACGGGGGGCGATTGCCACATCTACAGCAACCACCATGAGCAGGTGGAGACCCAGCTGGCCCGGGCACCCTACCCCTACCCCACGCTGCGCATCCTGCGCCGTCCCGACAGCCTCTTCGACTACCAGTACGAAGACTTCGAGGTGGTGGACTACCAATGCCACCCCGCCATCAAGGCCCCGGTCGCCGTCTGAGGACCCAGCCCATGCCTTTGAACCTGATTTTTGCCCGGGCCGCCAATGGCGTGATCGGCCGCGACAACGCCCTGCCCTGGCACCTGCCCGAGGACCTGGCCCATTTCAAGCGCCACACCCTGGGCTGCCCCGTCATCATGGGGCGGCGCACCTGGGATTCGCTGCCACCGCGCTTTCGCCCCCTGCCCGGGCGGCAGAACATCGTGCTGACCCGCGACCCGGCCTGGGCGGCCGAAGGCGCCAGCCGCGCCGGCTCACTGGCCGAGGCCCTGGCCCTGCTGCCCCCCGAGCAGCAGGTGTGGGTCATCGGCGGGGCCGAGGTGTACGCCCAGGCCCTGCCCCTGGCCGACCGGGCGGTGGTGACCGAGATCGCGCAAGACTTTGAGGGCGACGCCTTTGCGCCACAATTCGGCCCAGGCTGGACCGAAGTGGCGCGCGACACACAGCAGTCATCGACCGGCCTGACATTCAGTTTTGTCACCTACACACAAGAACGAGGAGCTTGATATGTCCGGACACGGATTCCACGTCCACGGCCCGCACGACCATGAGCTGGAGCACGCTGCCCAGCATGGTGGCGACAGCATGACCAACCAGATCGCGATGTTCACCGCCATCATCGCGACGGTGGGCGCCATCTTCTCCTACATGGGCGGCGCCACCCAGGCCAATGCCGGGCTGTACAAGAACAACGCGGCCATCAAGAAGACCGAAGCCTCCAACCAGTGGAATTACTTCCAGTCCAAGAGCACCAAGCAGTCGCTGGCCGAACTGGCCCGTGACCTGGCGCCCGAAGACAAAAAGGCCACCTACCAGGCCAAGGTGGAGCGTTACGACAAAGAGAAGAACGAAATCAAGGTGGTGGCCGACAAACTGGAAGCCGAAGCCAAGCAGTGGGATGAACAATCCGACGAGCAGATGCACCTTCACCACCGCTGGGCCCAGTCGACCACCGCGCTGCAGGTGGCGATCGCGCTGGCGGCAATTGCCCTGCTGACCAAGAAGCGCTGGCTGCAGTACGGCATGTTCGGCGTGGCCGGTGTCGGCGTGGCCATCGGAGCCGCCGCGATGCTGCACATCTGACGCGGCTGCAGGCGCTGCAAGAAAAACGGGCTCCTCGGAGCCCGTTTCTCATGGTGCCGGCAATTTGAACAAGGCCTGCAGGGTCTGGGCCACCGAGGCCCGGGCCTGCTCGGTGGCCGCCGGGTCGTGCCCGACGTAGGGGTCGCGCTGCACGCAGGCATCCTGGTAGCTGAACACCTGACCGGTGGCCTGGTTGACCAGGCGCCCCGGGGCCTCTTCGCGGATGCTGCAGGCCCGCACCGTCTGCGAGCCCTTGGCCTGAACCGCCGGCTGCGGGGCCAGCGGCGAATCAAA
>Ga0208269_100184_pt1 | contig 41729 bp, 40 predicted proteins | sample LakWasMe88_LOW11_2_FD_183912 | JGI IMG/M metagenome (GOLD analysis project Ga0208269, IMG submission 183912) | Freshwater sediment methanotrophic microbial communities from Lake Washington under simulated oxygen tension - Sediment Metagenome... | ecosystem: Environmental > Aquatic > Freshwater >...
CTGACCGCGCTGAGCGCGGCCAGGGATTTGAGGGTGTCACGACGGTTGACGGGTTTTGCGTTCATGGGTCATTTCTCCGGTGGATGGAACAGTGGGTGGAATGCGCCAAGATGGTGCTTTTCTGGTCGCAGAATCTTGTATTCAAGATTGGATGCAATATTTGTGCCTGTGTGTCTTTGAGTGGTATCAGTCGGGCAGCGCGTTTTGCTTCGTGTCCCCCGCCCGCTGCGCGGGCTCCTCCTTTACCTACGCAAAACGCACTACCCGACTGATACTGCGCTGCTTGGTCTGCACCGAACCTGGGGAAAGAAACTCCAGCATCAGGCATGGGGTGGCTGTTCTGCGCAGGTAAAGGAGGAGCCCGCGTGGCGGGCGGGGGACACGGAGCAGAACAGCTACCCCATGCCTGTTGCGGGCGCAGGCCAGCTTCAGAGCAAACTGACATGAGCAGCCACCACGCGCCAACCGGATTCGGTGCGCATCCAGGTCTGGCTCTGGCGGCCGGTCTTGTCGCTCCCCAGGCGCTGGAATTCAATGTTGACCGTTGCCGCATCGCGCCCATAGGTGGTGATGACGGTCTTCAGGATGGTGCGCGCCAGTCCGGCCACGGGGCGGCCTGCCCGAAAGGCGCAGATGGCGGCGTAGCCATGCAGGTTCTCGGTGACGCCGTAGCGCAGGGTGTGGGGGCTGTCCCAAAACAGTTCGTCCAGCACCGCCACGTCGTTGCTGACCAGGGCGCACTCATAGCGCTCGCTGTAGCGCGTGACTTCTTCCAATACGTCGGGCAGGTTGATGTCCATGTCAGGGCTCCACGGGTTTGGTATGCGAGACGCCGGCGGTTTGCAGTGCCCAGCCCGCGCGCAGGGCCAGGTCTTCGCGCCAGGGCGCGGCGATCAGTTGCACGCCGATGGGCAGTTGGGGCAGCTCGGGGTCGCAGCCCCACACCGGCACGCTGCACACCGGCAGGCCGATGCACGACAGCGGCTGGGTGAGCAGGCCCATGCTGGGGCGCAGTGGCAGCCGGCGCTCGCCGATCTGCAGGGTCTCGGCGCCGATCGGGGTGGCGGCACAGGGGGTGGCCGGGGCCAGCAGCAGATCCACCTGCTGGAACACCGAGGCCACGGCCTGGGCATAGCGCAGCCGCACGCGCTGGGCGCGGGCAACCCAGGCCGCCGGGATCAGTGCGCCGGCCAGAAAGCGGTCGCGCGACAGGGGCTCGAAGTCGTCGGCGCGCCGGCGCAGGTCGTTCAGGTGGCCGCTGGCGGCCTCGGCATTGGTTATGACAAAGGCGGCTGCACGCCCGGCCTCGACCAGGGGCAGCTCGTGGCGGGTGGTGGCGCCCAGGGCCCGGGCCACCTGCTGCACGGCGCGCTGGGCCGGGGCGCCGGCCTGCTCCTCGAACCAGCCGCCGAGCACGCCTACGCGCAGGCCGGCCATGCCTTGGGTCAGCAGGGGGCTGCAGGCCTGCACCGGGCGCTGGCCGCAGCCGGGGTCGTGGGCCAGCCGGGGGTCTTCAGGGCCCTGCATCAGGTCGTAGGCCAGGGCCAGGTCGCGCACCGAGCGGGCGAACGGGCCCAGGTGGTCCAGGCTCGACACAAAGGGGTAGCTGCCCGTGCGCGGCAGGCGGCCGAACGTGGGCTTGAGGCCGAACACCCCGCACAGCGAGGCCGGCACGCGGATCGAGCCATTGGTGTCCGAGCCCAGGCTCAGCGGCACCTGCCCACCCGCCACCGCGGCCCCCGAGCCGCCCGAAGAGCCGCCCGCGATGCGCGCCGTGTCGTGCGGGTTGCGGCAGGGGCCTTCGTGGCTGTTCTCGGTGGTGAAGCCGTAGGCGTATTCGTCCATGTTGAGCGCGCCCACCAGCACCGCGCCCGCGGCCTCCAGCCGGCGCACCAGCAGGGCGTCCGCGCTGGCGGGTGGGCTGTCGCGCTCGATGCGCGAGCCGGCCAGGGTGGGCAGGCCGGCGATGTCAAACAGGTTCTTCACGGCAAAGGGCACACCGGCCAGCGGGCCCTGGCGCAGCAGCGGGTCGGCGTCGAGCTGGCGGGCGCGTTGCCTTGCGCGCTCGGCCAGCACCGCGGTGAAGGCGTTGAGCTGCGGGTTGCTCTGGTCGATGTGCTGCAGGCAGGCTTCGGTCAGCGCGCTGGCGCTGAGCTGGCCGGTGCGCACGGCCTGGGCCATGGCGCTGGCGTCCTGACCCAGCCAGGAGGTGGCGTCAGAGGGCATGTTCAGCTCCTGAGGGCCCGGCGGGTGGGGCCGTTGGCACGGCCACAGGCTCGAAGCGCAGTGCCGATTCATCATGCGGATGTAACTCGGTGGCCTCGAGCGCGGCGGCAAAGCGCGCCGCCATGCCGAAAAAGGCCAGCACGCCGGGGCGTTGCTCGGGCGTCAGCGACAGGCCCAGCGCGTCGGCTGCGGCCTCCACGTAGCGGGCCAGGGCTTCAGGGGGGATGTCCGGGCTCATCGGCGCACCTCGCGTTGGAAGATTTCCAGGCTGCGCCGGCGCGTGCTCACGAAATCGGGCTCGCTGAGGGTGTCGACGGTGCGCGGGCGCGGCGCGTCGTAGCGCAGGATCTCGGCCACCCGGGTGGGGCGCTTGGTCAGCAGCAGCACCTCGTCGGCCAGGTAGACGGCTTCTTCAAGGTCGTGCGAGACCAGCAGCATGGTGGTGCCGGTCTGCATGAACACCTCCTGCAGCTTTTCGCGGATGAACAGCGTCATCTCGAAGTCGAGCGCCGAGAAGGGCTCGTCCAGGAACAGCACCTCGGGCCGTGGCGCCAGCGCCCGCATGATGGAGGCGGTCTGCTGCTGGCCGCCCGACAGTTCGTAGGGGTAGCGGCGCAGGTCGAACTTGACGTCGAACGAGGCCACCAGTTCTTCCATGCGCCGGTCCACCTCGGCCTTGCTGCAGCCCTGCAGCTTCAGCGGGTAGGCGATGTTGTCCAGGGTGCGCATCCAGGGGAACAGCGCCTCGCGGTAGTTCTGGAACACGTAGCCGATCTGGGTGTCCTTGAGCGACTTGCCGTCGAACAGCACCTCGCCCGAATCGATGGGCACCAGGCCGGCGATCATGTTGATCAGGGTGCTCTTGCCGCAGCCGTTGGGCCCGAACACCGAGACGATCTTGCCTTTGGGAATGTCGAGGTCGAAGTTCTCGTACAGCGGCCAGCCGGCAAAGTACTTGGTCAGGCCGCGGATGGTGATGTGGGTTCCGGCCGGGCCGGGGCGAAAGGCCGGCGTGGGCAGGTCGGCGAAGACAGGGGCGTTGGCGACCACACTCATGGTTTATCTCCCGCTCCAGTGGACGATGCGGCGTTCGGCCAGCAAGAAGCTGATGTTGAGCACATAGCCGAGGGCTCCTGCGGCCAGGATGGAGGCGTACATGTCACGCACGTTCATCACCTGCTGTGAATTGATGATGCGGTGGCCCAGGCCACTGTCGGCACCGATGAACATCTCGGCCACGATGACGATCACCAGGGCCATGGACACGGCCGAGCGCAGGCCGACAAAGCTGGGCTGCAGGCTTTCCCAGATCAGCACATCGCGAAAGGTCTGCCAGCGGCTGGCCCCCATGACCTGGGCCGCCATCACGCGCTGCTTGCGTGCGTTGATCACCCCGTAGGCGCTGTTGAAGACCACGATCAGCCAGGCGCCGAAGGCGGCAATGGCGATCTTGTTGACGTCGGACACCCCGAAGATCATCAGGAACAGCGGGATCAGGGCCGACGAGGGCGTGGAGCGGAAAAAGTCGATCAGGAACTCGACGCTGCGGTAGGCGCGCTCCTGGCTGCCCAGCAGCACGCCCAGGGGCACGCCGAGCACGGCCGCGATCACAAAGGCCTGCACGGTGCGCCACACGGTGGTCAGAAAATCGCCCAGCAGGGCGCCCCCGGCCAGCCCGGTGATCAAGGTGGCCAGGGTGTCGGCCGGCGCCGGCAGCAGGATGGGCTTGACCCAGCCCACGCGCACCACCAGATCCCACACGATGAAGAGCAGCAGCGGGCCGGCAAAGGGCAGGGCGGCCGAGGCCGAGAAGCGACGCCGGGTGGGTGGCGCCTGCTCGGATGGCGCCTGCCAGGGGCGGGCGGCGGCCGGCGTTGTTGCCGATGTTACAGCCGGTGTTGGGGTGGCGGTGCCCATGGCGCTCAAGCCTTGTAGAGCATGCTGTCGACCAGCAGACGCGAGGCGAAGATGCCCTTGTCCGAGAACAGGTCGAAGAACTTCTGGAAGTGTGCGATGTCGGCCGGCGTGAACTCGTTGTAGAGCGTGTAGGCGGCCAGGGGCACCTCGCCCGTCAGCGGGCCCTCGATGGCGGTGTAGCCCTTGAGGTACTGGCGCGCGTCGGCCGGCTTGCTGCGCACATGGGCCACGCCCTTGGCGTAGGCGGCGATGAATTTCTGGGCTTCGGCCGGGTACTTCTTGATGAAGGCCGAGGTCAGCGAGGCCGAGCCGCCAAACCACGGCGCCATGGGGTCGCCCAGCACATAGCGGGAGATCACGCCGGCCTCGAGCACCCGGGTGCTGCTGTTCAGGCGCCCGATGGTGCCGGTGGGCTCCAAGGTGTAGCAGCCATCGACCTGACCGGCGGCCAGCGCGGCCACGTGCTGGCCAATGGGCAGCTCGATGACCGTGGCGCCGGTGGCGCCGCCGCGCTCCAGCACGGTCTTGGCCAGGGTCACGTTCTGGATGCCGGGGCCCGAGGCGACGCGCTTGCCCTTGAGATCGGCCATCACCTTGGCCGGGCTGGCGCTGGGGACCAGCACCTCATCGAGCACGTACTTGGCGTTGCTGGGGTTGGAGCAGAAGATCTTGAAGGTGCCCGGGGCCGCCAGCTCGCCGATGGCGATGTTGGCCGAGCCGGTGCCGTTGGCGCTGCCGTCGCAGCGGTCCGACAGCATGGCCTCCATGATCTGCTGCGCGCCGGCGTGGCGCTGCACCTCGACGTTGAGGCCGGCTTCCTTGAAGAAGCCCATCTCCACCGCGGCATAAAAGGGCAGTCCGGCGGCGATGGGCCAGTAGCCGATTCGGATCTTGGGGCCGCTCTGGGCGCGCAGCACGGCGGGAGCCGCCAGGGCCAGGGTGCTGCCGGCTTGCAGCAGGTGGCGCCGGGTCAGTGTGTGGTGGGAACGGGGGGCTGAACTCATGGGGAGGGCTCCTGGTCAGGGGTGGCGTGTGGATGTTGAGGGGGCGGCGTGCGGGCTCTGGCGTCAGCGACGCTGGCTGGTATCGGCCACATAGGCTCGCCAGCCACCGCGGGCGGTGATGTCGTTGGCGCCCTCCAGGGCATGGCCTTCGCAGATGAAGCCATGCACCCAGCGCCCGTCGATCAATTCGAGGCTGCCCAGGCCCAGTGGTGCGGGCACCCCGGCCAGAAAGCTGCCGACCTGTTCCATGGGCACCTGCCATACCTCGACAGCGATGGGCGCGCCCTGGCCGGGGCGGCGTTGCAGGCCGGGTTTGGGCGGTGTGGTGCCCGGCAGCGCAAACAGCCGGTAGTGGGCCGAGGTGGTGGTGGCTTCGAGCAGGGTGGCGCCACGCTCGGTGAGCTGGTGGTTGAGCGGCATGCCCGACAGGTGGGCGCCCACCACCGCCAGCTTGAGGCTGGCGGGGGCGGTGCTGGCGCGCAGGCCTTGCACAGGCTGGGGCGCTGGCAGCGCCTGGCCGGTGGCGCCCAGGGGCAGGCCGCTGGCCTGGTGGTAGCGCTGGCCCAGCTCGGCCAGTTGCAGGTCGCTGCCGCAAGGGCCGATCAGGGTGATGCCGAAGGGCAGGCCGTCGGGGCGCAGGCTGCTGGGCACCGAGAGGGCTGCGTAGTCGAGCAGGTTGACGAAGTTGGTGTACTGGCCCAGGTTGCGGTTCAGCGTCACCGGGTCGGCCAGCATGGCTTCGATGCTGTAGTGGGTGGGCGCGGTGGGCACCAGCAGCACATCGATCCGCTTCCACAGGTCGACCACGCGCTGGGCACAGCCCTTGAGGCGGAGCTGGGCCTGCACCAGGTCGGCCGCACTGTAGCGGCGGCCGGCCCCGAGGATGCTGCGCACGGGCTCGATGACCTCCGCTTCGTGGGCATCGAAGAAGTCGCGCACGGCGGCATAGCGCTCGGCCACCAGGGCACTTTCGTAGAGCAGGGCAGCGGCTTCGGCCAGCGGCGCGTAGTCGATCGTACGCGGGGTGCCACCCAGGGAGCGCAGGCGGGCCTGGGCCTCGTCAAAGGCGGCGCGGGCCAGCTCGTCGCCGAAGAACTCCAGCCGGTCGGGCACGCCGAACACAAAGGCGGCGGGCAAGGGCTGGTCGAGCAGGGGCAGGGCGCGCGAGTAGGGGTCGGCCGGGTCGTGGGCGGCCAGGGTGTGCAGCACCTGCACCGCCACATCGACCGTGCGGGCGAAGATGGACACACAGTCCACGCTTTGGGCCGCAGGCAGCACGCCATGGGTGCTGATCAGGCCCTTGGAGGGTTTCAGACCCACGATGTTGTTCAGCCCGGCCGGCACCCGGCCCGAGCCCGCGGTGTCGGTGCCCAGGGCGAAGTCCACCTGGCCGGTGGCCACCACCCAGGCCGAGCCCGAGCTGGAGCCCCCGCTGACCAGGCGCGGGTCGAAGGCATTCGGCACCGGCCCGTAAGGCGAACGGGTGCCGTTCAGGCCGCAGGCAAACTGGTCCATGTTGGTTTTGCCGTGCAGGCGGGCGCCGGCCGCCAGCAGGCGTTGCACCACGGTGGCGTGCGACGTTGCGGTCAGACTGAAGGCGGGGCAGGCCGCCGTGGTGGGCAGGCCCGCCACGTCGATGTTGTCTTTCACCGCAAACGTCCATCCCGCCAATGCGCCTTCGGCGCTGGTTTGCAGGGGGGTGTGCAGCCGATGAAGCCAGGCTGGCTCCGTGTCGGTGTGAGCCAGCGGCGCGGTGGTCGGCGTTGAGGTTGGATGGTGCACCATGTCAATGCATTCAAGCTTGGATACAAGAAGGAATGCAAACGCTGTGCCAACCCAGCCCATCCAGGTGGCAAGGGGCTTCCGAGCCACTGCTCAGCGGCAGGCGTACAGAGGGGAAAAAATAGAAAAGGCCCCGTGTCGGGGCCAGGGTTCGGGCCGAACCTGCGGCTTCAGGCAGGTTGGAAAATGGTGCACTGCCCGGACCGATGGGGCCTCAGACTGGGGCACGGTGGGGGCAGCGCCCCGCCTGCCCGGCGTGAAATCAGTGCAGCACCAGTACCGGCAGCTTGCTGCGGGCGATGATCTTCTTGGTGTGCGAGCCAAAGACAAATTCGCCCAGCGGGCCACGGCCGTGGGTGACCATGACAATCATGTCGCAGCCGGCCCTCTCAGCTTCTTCGATGATGGCGTGGTCCACGGCATAGGCGGTCACGGTCAGGCCGGCAAAGGTCACGCCAGCGGCTTGGGCTCGTTCTTCGAACTGCGTCAACAGGGCATTGGCATGGCTCTGGTTGCGGTCTTCGTGCTCTTTCATCCGGGCGGTGGCCACGGTGGCATCACTGCTGATGGTTGACAGCGGCATGTCGGGTTCGACCACGAAGCCGGTGATTTTGGCGCCGAGCTGCAGAGCGAGATCGATGCTGCCATCCATGGCACGGTGGGACAATTCAGAGCCGTCGACGGGGACGAAAAGGTGTTTGTACATGCTGTCTTTCTCCTCAGATGGATTCACCAAGGCGCCAAGCGGCGCTCATAAGATGATGAGTTGGCTTGAATTAGTTTTTGTGGGCGCGCAAGCGCCCAGCAAAGTGTCACCCAGGCCCGCCAGGGCAGGCGTGTGGATGCTACGTAGTGCCCGGGGCGCTGAGCCCCTGCAGGCCGCGGCAGGGCCGGCAGCGCGGGAGGGGAGGACAGCGGTAAGAGCATGTCTGAATTGTTTCAGAAGCTTGATTCCACCGCGCGCAAGCGCTAGCGTAGAAATTTGACTGTGGTCAAACAGCTGCAGGATTGGCGGACTGCCCGGCGGGGCGGCAGCTGGATTTTGAACCTACCGGGGTGGTCACAGGGTTCGTACCCATTCTGTAACCAGGGCTGGGTCCAAAGCCCGGTCTTCGGCGTTACCATAGCGCTGTAATTTAGTTACATAAACCATGAAACTCCATCCCACCGTTGAAGCTGTCACCCGCCGCATCGTCGAGCGCAGTGCCCCTGGCCGCGGCGCCTATCTGGCCCGCATCGACGCCGCCGCGCGCCAGCCCCGGGGGGCCGACCGCATGGGCTGCGCCAATGTGGCCCACGCCTTTGCGGGCGTGCCCGGTGACGACCGTTTTCGCATCGTGGCCGAGAAGGCCCCCAACATCGGCATCGTGACGGCCTACAACGACATGCTGTCGGCGCACTCGCCGCTCCAGCATTACCCGGATCTGATCAAGTCCGAGGCCCGTCTGCACGGCGCCACGGCCCAGGTCGCCGGCGGTGTGCCGGCGATGTGCGATGGCGTGACCCAGGGCACGGCCGGCATGGAACTCAGCCTGTTCAGCCGCGACGTGATCGCCATGAGCACGGCGGTGGCCTTGAGCCACGACGTGTTCGATGCCGCGCTGATGCTGGGCGTGTGCGACAAGATCGTGCCGGGCCTCTTGATCGGCGCCCTGCAGTTCGGCCACCTGCCCACCGTGTTCGTGCCCGCCGGGCCCATGACCTCGGGCCTGTCGAACAACGACAAGGCCAAGGTGCGCGAGCAGGCCGCCCAGGGCCTGGTCGGGCGCGAAGCCCTGCTCGAGGCCGAGATCAAGGCCTACCACGGTGAGGGCACCTGCACCTTCTATGGCACGGCCAACAGCAACCAGATGCTGTTGGAGGCCATGGGCCTGCATGTGCCGGGCACGGCCTTTGTGAACCCGGGCCAGGCCCTGCGGGCCGAATTGACCCGTGAGGCCGCGCGCACCGTGCTGGGCATCACCCGGGCGCGTCGCTTTGCCCCCATCGGCCAGGTGGTGGACGAGCGCTGCATCGTCAACGCCATGGTGGCCCTGCTGGCCACCGGCGGCTCGACCAACCACCTGATCCATTGGGTGGCGGTGGCCCGTGCCGCGGGCATCCTGATCGACTGGAACGATTTCTCCGAACTCTCCGACGTGGTGCCTTTGCTGACCCGTGTCTACCCGAATGGCAGTGCCGATGTGAATCAGTTCCAGGCCGCGGGCGGCCCGGGCTTTGTGATCCGTGAGTTGCTGGACGCCGGCCTGATGCACGAGGACGTGCTGACCGTGCGCCCCGGCGGCCTGCGCGAATACACCCGCATCCCCGAGGCCGGCGCCGGCGGCCAGGCCTTGCAATGGCGCGACATCGGCGCCAGCGGCGACGACAGCGTGGTGCGCCCGGCCAGCCAGCCTTTCAGCGCCACCGGTGGCCTGCGCCTGCTGCAGGGCCGCCTGGGGCGCAGCGTGATCAAGGTGTCGGCCGTGCCCGAAGACCGCCATGTGATCGAGGCGCCGGCCCGGGTGTTCGACTCGCAAGATGAGCTCCATGCGGCCTTCAAGGCCGGCGAGCTGGACCGCGACCTGGTCTGTGTGGTGCGCTGGCAGGGCCCGCAGGCCAACGGCATGCCCGAGCTGCACAAGCTCACGCCGCCGCTGGCCGTGCTGCAAGGGCGGGGCTTCAAGGTGGCCCTGGTGACCGATGGCCGCATGAGCGGCGCCTCGGGCAAGGTGCCGGCAGCCATCCACGTTTCTCCTGAAGCTTTGGCCGGCGGTCCGCTGGCCAAGGTGCAAAACGGCGATCTGATCCGCCTTGATGCCGTGGCCGGTACGCTCGATGTGCTGGTCGATGAAACCACCTGGGCGGCGCGCGCGCTGGCCCAAATGCCTGCTGAACTGCAGGCTTCGAATGCGCTCGGTTGCGGGCGCGAACTGTTCACCGGCATGCGCAGGCATGCCCTCACCGCTGAAGAAGGAGCCTGCACATGGCTGTGAAACCCCTCGCCACCCCCTTGCCTGCCCTCGATGTGATGCGCGATGCCCCGGTGATCCCGGTGATCGTGCTCAATGATGTGGCCCATGCCGTGCCGCTGGCCCGCGCCCTGGTCGCGGGCGGCATCCGCATGCTGGAGGTGACGCTGCGCACGCCGCAGGCCCTGGCCTGCATCGAGGCGATTGCCCGCGAGGTGCCCGAGGCCGTGGCCGGTGCCGGCACGCTGCGCAGCGCAGCCGACGCCCGTGCGGCCGTCAACGCCGGGGCCCGTTTCGGCGTCAGCCCGGGTTACACATCGGCACTGGGTCTGGCTTGCCGTGACCTTGCGCTGCCCCTGCTGCCCGGTGTGGCCACCGGCAGCGAGATCATGGCCGCCATGGAAGACGGCCTGACCGAGCTGAAGTTCTTCCCGGCCATGCAAGCCGGCGGCCCTGCCATGCTCAAGGCCTGGCATGGCCCGTTTGGCGACATCCGTTTCTGCCCCACGGGTGGTGTCAGCCCGTCCAATGCGGCCGAGTTTCTGGCCTTGCCGAACGTGGCCTGCGTGGGTGGCTCGTGGCTCACCCCGGCCGATGCCGTGGCCAAGGGCGATTGGGCCCGCATCGAGGCGCTGGCCCGCGAGGCCAGCCAGCTGCCGCGGGCCTGAGCCTGCGGCAGCCCCTGGGCCTCAGCGCAGGCCCTTGCCTTCTTCGTGTTCGGCGCGCTGGATCAGCTCGATTTTGTAACCATCCGGGTCTGTCACAAAGGCGATCACGGTGCTGCCGCCCTTGACCGGGCCGGCCTCGCGCGTCACGTTGCCACCGGCGGCCTTGATTTTTTCGCAGGCGGCGTAGGCGTCGGGCACGCCCAGGGCGATGTGGCCGTAGGCCGTGCCCAGCTCATAGCTTTCCACGCCCCAGTTGTAGGTCAGCTCCAGCTCGGCGTGCTCGGGGTTGCGGCCGTAGCCCAGAAAGGCCAGCGAGTATTTGTACTCGGGGTTTTCCGAGGTGCGCAGCAATTGCATGCCCAGCACCTGGGTGTAGAAGTCGATCGAGCGCTGGAGGTTGCCAACGCGAAGCATGGTGTGCAGAAACCGCATTCGGGGGTCCATCAATAGGCAAAGACAAGGCGCCCATTTTGCGTGTTTCTGCGCGCCTCAACGTGTTGGCAGGTCGAACACCAGGCAGGTTGTGGTGGCATGGGCGTACAAGGTGCCGTCGGGCCCCACCAGGCGCGCCTCGGCCGTGGCCAGTTGGCGGCCGCAATGGATCACGCGGCCCTCCGCGCGCACCCGGCTGATCTTGGGCGTGATGGCCTTGACCAGGTTCACCCCCAATTCGGCCGTGGTGTAGCCCCGACCCGGCAGCATGCAGGTGTGCACCGCACAACCGAGTGCCGAATCCAGCAGGGTGGCAAACCAGCCTCCGTGCACCGTGCCCATGGGGTTCAGGTGTTGTTGCCTGGGCGTGCCCTGGAACACGGCACGCCCCTGCGCCACCTCAACGATGAGAAAATCCAGCGTGCGCGCCATTTCGGCATAGGGCAGGGTACCCTCGAGCAGGGCCTGCATCTGCTGCAGGCCATTCTTGCCGGCAATCTGTTCGGGGCGGGCCACGCCGGGGCCAGCCCCCTGGTCCAAGATGGCGCGGATGGCGGCTTCTTCCTGCAGCCAGCGCTGCAAGGTGGCTTCGGGTGAGACCGCCGCAGGATCGGTCTCGGCATGGCTGCTGGGTGGGTTGGCAGTGCGCATGGTTGAATTCCAGTAAATATTGCAAATGCAATTATTGCAAATACAATGAAATCATGAACAAGCGCACCCCCTCCGAAACTGTCAAGGACGCGACAGCCCGTCCGCAGGGCTGCACGAATTTCAAGCTGCGCCGCCTGGTGCGGCAGGTGTCCCAGCATTACGACGCGCAGATGAGCAGCTGCGGCCTGAAGACCACGCAGTACTCCTTGCTGAACACGGTGGCGCACCTGGGGCCCATTCAACCTTCGGAATTGGCCCGCCACATGGCCATGGATGCCTCCACTCTCACACGCAACCTGCGCCCCCTCATGGATGCGGGCTGGTTGTTGCAGGGCCCGGGCCAGAACGCCCGCAGCCGGCTGGTTCACATCACCGAGGCCGGGCGCGAAAAACGCCGCGAGGCGCAGGCCTTGTGGCGGGTGGCGCAGCTCAGCCTGAACGAGAGGCTGGGCGAGTCCACGGTGCTGGCCCTGCACGGGCTGATCGATGACTGCATGGACCTGCTGGTCGAACCGGCCGCTGAGCCGGCCGCTTCTGAACAGGCGGCCGGGGCCTGAACTTCAGCCCAGGCGCTCAGGCGGCCACGGTGTAGTTGAGCGTCATGCGGCCGCCGTCGGCCACCACGATTTCGCCGGTCACGTAGCTGGAGGCATCGCTGGCCAGCCAGGCCACCACATCGGCCATCTCGTCAGGCGTGCCCAGGCGTTTCAGCGGCGTGCGGCTCATGATGCGGCGCCGGGCCTCGTCACTGGTCAGCACCGATTGGGCCGCCAGTTCGGTCGCGATGGTGCCCGGGGCCACGGCATTGACACGGATGCCGTGGTCGGCCAGGGCCAGGGCCATCACGCGGGTCAGCTGGTTGATGCCGCCCTTGCTCACGTTGTAGCTGGCGATGGTGGGAATGGTCAGCACGCCATTGACCGAACTCATGTTGATGATGGCGCCAGGCGCACGCTCGGGTGTGGCCTGGCTTTGCTGCACCATGGCGCGGGCCACGGCCTGGCCGACCAGGAAGGCGCCCTTGAGGTTGACGTCGAGCACGGCATCGAAGTCGGCTTCGGTGATGTCCAGAAAATCGGCGGCCTTGAAGATGCCGGCGTTGTTGACCAGGATGTCGATGCGGCCGTGGGCCTGCAGCGTGCGGGCGACCAGGGCGTCGACATCGGCCTTGCGGCTGACGTCGCAGTGCACATACAGGGCGCCGGTCTCGGCCGCCAGGGCCTGGCCACGGGCGTCGGCCACGTCGGCGATCACGACCTGGGCCCGTTCACGCACGAAGCGGCGCACGCAGGCCTCACCGATGCCTTGCGAGCCACCGGTCACGATGGCCACGCGGCCTTGCAGGCCGAACGAGATGGAAGCGTTGTGAGAAGTCATCGGGGCATGCTAACAGCTTGCCCCGCAGCGTCGGGTGTGGGCTCGCAGGCGCTATGCTTGGCGCTCATTTCGGCCCCAGGGCCCCGTTTCAGATGTCACCCTTGATTCAAACCGATGCCGCCAGCGGCCAATCCAGTTTCACCCGTGTGGTGTTGGCCACCGGCGCCGATGGCCGCGCCTATTTCCATGAAGAATCACTGCCGCTGAGCGAGGGCAAGCCCGCTTCGCAACTGAGCCCCTTCAAGAGCGCTCAGGGCTACCAGCTGCGACACAGCCCGGTGGGCTTTCGCAGCGATTTTCACTGCACGGGCGAGCCGCAGTGGGTGTTCATTCTGCAGGGGCAGATGGAGATCGGCCTGCAGGGTGGGGTGTCGCGCGTGTTCGGGCCCGGCCAGCATTTCTACTCGGCCGACACCCTGCCGGCAGGAGCGGTGTTCGACCCGGCGGTGCATGGGCACTGGAGCCGGCAGGTGGGGCCCGATCCGCTGGTGACTGTGTTCCTGCGCGACTGAAACCCGCAGGCACCGGCTTCAGGGTCGGTCGTCTTCGGGCAGACGCAGGCGCAGCAGGGCGCGCACAAAGCCGTGATCCGAGCGGGTGCGGCTGTGCCCCTCGTTGAGGTGGTCGGTGAAGTACTGGATGCGGCGCACATCGCCCAGGCTGAATCGGCCCTCGGCCAGAAAGCCTTCACTCACCAGGATCTGGTCCAGCACCTCGGGGCGGCCCTGGTGGATGTGGGAGTAGGCCACGTCCTTGCGCAGCGCCATCTCGCTTTGCACGTCGTAGGCATTGAACAAGGCCAGGCGCCGGGCCGACTTGTCGTAGGCCACCTCGGAGGTGGCGGCCACAAGCTGGGTGGTGACGCTGGTCGGGCTGTCGTTGAAGTCGCCCACCATCACCAGGGGCGCCTTGTCGGTGTTCAGCAGGTCGACCACCAGGCCTCGCAAGGCCGCGGCCTCGGCGCCGCGCATCATCAGCGAGCGCAGGGTGGCCAGGGCCATGATCTTGGGGTCGTCGCGGTCTTCCAGCGATCGGCCCTGTGCGTCGAGCAAAAAGCGCGGGCGCTTGGATTTGAGGTGCACGTTCAGCACCCGGATGCGCTGCCCATGCTTCATGCGCAACACCGCCAGCAGGGGCGGACGCTCGAACTGGCCATGCACGCCGCAGCCCGGGATGTCGAGCGCCTGAGGCAGGGCGTATTCGGTGAGGGAGCGGATTTCTTCCACGGCCAATCGTGTGGCCAGGCCCAGTCGGGGTGTGCCGCTGGCGCCGTGCTGGTGCGCGTTGTTCTCGGCGCCAGGCACCCGGATCTCGTTGTAGTGCAGCTTGCTGCGGTGGATGGCGCCCTTGAAGGCGGCCTCATCCCACACCTCCTGCACCGCCAGGATGTCGGCGTTCAGGGTGGCGAAGCGCTCACCCAGCCAGGCGAGTTTGTGGTCAAACTCGTGCTGGGTGTAGGGGTCTTGGTTGGGGTAGTAGACCCGGCCAGGGTTGGCCAGGTTGAGCACATTGCAGGTCGCCACCGACAGGGTGGCGTACCGCGTGTTGCCAGAGGAGGAACCGGAAGAGGGGGCCAGGTCTTGCGACATGGCGTGGCTCAACGGCCGAAGGAACGGCCACCGCCGGAGCGGTTGCCACCGAAGCCGCCACCGCCACCCGAGCGGCCACCGCCGCCACCACCACCACCGAAGCCGCCGCGTCCACCGCGACCGCCGCGGCCGCGATCGGCCATGCTGTCCACGCTGGTGCGCATCGGGTCGGGCTGGCCCACGGGCGTGCTGCGCTGGGCAGGCACGGCGCGGCCGGTCAGGCTGGCCAGCGCGGCGGAGGCGTCATGGCGCACACCGGCCTGGCTTTCAAAGCGGTCGGCACCGCCGCCGCCACCTTGGCGTGGGCCACGCGGGCCCTGGCCTTGGCCGTGACCCGGGGCCCGCGGAGGACGCGGCGCCTGGGCGCGTTGACCACCGCCTTCACCCTGGCCATCGCGGGCCGGACGGCCGCCACGGGGGCCTTGGCCTTGGCCGTTACCATTGCGCTGGCCGCCACCGGCGGCACCGCCGCCCTGGCCACGACCGCCGCCGCCGCCATTGCCCTGGGCTGCACCGTTGCCGCCACCTTGGCCGGCCTTGTTCTCGCGGATGCGTTGCATCATCTCGGCACGTGCCGCCTTGGCCGCAGCGGCCATGACTTCACGGCTCGGCGGTTTGCCAGCACCGCCCCAGATGGTCTGGCGGCCCATGGCGATGGGCTCGGCGCGCTCGCCGGGTTCGGGGCCGAAGCCGTCGATCACCTTGACGTCGATGTTCTGCTTGGTGAAGCGCTCGATGTCCTGCATGAAGCCTTCTTCGTCCAGGCAGACCAGGCTCACGGCCTCGCCGCTGGCGCCCGCGCGGCCGGTGCGGCCGATGCGGTGCACGTAGTCTTCGCTGACGTTGGGGATTTCGTAGTTCACCACGTGCGGCAGCTCATCGATGTCGATGCCGCGGGCTGCGATGTCGGTGGCCACCAGGGCGCGGATGTCGCCGCTCTTGAAGCCCTGCAGGGCCTGGGTGCGGGCGCTCTGGCTCTTGTTGCCGTGCAGCGCCATGGCCTTGATGCCGTTCTTGGTCAGGAATTCGGCCACGTTGTTGGCGCCGAACTTGGTGCGGGTGAACACCAGCACTTGGCTCCAGTTGTGCTCCTGGATGATGTGGGTCAGCAGGGCTTTCTTCTTGCCGCGGCCCACCGGGTGGATCACCTGGGTGATGCGTTGCACGGTGGTGTTGCGCGGGGTCACCTGGATGCTTTGCGGGTTGCGCAGCAAGGTGGCGGCCAGGTCGCGGATCTCGTCGCTGAAGGTGGCCGAGAACAGCAGGCTCTGCTTTTCCTTGGGCACCAGGGCCAGCACCTTCTTCACGTCGTGGATGAAGCCCATGTCGAGCATGCGGTCGGCTTCGTCCAGGATCAGGATCTGCACATTGGACAGGTCCAGGTGGCCCTGTTGCTGCAGGTCCAGCAGACGGCCCGGTGTGGCCACCAGGATGTCGACACCGCGCTTGAGCGTGCTGATCTGCGGGTTCATGCCCACGCCGCCAAAGATGACGGCCGAGGTCAGTTGCAGGTATTTGCCGTAGTCGCGCACCGACTCTTCCACCTGGGCCGCGAGTTCGCGGGTGGGGGTGAGCACCAGGGCGCGGATGCCGACACCGCCCGTGCGGTTGGTGGCGCGGTTGCCCAGGCTCAGCTTGTGCAGCACGGGCAGGGTGAAGGCGGCGGTCTTGCCGGTGCCGGTCTGGGCACCTGCCAGCAGATCCTGGCCTTCGAGCACGGCGGGAATCGCCTGTGCCTGAATCGGGGTTGGGTTTTCGTAGCCTTGTTCGCTAACGGCTTTGAGAATCGCCGGAGCGAGGTTCAGATCGTCAAAAGTCATGGTGTGGTGCCCTTGCCGGGCACTGGGGAATCGGCCTGTCCAGGCGCTTGGCAGCGCTGGGCCAGTCTAGGCAGATGAACTTCAGGGTGGGTCAGGCAAGGGCTTGGTTCAGGCCCTTCTGGCCCGCAGCAGATCGCTGATGTTGCGTTTACTGGTGAGCGCAACGAGGGTGATTGTCGCATGAGTCGATAATCACGGATTGAATCGTCACTTTTTCCATCAAAGCAGAACATGGCCCAATACGTTTTTTCCATGAACCGAGTCGGCAAGATCGTGCCGCCCAAGCGTCAGATCCTGAAGGACATTTCGCTGAGTTTCTTCCCGGGCGCCAAGATCGGCGTGCTGGGCTTGAACGGCTCGGGCAAGTCGACCCTGCTGAAGATCATGGCTGGCATCGACAAGGAGATCGAGGGTGAAGCCATCCCCATGGCCGGCCTGAAGATCGGTTACCTGCCCCAGGAGCCCCAGCTTGACCCCGAGCAGACCGTGCGCGAATCGGTTGAAAGCGGCATGGGCGAGATCAAGGCCGCCCAGCAGCGCCTCGAAGAGGTGTACGCCGCCTACGCCGAAGAAGACGCCGACTTCGACGCCCTGGCCGCCGAACAGGCCAAGCTCGAGGCCATCATCGCCACCGCTGGCGACGCCTCCGACCACCAGCTCGAAATCGCGGCCGATGCCCTGCGCCTGCCGGCCTGGGATGCCGTGATCGGCAAGCTCTCGGGCGGTGAAAAGCGCCGCGTGGCGCTGTGCCGCCTGCTGCTGTCCAAGCCCGACATGCTGCTGCTCGACGAACCCACCAACCACTTGGACGCCGAATCGGTTGACTGGCTGGAGCAGTTCCTGGCCCGCTTCTCGGGCACCGTGGTGGCCATCACCCACGATCGCTACTTCCTGGACAACGCCGCCGAGTGGATTCTGGAACTCGACCGGGGCCATGGCATTCCCTACAAGGGCAACTACAGCACCTGGCTGGACCAGAAGCAGTCTCGTCTCGAGTCCGAGCAAAAGGGCGAAGAAGCCCGTGCCAAGGCGCTCAAGAAGGAACTCGAATGGGTGCGCCAGAACGCCAAGGGCCGTCAGGCCAAGAGCAAGGCCCGTATCGCCCGCTTCGAGGAACTGAGCGATTACGAATACCAGAAGCGCAACGAAACCCAGGAAATCTTCATTCCTGTGGCCGACCGCCTGGGCAGCCAGGTGATCGAATTCAAGGGCGTGAGCAAGTCCTTCGGTGACCGCGTGCTGATCGACAACCTCACCTTCAACATCCCGGCAGGCGCCATCGTCGGCATCATCGGCCCTAACGGGGCCGGTAAATCGACGCTGTTCAAGATGATCGCGGGCCGCGAGCAACCCGATTCGGGTGAAGTGGTGATCGGCCAGACCGTCAAGATGGCCTATGTCGACCAGAACCGCGACGAACTGGCCAACGACAAGACCGTCTGGGAAGACGTGTCCGGCGGGCTGGACATCCTCACCGTGGGCAAGTTCCAGATGGCCAGCCGCGCCTACTGCGGTCGCTTCAACTTCAACGGTGGCGACCAGCAGAAGAAGGTCGGCCTGCTGTCGGGCGGTGAACGTGGCCGTCTGCACCTGGCCAAAACCCTGATCGCTGGCGGCAACGTGCTGCTGCTGGACGAACCCTCGAACGACCTGGACGTGGAAACCCTGCGCGCCCTGGAAGATGCGCTGCTCGAGTTCGCCGGCACCATCCTCGTCATCAGCCACGATCGCTGGTTCCTGGACCGCATCGCCACCCACATCCTGGCGGCCGAAGGCGACAGCCAATGGACCTTCTTCGACGGCAACTACCAAGAGTACGAAGCCGACAAGAAGAAGCGTCTGGGTGAAGAAGGCGCCAAACCCAAGCGTGTCCGATTCAAGGCACTGAAATAAGCGTAAAAAACTGAAACAATGACGGGGCCCCATGGCCCCGTTTTTGTGTCGGGTCGGGCCGTACCCTAGGAGCCTGTCCATGTCAGCCCAGCCGCCCAGCAGCCCGCCCTCTGCCGTGCTTCAGGAGTGCCTGGAAGACGCGCGTCGCGAGGCGCGCCTGCTGATCGAGAAGCTGGTCGATTTCACCCGCCACAACCTGCGTCAGCGCGAGAATGCCGGGCGCAATTTCACCGACCGCAATGCGGTCACCGCGGCGATCGATGAGTTGGGGCGTCATCAACGGGTGCTGGTCGACGGCTTTGTGACCCGGGTCAACCAGGGGCTGGTGGAATCGCCTCAGGCCGCCACGGAGAAATCCCAGAACCAGTCGCTGATGCAGCTCAAGTTCGACCAGTTGGAGCTGATGGACGAGGACCAGGTGCAAAGCCGGGTCGAGCTGGCGCGTGCCCTGCAGATGACCCTGCACGCCGTGGATCCCACCCTGCCTGAACTCAACACCCTGAGCTGCGCTTTGCAGGGCCTGCCGGTGGTGATCCCTGACCGCAACCCCTTTCGCCCCGAGATGTACCTGCGCGCCCTGCAGGCTTCGCTGGAGAGCGTGCCGGTGTCGGCCGCCGTGCGCATGGTGTGGACGCAGCAGATGTGCAGCCTGCTGGGCACCGAGCTCAACGATTTCTACCGCTTTCTCAACCACAAGCTGAAGCAGCGCGGCATCAAGCCGGCTCTCTACACCGTGGCCCAGCAGGAGGTCAGCAGCCGACCGGTGTATGTGCCGGAGGTCTTGCCTGCCGCGGCCCCTCCCTCCATGGGCGTTGTCGGTTCCGCTCGGGGCAGTGCGCCTGTCAGCGGCGCGGGCGGGTCGGTGGTGCCGCCCGGTTCGGCTGCGGGACGTTCTGTGGCCTCCGGCAGCCCCGCGGCGCCTGGCCCTCGCGTTGGCGCAGGGGCTCCACCGCTCTACCTGGATGCCTTGCCACAGTCCTTGCCGGGTCCGCTGGGACCACGTGACGCGGACGATGCCAGCGCTCTCACGGTCGGTCAATTGCGGCGCCTCCTGGCCAACGATGGCAACGCCCGCGGGGCACGTGCTGCAAGTCCGGATGCCTCGCGGCTGGAGTCCTTTGCACAACAATTCGAGCGGCGGTTTGAGGCCGAGGCCGAGCCCGATGAGGTGAATCACACCGATTTCGACAGCACCCTGCCGGCGGCCTTCGATGCCTTGAGCAGCGAGCGTGAGATGAGTCAGGTGCTGCAGCGCCTGGCCCAGCGCCAGGGGGCGGTGGCCCCGGCTGGGCGCCCGATCAGCGTGCGTGAGCTGCGTGAGCAACTGCGCCGACAAGGCCAGGAGGTGGGGCCGCTGGTGGCGCTGGAGGTGGTCGCCTTGATGATCGACAACATCACACGTGACGCCCGGTTGCCGCAGGTGGTGCGCCAGACCGTGCGCGAGCTGGAGAATCCACTGGCCCAACTGGTCGTCGCCGATCAGCGCTTTTTCAGCGACAAGGCCCATCCGGCGCGCCGCCTGCTGGACGAGATGACCCAGCGCAGCCTGGCTTTTGAAAATGAGAGTGCACCGGGTTTTGAGGCCTTCATGGCCCCCGTGCGCCAGGTGGTCGATATGCTGGGCAGGGCCGCCATTGACGGTTCTGGTCCGTTCGAGGTGGCTTTCAAGGAGTTGGAGCGCACCTGGAACGAGCACCAGGAGGCCGAGCGTCGCAAGCGCGATCTGGCGGTCAAGGCCTTGCTGCACGCCGAGCAGCGCAATCTGTTGGCGACCCGCCTGCGCCACGAGATCAAGGCCCTGCCGGACCTGGCTCAGGTGCCTGCCGAGGTGAGTGAGTTCCTGTTGGGCCCCTGGGCGCAGGTGATGGCCCAGGCCCGGCTGGGCGATCGGGCGTCGGAAGGCGACCCGGGGCATTACCTGGCGCTGGTCGACGAACTGTTGTGGAGTGCCCAGCCGGTGCTCACGCGGCGCAACCCTGGACGTCTGACGCGGCTGATCCCCAGCCTGCTGGGGCGGCTGCGTGAGGGGCTCAAAACCATCGACTACCCACCCGTGCAGACCAGCGCCTTTCTTGAGAAGCTCATCGTGCTGCACCAGGCGGGCTACCGCACCGGCGTTGTGGCGCCCGCACAAGCGCCTTCTGAATTGCCGTCGACAACATCCAGGCCGACCCCTGAGCCGCGGTCATCCAGCCCCAGCGAGATCGAGCTGGATGACAACCCTGCCTGGCTGGCACCCCAGGAGGCGCGGGACTCTGGTTTCTTGACATTGCCTTCTGAGCAAGCTGTCGAGGACGAAGCGCTGCCTTTGTTGCCGCCCTTGGCCAACGAAACACTGCCCACCCTGGAGCTGGGCTACTGGGTGGAGATGAACACGGGCCGGGGCTGGCAACGCTCTCAACTGACCTGGGCCAGCCCGCATGGCACCTTGTTCCTGTTCACCCGCCCAGACGGTAGCACCCAGTCCATGACCCGGCGCATGCGGGAGCGCATGATGCGTGACGGCCTGATGCGGGTGCTCAGTACTCAGCCTGTGGTGGCGGGTGCCCTGGACGAAGTGGCACGCACCGCCTTGCGCAACACGGTCTCTACACCCGGGGCCGATGCTGGCGGCGGATCCGGGCCGGTCACAGGCTGAGGTCGCTCAGGGGGGAGCACTGGCCGGGCCGTTGGCAACCGGCTCACCACCCAGGCGCCGCCGCACCCATTGCAGGTGGCTGCGCAGGGCGTACAGCTCGTCGGTGTAGGACAGCGGCAGGTGGATGTGGCTGAGTTGCTGCTCCACCTCGTCCAGTTCGACCAGCAGGCTGGGCGCATCGGCCTCTTGCCGGTCAAAGCGGCCCTCGATGTCGCGCAGGCGCCCGTACCAGCGGAACACCCGGGAGCGCACGCGGAAGGTGTACAGCGGCGGTATCACCCGGCTCAGGGGCAGCACGATGGCCACGATCACGCCCAGGGCCAGGGCCATGCGCTGCACCAGGTTGGCCAGCCAGAAGGGCAGGTGCCGTTGCAGGATCGAGGGGCCCTCGGTGTAGGCGCGTTCGGCTTCGCGGCTCAGCGGCAGTTCGCTGTGGTTGAGGTTGGGGAACTCGCGCGCCCGGTTGAACCAGCCCGCGCTGCCATGCAGGCGCAGTGCCTGCTGGGCAAACAGCTGCTGCAGGGCCGGGTGGGTGTCTTCGTGGGCCAGCAGCGAGGTGGTCGAGGCCACCAGGCGCAGGTCGCGCCCGGGCAGGTCACGCGCCAGGTCCACCATGCCGCGCGGCAGGGTCACCGGGCTCAGGTAGGGAAAGCGCCGCGCATAGGCCTCGCTCTGCACAAAGTTCATCAGCTGCACGCCGGGCGTCTGCAGCAGCATGCGCACAAACGCCGACTCGGGGGCCGAGGCAAACACCACCACATCCAGCTCGCCTCCCAGAAAAGCCACCACGGCCTCGGTCTGGGGCAGGTGCGACAGCTTGAGCTTGGCCGGGTCCAGGCCATTGGCCTGCAGCATCTGGTTCATCAGGGCCGGCACGCCGGTGCCGGGGGCGCCCACGTTGACGCGCAGGCCGCGCAACTGGACCAGGCTGTTGAGCGTGAGTTTGCTGCCCGCAGGCTCCGGGCTGGTTGGGCTGGGCCGGTAAAACACCCAGATCGGCTCGACAAACAGGCTGCCCAGCGACACCAGGGCCTGGTCATCGTCTGCGCTTTCGGCCGAGGCCGTGCCGCCTTGCACAAAGCCCAGGTCGGCGCGGCCCTCGGCCAGCAACTGCAGGTTGGCGGCGGAGCCTTCGGAGGGCAGCAGGTGCACGGTGATGCCCTCGCGGGCCAGGGCCTCGGCATAGGCCTTGCCAAAGCGTTCGTAGGCGCTCTGGGCCGGGCCGGTGGCCAGGGTCACCTCGCGCGGCGGGTTGGGGTTGAGCCACCAGTAGGCCAGCCCGAGCAGCAGCACCGGCAGCAGGGCGATGGGCCCGGCCGAGACCAGCAGGTCGCGCAGGGTCAGCAGGTAGTAACGCAGGGTGCGTGACAGTTTGGACATGACGCCCCCTCAGCGCGCCCGGCGCAGCTCGGCGGCGGCGGGCAGGTGCAGGCCCTCGGCCGTGGTCAGGCCCCGGGCAGCCAGCACGGCGTTCAGGGTGGCCCGCGCGGTGACTTCGGCCGCCAGGGTGGCCAGCACCATCATGCCTGGCGAGCTGGCTGCGCGGCCGGTGGCCAGGGCGAACACGGTGTCGCCATCCGAGGGGGTGTGCACCGGGTTGATGGCCCGGGCCAGCCCGTCGTGCCCCGAGACCGCCAGCCGATGGGCCTGGGCCTTGCTCAGCGGGGCGTCGGTGGCCAGCACGGCCAGGGTGGTGTTGGTGCCGGGCAGCAGGGGTTTGGGGGGCTCGCCGCGCAGCAGGGCGCGCCGGCTGTCCAACAGGCTCTTGCCGTTCAGGGTCCGGGCTCCGGCGACCACGGCGCCGGTGTCAGGGTCGATCACATCACCCAGCGCATTGCAGGCCACCAAGGCGCCCACGGTGACCCCGGCCACCGTCAGCGAGGCCGTGCCCACGCCCCCCTTCATGGCCCGGTCAATGCCGAAGATCTTGCCCACGGCGGCGCCCGTGCCGGCGCCCACATTGCCTTCGGCGGGGCGCCGGGTGCCGGCGGCCGCGCAGGCGGCGTAGCCCGCTGCGGCATCCGGGCGGATGTGCATGTCACCCACCAGCAGGTCAAACAGCACGGCTGAGGGCACGATGGGCAGCCGGCCCACGCCCACGTTGAAGCCCACGCCTTGTTGCTCCAGCCAGTGCACGGCGCCCGTGGCAGCCTCCAACCCCCAGGCGCTGCCTCCGGCCAGCACGATGGCATGCACCTGCTGCACCAGGTTCGAGGGGTCGAGCAGATCGGTTTCACGGGTGCCGGGGGCGGCGCCGCGCACATCCACCCCGGCCACGGCACCCTCGCGCGCCAGGATGGCGGTGCAGCCGGTGGGGCGGCGTGGGTCGGTGAAGTGCCCTACCTCGATGCCGGGTACCTCGGTGATGCCGCCGGGGTGGCGGCGGCGCGGGGCTGGGGAGCCTGTTGGGGCGGGGCGGGGGGCTCGGACGGCAGAGGTCATGGCGGGGGCGGATTTTTGAGACTGACGGCGCCCGATTATGGGCGCTGTCAGGCTTGCGACCCGGCGTGGGCCTGCTCAGTGCACGTGGCTGCCCGCTGCGGGTTTGCGCACGCTGGGCAGACCGGGCTCGGGGGCCGCTGGCGCCGCTGGGGCGGCGGAGGCCGGGGGCTCGATGGCCTGGGTGCCGTGTCCCGCATGATCCCCCGCGGCGCCCGGGGGCTGGCCATGCGCATGCCCGGGGTGGTGCATGGCGCCGTGCGCATCGGCTGCCGGAGCAGCTTGGGGGCTGCCATGGGCCCTGATCGGCTCGGTCAGCGGGCCGGTCCACTCGCGGGCCACACTGCCGGCGGGGGGCTGGAAGGGCCCCGGGTCGCTGTAGTCGCCGGGCTTTTGTTGGCGCCGCACCTTGAGCAGGCTGAACATGCCGCCCATTTCCAGCGGTCCGTAGGGGCCGGTGCCGGTCATCATGGGCAGGGTGTTCTCGGGCAGGGGCATGCGCATGGCGCCCATGTCGGCCATGCCCCGGTCGCCCATGGGCATGTAGTCGGGCACCAGCTTCTGGATCTTGTCCAGCACGGCACGCTGGTCCACGCCGATCATGGTGGGCACGGCGTGGCCCATCGGGCCCATGGTGTGGTGGCTCTTGTGGCAGTGCAGCGACCAGTCGCCTTCCTCGTCGGCCACGAACTCGATCTGCCTCACCTGGCCCACGGCCACATCGGTGGTCACTTCCGGCCAGCGGGCCGAGGGGGGCACGGGGCCACCATCGGTGCCGGTGACGGTGAACTCATGGCCGTGCAGGTGCAGCGGGTGGTTGGTCATGGTGAGGTTGCCCACCCGGATGCGCACCCGGTCGCCCTGGCGCACGTTGAGGCTGTCGATGCCCGGGAACACCCGGCTGTTCCAGGTCCAGAGGTTCAAATCGAGCATGGTGCTGACCTGGGGCGTCATCGAGCCGGGCTCGATGTTGTAGGCCGCCATCAGAAAGCAGAAGTCACGATCGACTTTGGCAATGTGCGGGTGGTGCTGGCGTGGGTGGGTGACCCACAGGCCCATCAGGCCCATGGCCATCTGCACCATTTCGTCGGCATGCGGGTGGTACATGAAGGTGCCGGGGCGGCGCGCGGTGAACTCGTAGACAAAGGTCTGACCGGGCTGGATGGCCGGCTGGGTCAGGCCGGCCACGCCGTCCATGCCATTGGGCAGGCGCTGGCCATGCCAGTGCACGCTGGTGTGCTCGGGCAGGCGGTTGGTCACGAACAGGCGCACCCGGTCGCCCTCGACCACCTCGATGGTGGGGCCGGGGCTCTGGCCGTTGTAACCCCAGAGATTGACTTTCATGCCGGGCGCCATCTCGCGCACCACGGGCTCTGCCACCAGGTGGAACTCTTTCACCCCGGCATTCATGCGCCAGGGCAAGGTCCAGCCGTTCAGCGTCAGCACCGGGTTGTAGGTCGCACCCTCTGGGCGCCAGGGGGCGGCGCTGCCGGCATCGGTCTGGGTGGCGGGCTCGGGCAGGGCGGCGAGGGCGCTGCGGGCCACGGCGGCACTGGCCACCGCACCGGCCAGGGCGCCCGAGAAAAATTGTCGTCTTTGCATGGTCAATGTCCTTGGGGTGTGGCTGCCGGGGCGGCGCTGTTTGGGCCTTGGGGGCCCGTCACGGTCAGCGCGCCGGGCGAGGTGCCGTTGAGCGCCAGGCGCAGGTCGGTGTCGGCCAGCCAGAAGTCGCGTCGGGCCTCGATGGCGGCGTTCACGCTCAGCAAGGTGCTGCGGGTTTCGCTCAGCAGATCCCACACGCTGAGCAGCATGCCGTTGTAGCGCAGCAGGGTTTCGTCGCTGAGCTGGCGGCGCAGCGGCAGCACCTCGGTCTCGTAATGCCGGGCCAGCGCCCAGGCCGATTGCCAGCCCTGCCAGCGTGTACGAGCCTCGCTGCGGGCCAGCACGGCCACTTCGCGCACCCGGGCCTGGCTCAGGCGCAACTGGGCCTCGGCCCGGGCCTGGCGGGCCTGGCCCTGGTCGAACAGGGGCAGCGGCACGGCGATTTCAAAACTGCGCTTGCTGTCCCGGTTGCCCGGAGTGGTCACGGTGTTGTAGCCCGCACCCAGCTCGAAGGCACTGACATAGCCTGTCACCCGGGTGAAGCCCATGCTGGCCGCCACATGGCGGTATTCGTCCTGGGCGGCCCGCACGTCCAGCCGTTCGCGCAGGGCCTGGGCTTCGTAGTCGGGGGCGGCTTGCAGGGCCTCGGGCAAGGCCGGCAAGTGGGTGGGCAACTGCAGCGATTCGCCGCTTTCGAGACCCAGCAGGCGGATCAATTGCTCCCGGCTGGCCTGGGCCTGCAGGCGGCTGCGTTGCTGCTGAGCCCGGATGTCGGCCAGCACGGCCTGCTCGCGGGCCTGTTGCAGACGGCTCCAGTTGCCGGCCCGCACCATGGCGTGGCCCAGTTCGACAGCCGCCTCGGCAGCTTCCTGCACCTGGGCCAGGTAGTCGGCCGTCTGCTGGGCTGCGACGGCGCGCACCCAGGCGCGGCGCACGTCGGCGCTCAAGCGCAGCACCTCTTGAGCGGTCTGCAGGCGGCCCAGGGCCAGCTGACGGTCTTGCCATTGCAATCGCCAGGGCAGGGTGATCAGGCTCCACAGGTCGATGCGCAGCAGGCGCTCGATCTCGACCTGCTGGCCTTCCACCACCCGCCCCAGGCCCAGGGTGGGGTTGGGCCACAGTGCCATCTGCTGGCGCTGCGCATTCGACACGTCGAGCGCCGCGAGTGCGGCCTCCAGGGCCGGGTTGTTGAGCAGGGCCAGGCGCTGGGCGGCGTCGGCGTCCAGGGGTTGTGACAGCAGGCGTTGGCGCGCATCGCCCACGCTTTCGTCGGCAGGGGCTTGCCATTGGCTGGCTTCGGGGCCGCCATGCTGTTGCACCAGCGTGCGCATGTCGGGGGTGTCGGCGCCATCGGCGGGGCCGCCCGGCGAGGCACAGGCGCCCAGCAGACCGGCGGCCAGCAGACAGGACGCGAGGAGGGAGACAGGGCGGCGGCAGCCACCCGGGGTTTGGGACATGAAGGTCACTCCACAATCGTGAGAACAGACGCTGCCCGGCTCATGGCCTGGGCGGGCGCACAGAGCTCCGCAGGCTCCTGGGGAGCCCGGCGGGGCAAGGCGGACGGGCTCTCAGCCGATGGGGGGTTTGAGGTGCGGTGCCAGGTGGGCGCTCTGGAAGCGCGCCACAGGCGCTGTATGCACGGCCTGGGGCAGGGGGCCGCCGAGGCAGGCCGGCAAGGCCCAGGCCAGCAGCGGCAGATGGCACACCTGGCAGGCATTGCAAGGGCCACTTTGATCGGCTGGCCCGGCATCCTGGGGGGCTTGGAGGGCTTGGGTCTGAGCCGCGGAAACCAGCACTGTGGCTTCGTGACAGGGCGGCAGGGCTTGGCCTGTTGTCGCCATCGAAGCGCTGCCCTGCAGGGCCGGCAGGCTGGCGAAGGCCATGGCGTCGCCCACCCACACTCTGAGGGTGAGCAGGCAGATCAGCAACAGCAGGCCGGGGCGACGCATGGCGTGATCATAAGCCCAGGCTGCCATGGCCCTCTGAGCCAAGTCAAGCCAGGTCAAGCCAGGCGGCTGCGGGCCTTGTCGATCCAGACCTGCAGGTTGTCGATCAGGCCTTGCTGGCTGAACGAGCAGCTTTCTTCCGAGAACAGGGCTGAGGACTCCAGCCGGTCGAGCAATTGCCCCTGGACCTCGCTGAACGCTGGCGGCAGTGCTGCCAGCAAGGTGTCGAGTTGCCGGGCCTGGCGGCTGAACTCATGGGGGGGCAGGCTGCCGCGGCGAAATTCATCGAACCGGGCGTTCAAGGCGTCAAGTTGCTGCAGTGGCGTCATGGGGTCGGGGGGCGGGCTGAGTACCGGTTCGGCTTTGTTCGTTGGGCGGGGGCGCTACAAAATTTCTGAATGCAATAGCACTTGTCTTGCGGCATTTTCGTTGAATTGGTTTGATTTTTTGACCTGATAGCCAGGACGGGGCTCGTCACTTCCTAGAATAGAAACATGTTGAAACTCATAAATGCCAAGCAATTGACGCTCGGCATGTATGTGCACAAGTTCGAAGGGTCGTGGTTGAACCACCCTTTCTGGCGCAGTGCCTTTTTGCTGGAAGATCAAAAAGACCTGGATGCGATCCTGGCCAGCGGGGTCAGCGAGCTGTGGATTGACCTTTCCCGTGGCTGTGGCCTGCCTGCCGCGGCGCCAGTTGCCGTGGCCGAGCCGGCAGCGCCAGTCCCGGCCCCTGCCCCTGCCGCCGCGCCAGCGCCTGTTCGGCAACCGGGCACCAGCATGAGCCAGGAGCTGGTGCAGGCCAAGCGCATCCTGTTACAAAGCCGGGACGCGGTGACTTCCCTGTTCAACGATGTGCGTCTGGGCAAGGCCATTGACGTCAACGGGGCCATGCCCCTGGTGGAAGAGGTGACCTCGTCGGTGATGCGCAACCCGGGCGCGCTCGTGAGCATCGTGCGCCTGAAGAACCGTGACGATTACACCTACATGCACTCCGTGGCGGTGTGTGCCCTGATGGTGGCGCTAGGCCGCCAACTCGGGCTCGACGAGGCGCAAAGTCGCGATGCGGCCATGGGCGGTTTGATGCACGACCTGGGCAAGGCTCTGATGCCACTCGATGTGCTCAACAAGCCAGGCAGCCTGACCGAGGACGAGTACGGCATCATGAAGCGCCACCCCGAGGCCGGCTGGAAGCTCCTCAAGGAGGGCGGTGGCGCCACCGATGCCACCCTTGATATTGCGCTGCATCACCATGAGAAGGTGGATGGCTCAGGCTACCCACACCGCCTCAAGAGCACCGACATCACGCTGATGTCCCGCATGGGGGCAGTCTGCGATGTGTATGACGCCGTGACATCCAACCGGCCTTACAAGGCCGGATGGGATCCGGGCACTTCGATCCGGCGCATGAATTCCTGGGCTGGCCACTTCGACCCGGTGATCCTGAAGGCCTTCATCCGCAGCATCGGCATCTACCCGGTCGGGTCTTTGGTGCGGCTGGAGTCTGGCCGTCTGGGGGTGGTGACCGAGCAGAACGACAGCTCGCTGCTCACGCCCAAGGTCACGGTGTTTTTCTCGCTCAAGTCGAACGAACCCATTTCGCGCCAGGTGCTGGACCTGGCCGGTCGGCACAACCACGAGAAGATCGTGGCGGTGGAAGACAAGGAAAAGTGGGGCTTCAAGTACCTCGACGAGATCTGGTCCGAGGTCTGAGGGGCTTGATCAGACCAGGGATACTGTGGACGGCGGGTTGGACATGGCCGCTGGCTGGGTGTCAGTGTGCCGGGTCGCTGGAGGCAAAAAGCTCATCCAGAGAAGTTGCACTCAGAATGCCAGCGAGGTAGGCCTGTAACTGTGTGGCAGAGGCCTGGGCAAGGCGCGGTGCGACCCAGTCGGGGAGAGGGGTAAAACGGAGCTTAAGTTGAAGCAACGCTGCTTCGGCCAATCCCCTCTCCAATCCCTTCTCAAGCCCAAGCAACTCACCCTCGGCCTTGTACTCTTCGGCCCATTGCGTCCAGCGGTCTGGTTGGTCCAACATGGTTTTCAGCTCCTGCAGGTTCTCGGTTAGCGAAATCAGTCCATGCAAAGCGGGTTTGCTGTGAAGGTGGGCACTCATCCAGAGGCTCATGACGCGGGCCAGATCGGGGCGGTCTTTCAGCCAAATGGCCAGCAGGCCCACCAACTCGATGATGGCTTGGGGTGAGCTGGGCCTTTCGAATTGGAAGACCGCCGCGACCAGGTTGCGCAAGGAGGGCAGGGGATGGTCGGCGTAGGTATTTTCGTCAATCAGAAGGTATTTGGTCTGTGGTTTGTAACCGTTCATCGGGTTTGGCAGGGGCGGAATGAGGTCGGCGATGTTGTGGGCGGCGGTCCAGGGGCGAAAGCCGTTGTACAGCACGATGGGCAGAACAGGCGGCAGGCGGCCGTGGGGCAGGCCTTGGCCACCTTTGACCAGATCTTGATACAACAGACCTGTGTAAACCATCATGCGCAAGGCCATGTGCTGGTCGACGTGGCTTTGAAACTCGAACAACAGGTACAGATAAACCCATTCGCCACCGGCGCGCACGCGCCAGACCACGTCGTCAGAGCGGGCACGCAGGCTGTCGCTGACGTAGCTGGCGTTGACGCGCTCCAGCGTGCTGTAGTCGAGGCTGCGCAGCCAGTCGTCGGGGATGAATCCCATCACCAAATCACGCACCAACTCGGGGGTGGAGAACAAGAACCGGTAGCCAAGGTCGTGAGGGGCTTTGCTGCTCATGGGCAGGCATCGTGCTGGCCTTGGCTGTAGCGCGGGCGCAGGGCCCGATCAGGTGCGGGTTTGGTAGGGTGTGTGGCTCGCCTGGGCTTGAGAGTCGACCGTGCGGCCAGGCTGCGGAAAGTGCCTTGGCCGCGACCGGCTTACAGCTTGGCCAGCCGGTCGAGCGCCGCCAGCAGCGTCTCGTCCTTCTTGGCAAAGCAGAAGCGCACCACACGCTGGTCAAAGCCATTGCCATAGAAAGCCGACAGCGGGATGGCCGCCACGCCGATCTCACGGGTGAGCCACTGGGCAAAGTCGGCCTCGCCCAGGTCGCTCACCTCGGAGATGTCCACGCACTGGAAGTAGCTGCCCTCGCTGGGCAGCAGCTTGAAACGGGTGCGCTCCAGCCCGGCGCGGAACAGATCGCGCTTGCGCTGGTAGAAGGCTGGCAGCTCCAGGTAGGGCGTGGGGTCGGCCATGTAACGGGCCAGGGCGTGCTGCACCGGGGTGTTCACGGTGAACACGTTGAACTGGTGCACCTTACGGAACTCGGCCGTCAGCGGCGCCGGGGCGGCCACATAGCCCACCTTCCAGCCGGTCACATGGTAGGTCTTGCCAAAGCTCGAGACGATGAAGGCGCGGGCGGCCAGGCCGGGAAAGCGCGCCGCGCTCTGGTGCGTCTGGCCATCGAACACCATGTGCTCGTACACCTCGTCGCTGATCAGGAAGATGTCGGTCGGGGCCAGCAGCTCCTGCAGGCGCAGCATGTCGGCCTCGCTCCACACGGTGGCGCTGGGGTTGTGCGGCGAGTTGATCAGGATGGCCCGGGTGCGCGGCGTGATGGCGGCGGCAATCAGGTCGAAATCGGGGCGGAAGGTGCCAGGGGTCAACGGAACCCGCACCACCACGCCGCCGGCCAGTTCGATGTTGGGCACGTAGCTGTCGTAGCAGGGCTCCAGCACGATCACTTCGTCGCCGGCCCGCACGATGGCCAGGATGGCGGTGATGATGGCCTGGGTGGCGCCGGCCGTGACGGTGATCTCATCGCCAGCGCTGTAGTGGCGGCCATGCAGGGCTTCGATCTTGCGCGAGATGGCCTCGCGCAGGGCCGGCACGCCGGCCATCGGGGGGTATTGGTTCAGGCCCTGCTGCATGGCCTGGGTGACGTCGTCCACCAGGCGCGGGTCGCAGTTGAAGTCGGGGAAGCCCTGGCCCAGGTTGACGGCACCGGTCTCGGTGGCCAGGGCCGACATCACCGTGAAGATGGTGGTGCCCACGGCGGGCAGCTTGGTTTGCAGCGGAGGGGTGCGGCCGGTGGCCGGGCTGGCGTTGGTGCTCATGGCGGACGACGGATGAAGTGGGTTCAGATCAGAGTTCGTAATCGTTCACATGGCCACTCAAGGCCTTGGCGATCAGTTCGCGGCTGAGACGGTCGCTCAGCAACTCGGCAAATTTGTACACGAAATTGCGCAGGTAGGCGCTGCGCTTGAAGGCCACGCGGGCCACGTTCTGGCCGAACAGGTGGCCCATGGGGCGCACGGCCAGGTCGCCGATGGGGTCGTCGCGCACCGCCATCTCGGCCACGATACCCACACCCAGGCCCAGGCGAACATAGGTCTTGATCACGTCGGAGTCGATGGCCTCCAGGGCGATGCGCGGCTGCAGCTTTTTGGCCGCAAAGGCCTGATCGATGCGCGTGCGGCCCGTGAAGGAGGGGTGGTAGGTGATCAGCGGCTCGTTGGCGATGTCTTCGAGGCTGAGGCGCTCTTTCTGCACCAGGGGGTGTTCAGGCGGGAGCACCAACACGTGCTGCCATTCGTAGCAGGGCAGGGTGACCAGATCGGCATAGTCGGCCAGCGATTCGGTGGCAATGCCGATTTCGGCCACCTCGTCGAGCACCATGCGCGCCACCTGGTCGGGGGCCCCCTGGTGCAGGCTGACGTTGACCTTGGGGTAGGCCTCGCGCAGGCGCGCCACCGGCACCGGCAGCACATAGCGGGCCTGGGTGTGGGTGGTGGCGATCGACAGGGTGCCGCTGTCCTGGGCGCTGAACTGCTCGCCGATGCGGCGCAGGTTACCCACCTCGCGCATGATCAACTCGATGCTCTTGAGCACGTGCTGGCCCGGCTCGGTGATGCGCTTGAGGCGCTTGCCGTGGCGGGCGAAGATCTCAACCCCCAATTCCTCTTCGAGTTCGATGATCGCCTTGGACACGCCGGGCTGCGAGGTGTGGAGCGCCTTGGCGGCTTCGGTCAGGTTCAGATTGCGCCGGGCGGCTTCCTGGACGAAGCGGAATTGGTGCAGGTTCATATCGAATATCGGCTAAAGATGCTGGGCATTATGCTGCAGAAGTCTAATGAATCCTGCCGGCCCAGGCCCTCTTCAGGGGGCCAGGGCGACCACGGCCAGGGCATCCAGGATGTCGGGGTGTTCGCCCACGGCATCGCTTTGATCGAAGGCCACCGCCGGGTGCTGACGCGCCAACTCGGCCATCAGCACCGGCAGGTCTTCCCGGGCGTGGCGGCCCACACCCAGGAACATGGGCACCACGCGCACATGGGTGGCGCCCTCGGCGATCAGTGCGGCGGCAGCCTCGGCCAGGCTGGGGGAGGTGAGTTCGAGGTAGGCGCAGCTCACGGGGGTGCCAGGCGAGCGCTCGCGCACGCGCTGGGCCACGGCTTCGATGGGGCGGGCCCAGGCCGGGTCGCGGGAGCCGTGGGCAAACAAGATGATGGCGGTCATGGGGTGGGTGTGGTTTTTCGGGCTGCAGGTTGTTGGGGTCAGCGGCGCAGCACCAGCCAGCCAAAAGCGGCCAGCGACATCAGTGAATAGATCAGTCCGGGCGCGGCGGCCACCACCCAGGGCACCCAGTTCTGCAGGTTGCCGATGTAGCCGAACACGTTGTTGAGCAGGAAGAAGCTGATGCCCGCCATCACACCGCCAAACACATAGGTGGCAATGCCGCCCGAGCGGAAGTGCAGGTAGGCAAAGGGCAGGGCCAGCACCACCATCACCAGGCAGCTCAGCGGGTAGAACACCTTGCGCCAGAACTCGATCTCGTAGCTTTGGGCACTCTGTCCGTTGGCGTCCAGGTGCTGGATGTACTCGAACAGGTCGATCGTGCGCATGCGGTCAGGCTTGAGCAGGGCGGCCGATGCCATTTCGGCCGTGATCTGGGTGGGCCAGCGCAGATCGGGCAGCTTGCGCTGGTCGATGCGGGCGTTGGAGCGCTCGTCATTGGGAAACTCGCTGCGCTGCACATCCTCCAGTTGCCAGGAGTCGTCTTTGTTGAAGTGGCCCGTCGCTGCCCGTGTCATCGACACCAGGTGCCCCTGCTGGTCGAATTCGAAGATGCGGATCTTCTGCATGCCCCCGTCCGGTCGCATGCGGGCGATGTTCACGGCATACGAACTGTAGGCCTGGCGTTCCTTCATCCAGGCCCCGGTCTGGCCGGTGGTCAGCCGGCCCTGGTAGCGGGCTTTCATCAGTTGGCCAGCCCGTTCGGCGGCTGGCGCCAGGTAGTCGCCTACGGCAAAGGTGGTCAGCACAAAGGCCAGGCCCAGCACAAGCAGGGTGCCCAGAGCCCGCCAGGGGCCCAGGCCGCTGGTGCGCAAGATGGTGAACTCGGAGCTCTGCGCCAGGTTGGCCATCACGAAGATGGTGCCGATCAGCACCGTGATCGGGAACAGCTCATACAGGTGGCTGGGAATGGCCAGGCCCACATAGATCAGGGCCTGGGTGATGTGGTAGCCGCCCTGGTTCACCCAGCGCAGCTCATCGACCAAGTCAAAAAAGAAGAACAAAGCCAGAAAGCCCAGCGTCACAAAGGACACGGCGCTCAGGATCTGCCCATACAGGTAGCGGCGGATGGTGTTCATGCCGGCTCCCCAGCGTTCAGCCGGCGCAGCAGCAGGTGGCGCCAGCTCCAGTTGTAGTGGCGTTTGGCCAGCAGGGCCAGGCCCACCACACCCGCGCCGCCATGCAGCAACAGCATGAATTGGCCGGCCTGGATGCTGCCGTTGGCCACCCAGTTCTGGCCCAGGTTGATGAAGTTGTAATACACCACGAAGGCAAACAGCGCGAACACCAGGCTGCCGGCGCGCCCGGCGCGCGGGTTGACCACCGACACGGCCAGGGCCAGCACCACAAAGTTCAGGCCGGCCAGGGCCAGGCCCAGGCGCCAGGTCAGCTCGCCCAGGTTGGGCGGGGTGGGCTCGCGCAACAGGCGCAGGGTGGAGAGTGCCTTGGTCGGCCCGTCATCGGCGTCGCTCAGGTTGTTGTTACCGACCAGGGTGCCGTATTCGCTGAAATCGCTGACCTTGATGCTGCCATCACTCATCAGCTGCTCCATGCGTTGACCCTGGCTCAGCATCACGTAGCGTCCATGCTGCAGGGTTTCGATGCGTGCGGTGCGGGCCGAGGTGACAGCCTCCTTGCCGTGCTCCTGGGCGGCAATGAACACGTTGTTGCCCGTGGTGTTGTCATTGGACTGCTTGTCCACAAAGAACACCCGGGCCCCATTGGCCGATTCCTGGAACTGCCCCGGGGCCACCCGCTCGACATCGCCGCGTTTTTCGTAGTGGTCGCGCATGTCCTGCACCTGCTGGTTGGACCAGGGCCAGCCCACCAGGGCCAGCAGCGCGATCACCAGCAGCACGGGCCAGGCAAAGCGGAACAAAGGCGAGACAAAGCTGGCCAGCCCACGCCCGCTGGCAAACCAGATCACCATCTCGCTGTCGCGGTACATGCGTGACAAGGTGCCGACAATCGATACAAAAAGGCTCAGCGCCAGGATGGTGGGCAGGTGGCCCAGCACCGTGTAGCCCATGACCATCATCACGTCGGACGGGCTGACGGCGCCCCGCGAGGCCTGGCCCAGGGTGCGGATCAGCATCATGGTCATGACCACCGTGGCCAGCACCACCAGCGTGGCACCGAAACTGCGGGCCAGTTCCTTGCGCAGAGTTGAATGGAATAACATAGAACGAGATAAAAGGGTGATTATGAACTTTGAACTGAAACCCCTCAGCCTGTCTGCGGCCGCTGCCGAGAAGGCTGATCTTCTGGTGATCCTCGTGCCCGAAGGCTTCAAGCCCGGCCCGGACACCCTGTCGACCGTGTTGGCACAGGCCCTCAAGGCCGAAGACTTCAGCACCAAGGCGGCCCGCCTGCTGTCGGCCTATCGGCTGGCCGGTGTTGGCAGTGCCCGTGTGGTGTTTGCCGGTGTGGGCGATGGCTCCGCCAAGGCCGTTCGTCAGGCCGTGCAGGCGGCTGTGGCCTCGGTGCGTGCCGAGTCCGTCAAGCGCCTGACTGTGGTGTTTGCCGGCGCCGAGGTCTCGGCTGCGGCCGTGCGCTCGGCAGTTCAGGCTGTGGCCGATGGCAGCTATGTCTACACCGCCACCAAGCCGCGCGCCGATGCCCGCGTGCTGCAGAAGGTGACGCTGGGGCTGGCAGCCACGCCGAACGCCGAGCAGCGCGCCGCCCTGGCCCAGGCCACCGCCGCTGTGCTGGGCATCGAGCTGGCCAAGGAGTGGGGCAACCGCCCTGCCAACCATGCCACGCCCACCGATCTGGCAGCGGCCGCCAAGGCGCTGGCCAACCGCGGCTCGGGGGTTCAATGCGAGGTGCTGCTGCCGCGTGATGTGGCCAAGCTGGGCATGGGCTCGTTCATGGCAGTCGCCAAGGGCTCCGAGCAGGAGCTGCGCTTCATCGTGCTGCGCTACCAGGGCGCGGCCCGCACCCAGGCACCCGTGGTGCTGGTGGGCAAGGGCATCACTTTCGACACCGGTGGCATTTCGATCAAGCCGGCGGGCGAAATGGACGAGATGAAGTTCGACATGTGCGGTGCGGCCAGCGTGCTGGGCACCTTCCGTGCGTTGGCCGAACTCAAGCCCAAGATCAATGTGGTGGGCCTGATCCCGGCCTGCGAGAACATGCCCGACGGGCGTGCCCTCAAGCCGGGTGATGTGGTGACCAGCCTCAGCGGCCAGACCATCGAGGTCTTGAACACCGACGCCGAAGGTCGCCTGATCCTGTGTGATGCCTTGACCTACGCCGAGCGCTTCAAGCCGCGCGCCGTGGTCGACATCGCCACGCTCACCGGCGCTTGCGTGGTGGCCCTGGGCGCCGTGCGCTCGGGTCTGTTTGCCACCGACGACACCCTGGCCAATGCCTTGCAGGCGGCGGGTGACCGGGCCCAGGACCTGTGCTGGCGCCTGCCGCTGGACGAAGACTATGCCGAAGGCCTCAAGAGCAATTTTGCCGATGTGGCCAACGTGGCGGGTCGCGCCGGTGGTGCCGTCACCGCGGCCAAGTTCCTGCAGCGCTTTGCGGGCAAGTTCCCCTGGGCCCACCTCGACATCGCGGGCACGGCCTGGAAGAGCGGCAGTGCCAAGGGCGCCACGGGCCGTCCGGTGGGCTTGTTGCTGGAGTACCTGCTGAGCCAGGCCAACCATGATGCGCAGCAGCCAGCCGCCAAGGCGCCGGCCAAGACCGCCGCTGCCAGCAAGCCCGGCAAGGCCCCCGTCAAGGCTGCCGCCAAGGCCAGCGCACCACGAGCCAAACCATCCGCCGCCAAGAAGGCATGACCGAGATCGCCTTCCACTTCAACATGCCGCAGAAGCTGCCCTATGTGCTGCGGCTGATCCGCAAAGCGGTGGCGGCGGGGGCGCGAGTCACCGTGACCGGGGCCGAGGCGCAGCTGCGCACGGTGGATACGCGCCTGTGGGAGCTGGCGCCCCAGGAGTTCATTCCCCACTGTGCGGCGGGTGCCGAAGCCCACGTGCTGCAGCATTCACCGGTGCTGCTGACCGCCGACCTGTCGCTGCAGAGCCAGCCGCAGGTGCTGGTCAATGTCGGCGCCGAGGTGCCGTCCGGGTTTGAGCGCTTCGAGCGTGTGATCGAGATGGTCAGTCTCGAAGACGCAGACCGCCAGGCCGGGCGCGCACGCTGGCGCCACTATGCCGATCGTGGCTACGCCATCCAGCGCCACGACATCCAGGTCAAAGGAGGCGCTTGATGAACCAACCCCCCCGAGTCCCCCCGCGCTTTGTGCCCACCCTGACCGAGGTGGTGCAGGTGGCGGCCCCGCCCGCGGCGGCGCCCGCCTTCGATGCGCTGGCCTTTGAAGAGCAACTGGTGCACCGGGTCATGCAGCGCGTGGACGCCTTGCTGGAGCAACGGGTGCGGCAGGCCGTGACCCATGTGATCGAGGAGCAGACGCGCAGCTTGCTGCCCCGGCTGCGCGAAGAGCTGGATTCCGTGGTCCGAGGCTCGGTCAGCGAGGCCTTGGCGCAGGAACTGGCCTCGCCACGGTGAAGGGGCTTTGAGCCCGGTTTGATCCACCTCAGGTCATGGATGTTGTTTTTATTAACTTATCGTGTTCCCTGATGTTTCATTCGTGAGGATTGCGCTATCGTGCTTTTCACTGAGTCAAGATCAACCTCAGCACTTATCTCGGAGTCTTTTATGCAAATGAAGTTGAAAATCACCGCTGTTGCTGCCCTGGCAGTTCTGGCAGGCGCTGCCTCGGCACAAGACGTTCAGGTCGTGAAGATCGGCCACGTCGCCCCGATGTCGGGTGCCCAGGCCCACTACGGCAAGGACAACGAGAACGGCGCCCGCATGGCCGTTGAAGACCTGAACACGCAAAACATCGTGATCGGTGGCAAGAAGATCAAGTGGGAACTGGCCGCTGAAGACGACGCAGCCGATCCGAAGCAAGGCACGGCAGCCGCACAAAAGCTGTGCGACGCCAAGGTCGCCGGCGTGGTGGGCCACCTGAACTCGGGCACCACCATCCCGGCCGCCAAGGTGTACAACGACTGCGGCATCCCGCACATCACCGGTGCTGCCACCAACCCCAACCTGACCAAGCCCGGCTACAAGACCACCTACCGCATCATCTCGAATGACAACGCGCTGGGCGCAGGCCTGGCCTTCTACGCCGCTGACACCCTGAAGCTCAAGCGCGTGGCCGTGATTGACGACCGCACCGCCTACGGCCAAGGCGTGGCTGATGTGTTCAAGAAGATCGCTGCCAGCAAGGGCATCACCGTGGTGGACGAGCAGTTCACCACCGACAAGGCCACCGACTTCATGGCCATCCTGACCTCGATCAAGGCCAAGAACCCGGACGGCATCTTCTTCGGTGGCATGGACCCGCAAGGCGGCCCGATGCTGCGCCAGATGGAGCAACTGGGTCTGGGCAACGTGAAGTACTTCGGTGGTGACGGCATCTGCACGTCCGAGCTGGCCAAGCTGGCCGCTGGCGCCAAGACGCTGGAAAACGTGGTGTGCGCCGAAGGCGGTGCCTCGCTGGCCAAGATGCCTGGCGGCGAAGCCTGGAAGAAGCGCTACGACGCGAAGTACCCCAACCAGTTCCAGGTGTACAGCCCGTACACCTACGACGCGACCTTCGTGCTGGTGGACGCGATGAAGCGTGCCAACTCGGTGGACCCGAAGGTCTATACCCCGAAGCTGATCGAAACCAACTTCCAGGGCGTGACCGCCAAGATCGCGTTCGAGCCCAATGGCGAGCTGAAGAACCCGGCCATCACCCTGTACACCTACAAGGATGGCAAGAAGACCGCTCTGAACTGATCGTCAACGATCTTCAGCGGCTTTCGCCCCACTCAAAAGGCCACCTTCGGGTGGCCTTTTTCGTTGGCGGGTGCTTTTGGGGGGGTCGGTTGTTGGGTATCGAATTTTGATACCTGGCGGCGTGATGTTGATCACTGGTGATGAAATTCGATGCCGCCAGAGCGGTGTGACGGGATCATTCGCCCATCTTCAACACCACCCCGGAGTTTTCATGTTTTCACGCCAAGCCCCTGTTTCCAGCCACCCTGCCGCCGTGGGGCGTGACTCCCGCGGCTGGCAATTGCAAGTCTGGGTTTCATTTGCCCTGGCGGTGTCCCTGTGCGGCACCGGCCTGGCCTGGTTGCCGGGGCAGGACCTGGATCGCGCCTTCATGGTGATGGGCTATGTGTTCTGCCTGACGGCGGTGTTCGTGCTGTCCAAGTCGGTGCGCGACCAGCAGAACACGGCCGCAGAGTCGCCCCTTTGGCGCCTGGTGGTTTGGGGCGGTTTTGCCGTGGCCATGGGCCTGACCGGTTGGGGTCTGCTGCGCATGAACATCAGCGAAACCTACAAGGCCTACCTGGGGGTGAGCTGGCTTTACCTGGTGAGCTCGGCCTTCACGCTGGCCAAGACGCTGCGCGACGCCCACGAAGCCGCCTTGGCCCAGGCCCGTGCCGAAGCCCGCGCCCAGCTGCGCCGCGACATGCAGCAAGGCCTGACAACCGATGCGCAGTGAGCGAACACCCACGTTCTTGACAGGAGAAGCCATGAACCCCGTCCCCTTTTTTCAACATGCCCAGGCCAGCTTGGCCCTCGTCGCCCTGCTGGCGCTGGGCACCGGCCCGGCCCACGCTCAGAGCGAGGCCTCGGCGGCCCTGTCGCTGATGCCACTGGCTTCTGTGGTCGCCGTGGGCGGCGGTGCCTCGGTGGCGGCCGGTGCGGCCGCTGCACTGCCTGTGGCCCTGTCGGTCGGAGGCGCGGTGCTGACCGTGCAGGCCGTGCAATCGACGGCGCGTGGCACGCTGATCGTGCTGGAGCGGGCCTCGGATGGCGCCCAGGTCAGCCTGCAGCTGGCGGGCCGTGCTGGGGATCGCGTGGCTTACAGCGTCGGCACGGGGGTTGTGTGCAGTGTGATCGGTACTGGCGTGCTGCTCTCGGTGGCAGGTGAACTGCTGGCCTTTGTGCCCAATGCGCTGGGCCGGGCCTTGCTGCATGACGAGCGCGTGCTGTGAGGGGGATGATCATGCCTCTCGATCTGTACCGGACTCTGAAGCTGTGGCTTGCTGCGGCCAGCCTGGCCTGCGGGCTGAGCACCCTGCCGGCGTGGGCCGGGCAGGATTGCCAGGACCGGGGGCCCACCGTGGCCTCGGTCACCCAGGGCATGGCACTGGCTACCCGTGCGGCCCAGGCCCTGGATGCCAGCGGTGCCCAGGTGGTGGTCCTGGGGCGGGCCGGGCAGGACCTCAGTGCCTACGGCCTGCGTTATTCGCACCTGGGCTGGGCTTACAAAAGTGCCGAAGGCCCGTGGCGGGTGCTGCACAAACTCAACACCTGCGGTAGCGGCCGTTCCGTGGTCATGCGCCAGGGGCTGGGCGAATTCTTTCTGGATGGCTTGTGGCGCTACGAGGCGGTGTGGGCCGTGCCCACCCCCCAGGTGCAGGCTGCCTTGCTGCCCTGGCTGCAGAACCCGCAGCGCACGGCCTGGCTGCACGAGCCCGCCTACAACCTGGTCAGCTACGCCTGGGGGCAGCGTTACCAGCAAAGCAACCAGTGGGCGATCGAGCTCCTGGCCGCAGCCATGGCGCCCGAGGTGCATGACCGCGCCCAGGCCCAGGCCTGGCTGCGCCTGCAGGGCTACCAGCCCACGGTCTTGCGCCTGGGGCCGCTGACCCGGCTGGGGGCGCGGGTCTCGCGGGCCCAGGTGGCCTTCGACGACCACCCTGCCGAGCAGCGTTTCAGCGACCGCATCGCCACCGTCACGGTGGACTCGGTGCTGGCCTGGTTGCCGCGTGCCGGCCTGGCCGGGGCGCCGCTTCGGGCAACCCTGCCTTGAACGCTGGCCTTGCGCTGGCTGCCGACCTCAAAATCCACCGCTGTCAGAAGGGAGTTCCGTCATGTCTCAATCGCTTCGTCTTTCCGAAAAATGGTTCCGCCGCGGCCTGTGGCTGGTGGCCCTGGTCTTCGGCGGCTTCTTGACCGGCCTGGGCAGCGCCATCGTCGACGACCTGCCCAAGGTCGAGCAGCGCGTGCAAGTGGCCGACTTCATGGACCGCGAGGATGCCGCCCAGGCCCTGGAGCAGGCGCGCCTGGCCCACGCCCGGGCCCAGGCCGACAACCAGGCTGCGCGCGAAACCTTCAACAACTGGTTGTCCACGCGCCACGCCACAGCCCGGCCTGAACAAGACCCGCCACTGGTGCAGCGCACCCAGGAGCTCGACGGGCTCAAGCAGCGCGAACGCGAGGCCCTGGCAGCGGTGGAGACGCAGCAGCAGGCCGAACTCGACGCCCGCCAGCACGAGAACCAGGCCCAGCAGCAGCTCAATCAGCTGGAGCAAAGCGCCCAGTCCGGCTGGCAGGCCGCCAGCCGACAGCAGGAACTGCGCGTGTTCCTGTACCGCCTGGCCTTGACCCTGCCCTTGCTGGTGTTGGCAGGCTGGTTGTTTGTGAAGCAGCGCAAGAGCAGCGCCTGGCCTTTTGTGTGGGGCTTCATCGGCTTCGCGCTGGTGGCCTTCTTTGTGGAGCTGGTGCCTTATTTGCCCAGTTACGGCGGCTATGTGCGCTATGGCGTGGGCATTGTGGTGACGGTGCTGGTGGGGCGCTACGCCATCGTGGCGCTGAACCGTTACCTCGCGGCCCAGCAGGCGGCCGAGGCTGAGCCTGACCAGCGCCGGCGCGACACCCTGGACTACGACCAGGCCCTGGGGCGACTGGCCAAGAACGTGTGCCCGGGCTGCGAACGACCGGTCGATCTGAAGCAGCCGGGCCTGGACTTCTGCCCCCACTGCGGCATCGGCCTGCACGACCATTGCGGCCAGTGCCACACCCGCAAGAACGCCTGGGTGCGCTATTGCATCAGCTGTGGTGCGCCAGCCCGGCCACCGCAGGCCCCAGCCTGAGGCGGGGGCCTTGCGCCTGGTCAGGCCGGCAGGTTGCGGTGCGCCACCGGGGTCTCGGGCACCGGATAGCCTGCCGCGCCAAAGGTGGCGACCACGGCCTTGTGGGTGTCGAAGTACACCTGCCAGTAGTGGTCGGTGTGGGTGTAGGGGCGCACGCAGAGCAAGGGGCCTTCGGGGGTGAACTGCAGGATCTCCACATCGGGCGCCGGGGTGGCGGCCACGTTGGGCAGGCTGCTCACTGCGGCCTTCAGGCGGTGGATGGCGTCTTGCACATCCACCCCGTTGGCCACCTTGGCCACGCAGTCCACGCGCCGCACCGGCAGGGTGCTGAAGTTCTGGATGGTGTCCGAGATTGTGGA
>Ga0208269_100188_pt1 | contig 41248 bp, 21 predicted proteins | sample LakWasMe88_LOW11_2_FD_183912 | JGI IMG/M metagenome (GOLD analysis project Ga0208269, IMG submission 183912) | Freshwater sediment methanotrophic microbial communities from Lake Washington under simulated oxygen tension - Sediment Metagenome... | ecosystem: Environmental > Aquatic > Freshwater >...
GCGGCAAAATCGACATGCTTTTCCAGAATTTGTAGCACATCACCCAACTTATCCAGCTTGGTTTCACGTTCTTCCGCAGCAAACAGGCTTTCTTTGATCATGAGATTTTCAAGGCGGTGAATTATGCAGTTATTATCTCATGATGCTCGGTTTTTCGAGGTTCCCGAATGTGAACGCGCAGCCCTGCAGGCCGCCTCAGCCCAGGTCATGATTGAAAATATCGAGGACCTCAACGACATCCTGCCGCCGCATTTCCATCTGAAAAATAAAAGCGAATTCGCGATTCAAGCGAGCGCGCGGATGCTGTTCTGGACGCTGGATTGGTAAGAATGATAAACCACCAAAGCCCAATATTTCTTCAAAAAACAAAGCGTGATATATAAGTTGGAAAAATAATACTAATCGTTTTACGAGGCGATAACTTCATCCATAACAGAAAAATATCTCTATAAAATAGATTGCTAATTCATAAATGTGTGAGCTAATGCAGTAGGAGATGCTGCGCAATCAGTTTTCAATATTTTTTCACTTAGTGGAGGGAATTATGGCGGAACAAACGATTATTCTAGTTTCGGCAGCTTTAGCGGCGGCCGCGGAAGTCGGAGGGGACATTGCGGTAGTTATTCTGTATATGATAGTTACTATCGTAAAAAAGAAAATAAACAGCAACCATCATAATGGCAACAAAAAGCATTATGCAGACGAACTCGAGTTGATTTTCGGTACTGTAAAAATTGTTAGGCCCATTTCTCGGCATAAAGTTCAAATTCAGATCGAGAACATTTCAAAAATCATAGAGCTTGATGTATCCGAACCATGGGTTATCGATAAAGGCGATTATATAGCCGTATCTGGCGAAGAAAATAAAAATAATGGGAAATATATGGCCTACGCTTATAAAAATTTAAGCAACGGAATAATAGGTCATTACAGGGCTTCATGGATAATGGGAACTCTATTTGTAATTGCTGGAATAGCTTTTTTTTACGCAATATTTCCAATTTTTCATCTCATTGCCGGAATAAAAATGTTGATCATGGGGTTAAAATCCAGACGCGCATATCGTATTATCAAGGCTTTTTAGATTGTTGCGTTATGGCAACATAAGTACTAATAACTTAAGCCAGTTAAATCCTGACGAAGCACTCGGCAATGCCTCCAAAGCCTATAAGATGTAAATCAGCTTCCAAATTGTGAGTAGGCAGCAGGAATTTCCCCAAAAGATAGTCATAATTATTGGTAATTTTTAACTCAGTTTAACATAGCAAAGCCTATATTTAGTGAACTGATGAGTAATATCACTAAATATAGGCTTTAAAATTTAATAATTGACTTCAAAATGGATTTCTCACCGGCCTGCTAAAATGGCACTAACAAAGAATGCTCACGAATACTAGAAACTTTATAGGGTAAGTTGAGGTTAATCAATTGTTTAAACAAGAGTTCCTTGGCTGCGGACATCCAATTTTCTAATTGAGCATCTTCGATTTTAATTCGAAAACTTTTTTCTTTATTTTCTTCATCCGTCAACGAGAGCAACACTTCCCAATCCTTTAGTACTTCTAAACCCTTCGACGATTCTTTAACGCCGACCAAGGTTTCTCTGACATGCCCTCCTGTATCGGTGATTCTGTCAAACACAATGAAAAGAGCAAGGGGCGTTGTAAGTCTAGGGATGCGGGCAACAGGAGATTGGAAACTCAATACTTGATCCATGCAACGGTCAAAGACTGGGTGGCCAATACCACAAACACTTCCAGTCTCAGACTTGTAATCTCTTTGAAAATAAATACGAGAATATGATGACTTTATTGATGGGTGTGTCATCCAAGACTGTGGTGTCTTGAACGAAATTTCTACGCCATCAATTTCTGGACGTCGTGAATTATAAATTAGGCAATTAAGAAAAAAACTTCGTAGGTTGGGGAGATCAAGGGGGGGAACGCTTTGTAAGCCGCTTAAATCGAAACTTTGGGCGTGACCGACCAATGTTTTGACCGTGTCAACGACTGACTCTCCACCGAACGTCTTAGCTTTCTCGTCGAACCATTCAGATAGCCGTACCTTAGGAACATCATAAGCTTCAGAAAATATTTCATTGAATACTGAAGACCCTGTCATCCCGAGAACAAGTTGCAGTAAGTCTTCAGGCTCATCCATCGCATTGCCAAGTGCATGCATTATCGCATGCAGTTTTGATTCTAACTTGCTCCAGACAAGGGATTCCACCGTGTCTGGATTGCGAAGCGATACAACCTGAACGGGTTTTGACTGTCCGTAGCGATTAAGCCTTCCGACTCGCTGGTGAAGCCTCATCGGATTCCAAGGAAGATCGACATGAATAAGGCAATGGCACCGCTCCTGAAGATCAATACCTTCCCCTCCTGCCTCAGTCGAAACTAAAAATCGAATTCTTCCAGCATTAAATGAATCGGCGACATCTTCGCGTTTAGAGTATACGGCGCGCTTCTGCCCATCAGGAAACTCTATTTCTTCCAGGCGATTATCACCGTTAATAAACCCAACGCATTCCGATCCGTATGTCTTCATCAAAGCGGTAATGACAAGCGATTGAGTTGCTTTATATTCAGTAAACAGCAGTACTTGCTCACCTTCAAACCTATTTTTTATCACTTGTACGACTCGTTCAATACGGGTTTCGGATGTGATTTTTGTTGCACTAGCAACCAGTTCTCGTAAGTGGTCAATTTCATTTTCCATCAATTTAAGAGAGCCCTTTTTGCTTTCGGTTTCCCATTCGCGAAGCGCATTTTCTAATTCATCATCACTTTCATCTTGAGAATTGAAGTACTCAAGTTCATCTCGAAATTTCGCAGCCATACCCGAAAGCCTTGACAATCGAGTTTTCAATGCGATTCGAACTGCTGCGATTGAGCTTGATGCAAGCTTTTGTAATGCAATCAGAACTAGCATTACTTGTCCGCGTTGCGCCTTACTGAGGCTTGACGCGTACGCTTTTCCAGAAAGAATGAAAGCCGTCATTAGCTGATAAAACTCGTCCTCTTCTTCGGAATAACTATAGGTTTCAGGAAACTGCTGAATTGGCTGAAAAAGCCTTTGTCCAGACATATCGACTACTTTCTGCTTTGCGTTCCGCAGCAGGTAATCAGGCAACCTCTTGAGCTGTAAATTGACATCCTTATCTGGACCGAAAGCCTCCCTGTCAAGCAGACTCATTAACGACCAAAACCCGAAATTCTTCCCCCGATGGGGAGTACCTGAAAACAATAGACATGATTTGATTTTCCCCAACGACTCGAGCTTTTCAAGAAACTGAAAGCCGAGAGTCTTGCCAGAATTTTCTTCAGCGTTTAAGTGATGAGCCTCATCGACAATCACCATATCCCAACAATCAGCATCAAATAAACGCTCATGCCTCTGCTTTTTATCAAGCCGCATGGTTGGGAGAGACGCCACAACCTGATTGTGCGTCGCCCAAAAATCAGTACGTACGTTATCAACCTCCGGTCGATAGACCGCAAGCCGTATATCGAACATCGTGCGCAAACGCTGCTGCCATTGCTCAACCAATTTTGCTGGCGTAAGTATAAGAAGCCTCTTTACAATTCCCTTCGATAACAACGGCCACAGAATTAGCCCTGCTTCAATAGTCTTACCCATGCCGACATCATCAGCGATGAGCATACGTATCGGCCAAGTTCTGAGCGCTTTATGGCAGACCCAAAGCTGATGCGGCAGCAATGAAATGCGAGAACGAGAGAAAACCCCCCAAGCATCATTGATCGAGAGGATTGCAGTAGCCTGCGCCTTTAACAATGCCTCGTCGGGGTTCGCCCATTCACCGGATCGAAGCGCATCAATCACAGAAATCAGTCTATTAAGCTCAGTGATTGATACTTCTTCGATGCCGTGAATGAAGCGAATAACTGCGGTCGGGCCGGTAACCAATAACACTTGGCCCTGACCATGCCGAGGATGCATTACCTCATATGAAGGTGCAATTGTCGTAGACGACATACCTTTACTCCTAAAAAATCATGCTGATCTGCGCTTCGCTATGCGCAATAATCCTAAGTGGTATATCGTAATCGCCACCAAAAGTTGGATCCTCTATCACGTTAGAGAGAATCAGATATATATCCTCGCTTGTTTGTGGTTCCTCAAATCCAAGGTCAACGAAGAATTGTCGTACACTCCCTGACGGAATGTAAGCTCGTCGCTGGGCATACTCTGAGTTAAGAACACCCGTACGCAGAAGCTCGCGGATTACAAGATGCTGGCCATTTCTCAAGCTGCGCTCAAGCGATGGAGCGAAAATATCTTCATCTCCCTGAAAAATCGGATCAGCGCCTGGATTTAATAAAGGCCCGAACTGGTAATCAGCACGTTGATCGATTGTCCTAAACACATGAACGTATGTATCTAACCAACGAGCTACTCGGTAAAGACGGGCGAAGTTATCCATCCACAGACCATACTCTTCGCTGTCAATCTGCTTTTCGCCATATTCCTCAAGCACATTGAACCATGCAGATGCGTTTTCCTGCGGCCTCACATTACAAAAAATATTCCACCATCCTTTACTGTCCAGCGACTGGATGAAGCCTCGATGTTGGCTATCCTTTACACGTCCCATTCGTTGAGTTAGGCCGAGGCCAAATAGAGTCATCCAGGCGCGCCTATCAATTGGGTTCGCAGTGAAATCGCGAGAGACATTCGCAGGCCAAAAATTTTGCTCGTAACTCAGTAAATGCCGGTCTCTGCCTTCTGACTCCCACCACAAAGCAATTATTGCTAACTTTTCTTCTCCGGAAATTGATTCAGTTTCGCCTAGCTCCGTCTCAACCGTACCTTCATATCTTATCGATGCGGGCCGCAATCGAAGGAGTATTTCCAATTTGATTTCTTCATGGAGTTCACTGAAACGATCAAGATAAGCATCCAAACTCTCCAGCCAACTACCAATGACATAACCGCGAAGAACCAATGAAACGTCACGCGCATCTTTACTCTGCCCGAGGTATAGCAATGCGGCCTGACGGGTCTCATCGGTATCTGCCTGCAAGACTAGTTGAGCAATTTCGTTAACTGAAAAACTACTTCCATTCTTGCATTTGCAAAAGAACGCAAAGCTATCGCCCTCGTAATGGCTCTCGAGTAAATGACTCTTGGGTGCGAAACCAGCAATAAGTTTTTCTTCAGGATCATCCGACCAATAAGCAAAAAGAGATGAGGCGTGACTCCAAAAACCAGCCTGGGACAAGAATTGTAATGAGGCAAAATGAAATCTTGCTTCCATTTCCTCGTGCCACGAGGCATCTTCTGATAGCTTTGGTGTGATTCGGTATAAACAAGCTGCTGTAGCTGCGTCACAATACTGATTGTCAATACATGCAATCAAGCTCTTAACGGAGAGCTTTTGTATTTCATGGGAACAAAACTCACCCGCCATCGCAGCGAGATCATCTGCAATCCATTGCGATTTTGGGTAACGATTTTGAAATGCTTGCCATTCTGAAAGAGAATTGAGTATAACTTCTGAGCGCCACCATGTTGCCGGGAAAGCAGCTAGTGGCAATGTAGTGGCCACAAATCCGGCAAGGCCGCCTGGAATTCCGTTTGGAACATGTTTTGTTGACCTTGTTAACTTGTTTAATGTTTCGTTTACGATCATTTGGGCAAGCTTGAGCACTTCCACGTCGTTCGAGTCGCGCCTCTGCAATATTGCTCGCCAAAGACTAGCCCAGAAATCTGCTTTGGATAGGTCTGATGCCAAATCCAAACGTTTGCGAATTGAGTCCCATTTCAGTTGAGACTCGTTATATAGGTCAGAGAGAGCACTTCCGAGCTCACGACCAAGCTTCTTGGCAAGATCATTGTTGTGTCTACTGTTAGATGCTAATCGAGATCGGCCGGCATCAACGTCGAATCCTGCGTTCACTACAAAACCAATAGTCTCCGATTCGCGCGTTGGAGCAGTAACCCAAAAAGGCGGCACCCGCCCATCGAATTTCTCTACTCCTCTTGATCCGAGCCGTATCACGAAACATCCAATCTTGCCTCGAAAGATAAGAAGTTTAGAATCACTCCACCCCGATGAAGTAGGGATATCAGCTGATCCTATTTCGAACGGCCCGATCTCCTCCTGCCGCCTCCAAAATCCCCGGGGAACAGGTTTGGATGCGCCGGCAATTCGAATATCACGAATCGCTTTACCGAATACCGCTTGTAGTCCTGAGAGGACAATGAATCGATTAAGTACCTGCTCGCGCATGGACTCATCATTGATTGGAATCTCGATGACAGTTCCTTTGCCACGAAGATGTGATGACCACTTGCTCATTATGGCGGCAGCTTCGCCCGAATTACTCCATTGCTGCGGAAGGACCCCCCCAACAATTTCGAATCTAAGGTCTCCGCTGAGAACTCGCGGTGTATCCGTAGCGAGTAAGACACTCTTAAATCCCAAGCCAAATTTACCAGTAACACCAGATGATTGACTCTTATCGGAAGCTGATAATATCAACATCTTTTCTAAATCGCGCCGAAAGTCATCGGCACGTTCATCATCAATTGCTGGGGGACAGTAATTGATTGGCCGGCCCCAATGGCAAGTACGTACAACGCTATGACCGATATCGACGACGAATTTGTTGTACATGGAGTGTTCTGGCAAATTGTCATTTTTGTCCTGATTCAATGATTGAAATTCGATGACCGCATCATCTGCGTTCTGAAACAATTCAAACAAAATCCCTGGCGGGTCATATTGATAGTCTCGCAGCTTGTCCCGCACAGCCGAAAGAACACCCTCTTGTATATCTGATCTTTCAACAAGGATTCCAGCTAGTTGTTTAAGCGAGTCACGGACGACTGTATTCAAGCTGTCAACCGCTGTATCCCTCTGCCGCTTAGAATGTTCTGCCTCAGTCTTGGCTCGACGAGCCTTATCATAACGTTTCAATGCTTCAGCCAAGTCTGGGCTCTTTTTTTGAGCACCGATCTGGCGAAGGACAATGGGCAAATTTTCGAGAATCAAGTCACGTGCAACATCCAATTCGAGCTGGTCACTCTCCTCTAGTTGCTCCCATAAACCTCGTAAGTCAGGTTGGTATTGTGCATATGCCTCCTTCAAAATGTAAGCTGTGCTGTTCTGCAATATCTCCGATAGTTCGGTAGAATCTCGATCAGCCAAATTCGGAATCTTGCGAATGTGTACTTCAACCGAATAGCCTCCTTTCCAGTAAAGTCCACCCGCCACAAGGTTTCTTATGGATTTTTCCTGCGGCACTTTTATCAAGTCCCCTAAAAGATTCGGAACCTCAATCGAATCACCCTGTATTTCACGAATACCCACGCTAAGAAGTCCGAATGCCTCAGTGGCTGATACTCCCTGCATCCATCCACGAGCGCCATCGCTTCGGGCACCGGGTACCTGCCAGTTCACTAAGTCATAGATAGCAGCATCTTGATATGGATGAAGCCACTTCTCGGACAACGCGCGAAAACGCGTCCCCAATATTGCGATGAATGCACCGACAGTTGGTGACCGAACGAGTGATTCCCAACCGGCAAAATAATTTTCTAGAACTGCCGGTGCTGCGTCTACCATCAAATTGAATTCTGTTAGTTCACGGTCCGGTTTAGAATCAGAACCAGCACGATCTCCGACCCGGACGATCAGATCGCCCAAAATCCGCGAGAAACGGGTGTCAAGCACGAAGTTATCATCAACACTGATTCCCCCGTTACACAACTGCGCACTAGGTCTCCAGCTACCTCCTTTCGACAAAAGATCAAGGGAGCGTAAAAGACTAAGCGCGTCTTCGCGTGGATAACTCGGGGTTTGCAGCAATTTCAGGTATCGTGAAAATGCCACAATTTGGCCATTTTCATTTTTCAAGTTGCTTGAAAGCTCTCTCAGGATAGAGGCAACTTTTTCGATCGGAATCGCCCGTTGAATATTGGGCAGAATTTCAGAACATACCAGGTCAGCATCGAATACTTCAATACAACTTTTGATGATCTTCCAGCCGGGAAGATTCAAAAAACCGACGAAAGGCAGAATTTCTTGAAGTTCGTTTTCTTTAAGGGAACTTATCGCTCCAATGTAGTAGTCTTCTACCTCACCCAGCAAAAGACCCAGCTGTTTTGCAGCATCAGGGCCACGCGAAAACAGATACTCCACACTCGAAAATCCCTGATGGGAATGGAATGCATGATTAATTGCGCTCATTCCCGCAAAGCAGTAATCAGCTTTTGAAGCAAGGCGATCAATATCATCGGAAATATCTGGAACATCAATAATATCGGCCGGTCTTATCACTTGACCGTTGCGAAGTGGGACCCACTCTATCGACCGGAGCTGTTGCGCAAGCTCCGAGTCCAGTTCTTTGCATGATTCGTGAGACAATTGATCAAGAATCAGATGCCATAACTCCGCAGGTCGATCATGAACAAGTGCAGTTCGGATTGCTGCAGCAGTATCGAACGGATGGAGAAAATTATTCTGCCTCGCCCGATGAGCAGCATCTTCACTCACCTGAATAATTCGACACTTATCCAGTAACTCTGAAGGTATCTGATGATCTGCCTCAAGAAAGCAATGCTTATTGATTGGCCCACAATTGCCATGAACGTCCAGATGAAGAGGAAGCGAAGACCAGAGGTCTCGATCATCAATAGTGCCCAGGATGGTATCGCGTTCCATGTCGGAGAAAGCCGAAGGATCGATGACTGACAGACTATCTATCTGTTGGAGTCGCTCGATCACTTCTCCGGGATTGATTGCTTTGACCCCTATTTCCTCCCACTGGCTCCGGGGAATCGAATTGGCCATCGCTGTAGACAGCACGTTCCAATGCGAATTGTCGATCATTCTCCAGGTCTTGATCCATGGCGAGCTACTATGGCCAGGCTCTATCCAAAGAGGCAGGGCCTCCTCATGAAAATGTTCGGGTGACCCATGAAGCAGATACCGCAAGCCGCGCCGCGTCTCACTATTTCGTATTCCTTCATGCGTTTTCTTGACCAGCGCAAGTCGGTCGCTCTCGTTGCCAAGGCTTTTTGTGTCACCGTTGATCCCGATACATTGCAAAGCATCGCTCGGAGTTCCACTTTGCAAGATCATGCTTGTACCTGAGTCGCGAAGTATTTTTCCAGTTGTGCTGTCGATGACAAGGAAAGATTCTTTGGGAACGGCACGCGCAATCAAAGGAACCAAACCAAGCCTTTCCTGAACTGTAGTTCCACTGGAGAACAGGAAAAGATTACCGCGTTTGTGTAAATCAAACAATGTGGTTAGATTAGTGGCTACTTGTTTTCCGGTTCGTGGACAGATCGCCCGAACGATGTAGAGTTCACGATTGATCCGCAGAAAGGTAGCACGATCTGCCTCATTTGTCCGAAGACCAAGAAGATACTCGGCAGTTCTCAAAAGACTGTCGATGTTTTCAGAGCTGCTCTGGTTTTTTATGGCCCTATCAATAACTTTTAGCCACAACGTTAAATCATCATTATTTGGGTTTGCAGAAGATTTATCTTGTCCACTTGGATCGAGATCTAGCGGTAAAAGTAGCGTCTTAGAATCTACCGCAAAGAGGGCCTTAAAGATATCCGGTGGAACAGCATTTTTTGCAGATGATTCTATGGTCCCAATCCCGACTCGCCTATCTTTATCAAGAAATCTAATGACGCTACGAAAACGTTCTCTATTCTTTCGGATTTGAGCTAATGGTATAAGTTGGAAAGCGCGGCGAATGAGCTCGAATAGCACATCCTGAATTGATGAAACAGATACGTACTTTCGCTCTTCCTGCTCCAGGAAGCTGGCCAAGTAATCCAAGCCAGTCTGAGACCCGAACGTTGTCATCAGATCAGAATCCGTCGGAAGTTCGAGAGCACAAGCCAAACTCGCTTCATCCCATGTTGAATCGCTAAGCGATAAGCGGGGTTTCGTCACGTCAAAAAACTCAGTATCGGGAAGCTTGCTAAGCCCAGGAAGGATCTTCCATGGCCTTTCCGGTTCCTCATTCGGCGCTTTCGGTAGCGGCAGAAGTCGCAGTCCACTTCCGCACGGAATTAATTTCCAATTGTGCCCTTCTGTGGACATTACACAGGCCCATGCATGAGAATGACAGATATAAGTCCGATATTTTGAGTAAAAGAACTTCGAACTTTCCGACCGGGCATTTTGGAAGGCGTCTGTAAGCTGCGTGATTTCTTCGTCGGATAGCTTTGAATTAGCAATAAAATCCGATAGAACTGAAAGAATATTTGTTAGTACCAGTTCTTGAGCCAAGGACTGATTCCACATTACTGCTAAAGCTGCTTCATCAAGATCTTCGAAATTTGAGTGCTGCGGGTCCGCAAGTTTCGAGTATCCGTTTATCCCGCGACGTCCAGCATCTACGAAGAACTGGGCATGCAATACGAATCTGTATTCGCGGGAACATCCTGGAATCCACGCGGTATATGTATGAGGTCCTTCTTCTACCGGCAGAAATACCGCCCAATCTAGTGACAAATACCCGACCTCCCCTTCGATGGACTGCAGCACTACAGCAGCTTCGGCATGCGATTTATCGCGAACCTGCTCAAATTGCCTTTCTTCATTCAGTCTGAAGGACTTTGGCCAAGATTCCATAGCACGGAACCGTTCAAATTTAATGGCTGCCGGATTGCCCTCCTCTATAGCGTACTGAGTGCCAGCAAACCTTAATTCTCCCGAACTCGAACCGACAACGCGGCCGGATACTCTTAAACCTGATGATTTATGATTCAGGCGAAGACCGTTCTCGCTCTCAATACTAATTGCGAATCCAGGAAAGACACTATCCCCAACATGTTCGATATCTTTTAGATGCTTGAGGAGAGGCAACACGAATCCAAGTGACTTTTCCAGGCTACCTTCACTGAGAAAATTAAGCTCGTCGGACCCCAAATCCCCGGGGTAACGGTCCACAATGGCTCCAACCTCTCCACCCAAGTCATTCAGCTTGTGGCTCTTGCGTCTTAGAGGAATCCACATCATAAACCATGTATCGCTGCGACTAACATCGTTTGCAACGATCTCTTGAAGCTTTTGCCAATCGGCATCCACTACTGTTTCCCATTGGTTGTGAAATGCCTCATCAGGTATATCGGAATACCATGGGTTCAAAAAACGCTGGTGTGTCTCGAGTCCGTCGAACGCGACATAAAAAAAGGCTTCGCATAGATGAAATACACTCTTCATCCCTAGACCAAATTTACCTATTGCGGTTTCGTCCCCAGCTTTCGTATTGATGCCAAAATATTCAATTGCCGTTGCATCCGAACTTTTGAACTTCCCATCATTAAATACCCAGAGTGCAGGCCCCGAAAGCAGTGGATGGTCTGTGGCGGAACCGAATCCTGGATGGTGACCGAACAAGATTCGTGAGGCTTCAGCGTCATCGGCGTTCTGAATCAACTCTTTGAGGATGGGGAAACCACTGTGATACCGGTCGCGCAGTGTCCGGGCAATTTCAGTAACGAGATGCTGTCTTAATCCTGGCATGAAGAGTCCGTCTATATAACAGTAAGGTATTAAGTATAGGGTGATATAGGCTTAAAAATTCATCGCAAATACATCTCAGTAACTGCCTGAGAACTCGACTTTTAGCGTTCGATAGGGATAGATCTCGGAGACCCTTCCGATACCAAACTCAGAGCGTCTGACGTGTCTGTCCCTTTCGCCGATTTTTTATCGGCCGTCGCCGGATTGATCATCAGGCGATCACATCATCGATGATCGAATCAATCAGACAGGCATCGATTCCACCGCGCTCATCGTCCTGGGTCACGACCAGGGAAGCCACCTCTCCGCCCCCTTCCTCATGAGGCAGCACGCCATTCATTCGATACCAAGCCATTTTTTTCTCCCAGCGTTGCCTGTACCCTTCATCTGCCATCATTCCGCAGTGCTCCCAAATAAAAATCTGCCCTGTCGATGCACTCTCAATTGTGAAGTCGGGAAGTTTCATTGTGCCGTCTTTGCCAAAAAAAGGCTGCTCATAGCCTGCTTCAATACCCTTTGAGTAAAGCGCATCGTCGATGATAACCTCGGATTTCGAGCGCAATGCAGTGCCGCGGCGAGATCGATGGATAAGTCCCTCCTCAATATATCGGTTGTCCGCCAACTTGATGGGGGCTGGTTTAAATTCCGGGTTCTGCTTTTCGAATAGATTCGTAAAACGTCCGGGAATCTCGGCGCGGTCATCCGAAGCTAAGCAGCGCAAGCCATTTATATCACCTTGATGAAGAATCACCACTCGTTGCTGCTGACGAGTCAAAGCCGTATAAAGAAGCTCTCGAGTAACCACAGGATGTTTTTCCGGAAGAATCAGAATAGTGATCCCAAACTCGCTCCCTTGAGCCTTATGGACAGTTACCGCATAGGCTAGCTCAAGTTTTGGTGTGCCCTCGTCGTCAAAGTCCCCCGCATTATAGTCGTAGGAAAATTTGGGCTGCGATGAAAACTCGACCTTGGTTAACCACGGAAGCCCCTTCCAAGTATCGGTAGTTTTTTTGACCTGTCCGGTAACAACTCCAATCTCGCCATTTGCGATATAGGCAATGGCTCCTTCTTTAGGAAAGACGAACGAGCGCTTATGGTTGCGTACGTTGATGACCTTGTCGCCATAAACGATTTCTTCTGGGCCACGTGCTTTGGTAATTCGAGCCATCCGCCGATTGAAAGGCGGCGAATTGGAATCGCGAGCCCAATCGATAGCTGTTTGTCTGAAAGTCTTCTGAACCAGACGATTGATATCACGAGAGCCGAGGATCTGATTACGGAATGGTGTCAGAACTTGCCACTCCTCGGCCTTAGCTGCTGATCCACGATTGAAATAGACATTTTCCTTATAAAGTTCTCCGCCATAGCTCTGCTCGAAACTATTGCGATCTCCGCGCCCTGTTAGTTTCAGTTCCTCGCAGATTACATCAAGCAAACGCTCCCGTAGTTCCTCGTTGGTATTCCAACGAACAGTGCGAATGCGGCCGTCGATATCATCATGCGTGGTGAGCTTAGACCAGATTTCATCTTCGCCCGGAGGTAGAGCACGGCCGCTGAACCAATTAGCAAGCTGGAGATCCACTGGAAAGCCGACGGTTTTACTCGCCTTCTTGTGGCGGCGTTGGATGGTCAGTTCGGCATAACCGCTGCTGATTTTCGGGAATATTCCGTCGATATTACTGGGGGCAAGAAAACGTACGACATCCACGAAAGGTCTTCCTGCGCCGATTGGCGGTAGCTGGCGAGGATCACCCACCAATATTAAGCGTTCAACCCCCTGAAGAGCATTCATCAGGGCGCCGAGCATGTCTTCCGTCAGCATCGATGATTCGTCTACTATTACCGTCTTTGCTCCCTTGAATTTTTCTCCCTTGTTCATGCTATAGGTGCCAGTTTCAGAATCGTAGCGCTTACCCCATTGACCAAGGAACTGGGCTAGCGTCTGGGCATCATGACCGCACTTCTGCCATAACTGGACACGGGCCTTCCCTGTTGGCGCGAGAAGCAAAATGCCCGTGCGAGCGATATCCTCGTTCTTGCAGAGCAGCTGAAGCACCGTCGTTTTTCCCGCGCCGGCCGGCCCAACGAAAACAGAGAATCTCGATGCGGCTAGTTCAGCGAGTGCCGCTGCTTTCTCTTGCCGCGCCTTCAGCTCATCATTATCATCTGAACCGACCGGACCCAACAGCTCGTCCAATTCCGATGCCCAGTCTGCTTTGATTTCGTGCCGCTTCGGGCTCTTAACTCTTGCGGCAATATCTTTGGCGACCAACTCCCGTATTTCTAAATAGCGGAACAGCTGATATCCCTGTTTCCCGTCTTTCAACGTCACTGATACGATTTCCGGTGATAACTGTTGATCGTCCAAAGCGTCAAAAACGTCGCCTGAAACCGGACATGGCGGCTCAAGCTTTGCTCCTCGAATTGCTAATACAATCCTGTCTCTTGGCAGCAATGTATGTCCTGTTGCCGCCCCGATTTCGAGTTGCTCAATCGTAAGTGCTCGAATTCGGCGCGGATCGAGTGGTCCGCTCAAGGCCGTGGTTTCCGGCAATGGATGCTTCATAGCAACAATTTCTGAAGGAAATGCGCCTCGGTCGATGGTCATTACCGATACTGGCTCGACCCTTTCATCGTCGTTGCCTGAGTGTGCGAAACGATCTGCTTCGTAGATCAAGTACGGATTTTTCAGGAACTGGACATCCACATATGGAATGCCGGCCTTTTCACGCACCTCCCTGACGAAGTACCTAGTCGCCTGCTGATTGTTAAGCGCAAATCGGGCAAGCAGTTTCAGCAAGGATCGACGCTCATCGGGCATCTTGATCCAGAGGTTCGTCAAATCCATATTGACTAGACGCTTCAGCTCCGAAGGCAACCCTGAAGGATCGCGCAGCACCTTATCGACCAGTGGCCATGGATCGGAGTTCTCTTCGAGTTGCGACGCGAGGTGAAATGCGAGGAAATTACCGTGCTCGACACCAAACGCAGTCAACGCCGGCCCAAGACCCGGATAAGGGCCACGCAAGCTCCACAGTTCAGCAAGACGAGCATCGATCCAGCGCAACGCACGCGCAATGGAATCAATTTCGGACAAGTATTCTCGCGCCTTCTCCAGCGCTGACTTGCATTCCAACATCGCCGCAATCGCGGCGTCGTGACTGACATGTTCTGTAGCGTAAGAAAACTCGGTCAACCGATCTGACGGGGAGAAAGCCAAGCAGCTGGGCCAATCGATCTCAACCCCTGCTTTCGAGAGTTCGGAAAGCTCCTGATAAGGCATCAGGAATCCATCTTTGCCATCTGGGCGGATCGAGTGCTCGACGACGACATCCCATACGTAGGGTGTATCATGACTGGATGTCTCGCCCTCTCGCTTATATTGAATGGGTTTACTGAACTTCTTTACCCGCCCAACACCGACTAGCACACGACGAGAGTCGTCCGAAAAGGGCGTTTGCTTCGCGTAAAAGAAACAAAGAGACTTCTCGTCACAAACCGACCTAAAAAAGCCATCCAACATCGACCGTTGGTTGCGCCCGTTCTGTACCCAACCGGAATCCGCAAGCCACTTCGGTTCGGTGGGTTCACGATCAGGCGAAAAATCAAGGCGCCACTTCTCCGCAAATTCGCTTGCGAATTCCTTATTCATCCACCGAAAGGGAATTGCCGCTGCCGAATAGGGTGGCTGGTGAAACTGCGTTGGTAATAGATTACGATGCATCTCACTCGAGCCATGGTATGGATGCTCAACTATTCGTTGGATAGAGAACGGCGCCATAAAAGTCGCGCGTTCAGCCATACAAGCAGGCAAATCCCCCGAGCTTAGCTGATCGACCCGCCTTCCAGCAAATCCATCTTCGCAATCCTCGCGTTTCAATTCAGCAATTCGAGGCAGAGCTAGGCAACTGCCGTTGTCAAGGGGCTTTTTGCAGACTGTTCCCTGCCAGTTGTTGTCGTGCCAGGGAACTCGAACCGAAAGATGATTAATTGCAGGCATGCTACCTCTAAAATTGTTTTGTTATTAATTCTGACTTAATCAGTGAACTCATATTCGTTCTAATAATGCCTTCAGATCCTATCTGGATGCCGTAACTAGAAATCTTGGCCTGCACAGCACACCTGTGTCAAAAAACTTGAAGTCAACTGTGGGGCTTTTCTTTATCTTCTATTATGTACGTTCATCTCACCTTTTACCGCCCTACGGCCGTCTTCGTGCTGCCACCGTGTTGCGTGATGCGAGGACGGCATTTGACCTTCACCGCCCCACGGGTGAATGAATCGTCCGATGCTTTGCTCGACCAAACATAGGCCTCGCCGGTACCAAGGTGGCTCATCTTGTCGGAGGTCAGCTCGCCAAGCGCAGCGTTGGCTTTCTGGATATGTTTAAGCCATGCCGGAGAATTGAATTTATGCATGATGATCTGCGAGGAGAGTTCGATCAGTGAAACGGGGACTGACGGCGGATCTTGAGATGCCACCATAATACTGGTTCCCTTGTGCCGCATCTCCCGAACAACTTCGACCAGACCAGAAACCAAGTCATCGTTCTCAATGTATTTGTGAGCTTCATCGAATACAACCAACTTGTTGAAGGCTCTCCCCTGGTAAGTTGCCTCGGAGAATATCTGTAACATCACCACGAAAAGCCCAAGCGCCTCGTCTTTCTCGATGTATTCATCGCGCAAGTCCACGATGATCAGGCGTCCCGGCCGAATCAAGTCCTGAAGACGCTGGCTATCATCAATATACTCACTCGCAAAAAGCAATCGTGTTTGCGCCAGTTCCTTCAAATGGTCAGACAGTCCGGAGTTCTCGATGCCGCTGCGAAGCGCGTCTAAGGTCAGGTTATCCCGAAGGCTGCGCATGATGAGATTGATCTGGCGCATGTACATGCTCTGGCTGCCAATAGCGCCCATCAGGAATTTCCAGTGTGCTGCCTTCAACTCGGAAGCGGAGAAAGCAATGGGCCTAACCTCAATATCGGGGTATTCGTCCCTGCGATCATCAACCTTGTTAGCAGGGGTGAGAATTAAAACATCCTTCAAAGCTTCCGGGTTGGCCTTGTACCGCTCACGAAGGATGCGGATCTCTTCATCCACAGAATTCGCATTGATCATCGAGGTGAACTCAGGCGCATAATCTTGCGTCGGGCTGTAATGGAAAATCACTGTGGCGAGCGGGCTTGGCAACACATTGATATGTTTGAGTGGCATCGAAGCCATCTCGATCACCGTGCCAAGCGTATAGCTCTTGCCGCCGCCTTGGACGCCAAAGAGACTGATCGTATGGGTGTGATTCAGATCCAAGGCTATCTTTCTCCCGGACACTTCTCCAAGTAAACCGTATTGGGGTGATTCCCCGTTCACACCAAGCATAATGTCGTAGCTGACATCTGAATGAGGCGATTGCTCCAGCTCCGGCGCTTGAGATTCGCTCTCCTTGGGTTCGAGAGGAGTTTCCGGCACGGCCGCCACGGCTGGTGCATCATCCTTATCATCTTCTTTGAGGCCAACTGAAACTTCCGGCTCCTGGACAGCTGGTTCTGATTCCGGTTCCTCTTTGTCAACCACAGGCACGTCCTCTGCTGCAGGCGCAGTTAACACCTCCGATTCCTCCCAAAGTTCATCTACGGTCCATGATGTCGATCTCTCGCGCTTGGGAGCAATAAAGGCAGCAGCCTCGAGCTTTGGAACACTTGGAATGAACTGCTCGCTGAGGAGATACGCGGTGGGTTCCTCTTCAACTTCAACGGATACAGGTTTACGACAGCTCTCAAGCAAAGCATGGATCAGATCCTTGCCGATACGATGGAATTCAATGCCGACCTCGTTATCAGGGGCCTCGGTGCCGTTTTTATCGAAGTCAAATATCAATGCACAGCGTCGGAACTGCAACGAGTAGCCCTGTTCGATGGACTCCAACAGGCCTCGCGCTTCCTGCGCAGCGGTTACGTCAAAGATGCCATAACGCATAGATCGCTCCAGATAAAACCGAAGAATCTGTGTAAGCTCTCGACTCTTGAGAAGCCTATCCGGACGATCTGGCTTTTTAAGCGCCGGATCAAAGTGCCGCTGAAGGATGCGTTCGCTTTGGTTGATCTGAGAAGAGATCTTTTCCTTGAGCTGGTTGAAAGCCGCAAAATCACCGACCTGTGAATAGCATTTCACTTCAATCAGGTTGCAGGTGATGACTCTTTCAGACAGATCAAGATCGAATAGCGCCAAATCAGTGCGCTGTAGACTGATGGCATCGTTGACATTGTCAACTTCGCCACTGGAACGGTATAGGTCAGTGTGAGCATCCAAGGGCACAATGACCTGATTGCTCAATGCTCCTTGATATTCGAGGTAAAGCCGCGCCAAGGCCAGGCCAAGGGCTTCAGTCTGCTGTGTGGATGCGGAAATCAGTTTCAGTGCCAGTTGGCCGGATAAGGAGCGCAGGTTCGCCAGAATCTGAACCGATTGCTCGCCATCAGCCGATAGTCCGTGTTTAAGCAGAACAGGCTTCAGCATCGCCTCGAGTTCATGATTGGATCTCGAGGAAATGATCAAATTGTGCGTTGCCTGGGAGCTGGCTCCCGGAACATAATCTATCAGATAATCCGGCCTGTTCTTCCGCCCCCCATGGTCGAAAAACTCAATGCCCATGTTGCGGTCAATGGTGAACACCCAGTCGCTGATCTGATGAACTTCATAGATCAACTCCCGCTGCGCGACGTCCAGACCCAGAGTCACGACGGGTACCGCTTTGAAGCTGGAGCCGGATGCCGCAACAGCGGAGGTTGCGAAACACAGATGGCGGCTCAGTGATGAAAGGAGGTCAAAACAGGCAGCCTGGTTATCGGCATTAAGGGACCGACCGACCACTGGCCGTTTATTCCAGTAAGTTCCCGAATCGTCATCAACAAACTCAGTGTCGAAATCCTGAATCAGGCCATGCAAGGGTGTGATTCCCAGTGGTTTTTCAGTAATCGAGAGCTCTTCGGCGGGAAACACATCCAGCAAAATACTGATGTGGGCCGGATAGGCCTTGCCATTGACATGGAACTCGGAAAGCGAGTGCTTAGCCAAATTTAGTTTTGAAAACAGATGGCTGCCCGTCGAGGTAGCAAAGGCATCTGCTGCCTCGTTGACGGTAGCGCCAGGACGAATCATCAACTCAATGGATTCGCCCAGAATCGGTGAATCTGGATCCGACGTAAACAGGCGTATGTCATAGCGCAGGTCGGCATACTCTCGTTTCTGTTGTAGCGATAGTAAGGCATCCGCTATGACTGAACCGGCACCGGGATTAAAGATATTCAGTGATAACTCGCGGACATAGGGATGCTGCGAGAGGTAGCGTTCGATTTTGTCTGCGATTACCTTTCCGGAGATATCAGTACCCGCTGCGGACGGTTCAGCCAAACCAAGAGCGGAGCAGATTTCAGCCATCAATCCTCGAGAATTCTCTTCCGTAGTCGGTGCATACAGCGCCCAGAAAGGATTCAGGTTATCGACAGGAGTAAAAATTCGTCCATCCTCGACAGGAATGCCGACTGGATATGCGGAGGGCATAAGCCCTTCCAAGAGAGTCGACCTAACGTGTGGAATATGATCTTTCCCCCCCTCTTTAATCTGTTTAATCCAATCTTTACCCAATGCCACCCAACTACTCAACCATAAGGCACGAAGTGGATGCGTCGGGGATACCAACACTGCCTCGCGATGTCTACCTCGGAAGTCCGTCAAAATGACGTGAATGGAATCCACGGCAAGCACTGTGCGCAGAGCCTGAAGATGTTGTTGACGTTCAGCCCCGGACGTCGTTTCTGCCTGTCGAATCAGGCTACGGATTAAATCGAGGTAGGCCTCGGCATATGCTAAACACTCCTTCTCGGCATCTCTCAAGGACAGACCCTGCATGATCAGCTCAGCGGTATCTTTTCGTACCGCTGCAAACATCTCTGCCCTGGCGGACAGAAAAGATGCCATGGCAGCCGATGAAGGAAGGATCAACCCAACCTCTGAAGGGGGCTGTGCAGTTTCCGAGTTAATCTGCATTCGCCATCCGGAAGGATGCTTCGGCTCGGCCAAAATTCGCTGCTCAATGGATTTGAGCATTCTAGACAGTGGGATCTGTACCGCCCCCTCACGCCCAAACTTCGCTAACAGCGTTTCCTGTCGTGAGGTCTTTTTCGAGCGTCCACCCTCAGCCCAAGAGACACTGCTTAGAGCAATTTCGTCAGGATCACGCTCATCTCCAAGTGCTGTGAGCTGTAAGCGGAAGTATGCATGCTCGAGACTCTGTTCAATTGGAATCGCTCTCTGTGGTGCTTCCTCCTCAAGATTACCGCCCGGAAGAACATAAAACGGTTCACTTTGGTACGAACGTTTGGCCGCCTCAGATCCGGAGTCTGTCTCCACCGGGATCAGGTCACCGTCGGCCGTCCAAGGGAGAACCTTTATGAAATGCCAACCCTCTTCAAATTCGATCTTGTTGAGCTTGTCTAGGCTAGCCGTACATTGCAAGCGGTTAGGCGCCCATGCTTTGACTTTCTTCGATTTTCCAACGGGACCATCATTCTGAGAAACGATTTGCACAGTAAAGTAAGCAAGACCAGAGACCTTACTCGGGTGAGGATTAACCTCGAACACCACATTCATTTTGCGCCGATCATTCGGTACCAGTACCTGCTGCCCGATCAGCTCGGATAGCTGTCCATCGGCACCATCATCCTGTACTACCGGCAAATCGGTTTCTAGAACCGTCAAAAAAACTTTGTCCAGAGAGAGCTCTTCCTGGAAGGTCCATTTGTCGAACGAGATGTTCCACCAACTTTTGTCTGTCGCGATGGGCGGAGTCCAAGCTTCCGGTTCTTGGACGTCGTACTTCTCGAAGTAAGTGCACAGGCGAGACTCAAATGCCTTGTCACTTAGTCTCAGGTCCGCAATGCGTCCACGCACGGATTTATGCGAAGACATCAAATTCCGAACGCTACCCAGATTCCGTCGAATTTTTCCGTTGACCCTCCCAGGATCGGCAAACAGCTTGAAGTCCGGAATCAGAGTCAGTTCATACAAGCTGGCACCGAGCGTTTCGCCGTCAATTCCGTTTTCTAACGCAGTGAGCAGGAACTTCACCCGGAAAACATCATCCGCAAACAGCCATCCCTCTTCGGAGAGGATTCCGAAAAGGTCTCGAACATGACTAACTAGGGTTGCCGGCAGCCGATCAAGCAGCGAGTCGATGAGGTCTTCGTAGATATTGGTAAAGGTCAGTTCTTCGAACGTGGCCACACCAAACGAATCTTCAGCGCTGGTACGCAGTGAAGTTGGGGCAAAGACCAGCAGCGGTTGCCGCAGTTCACCGTTCGCGTCAGGATTCCGCAGTTCCACCAGCTTAGTCGAAGTGACCCGATATGGCAGGCCTTCCTGATCATGGCTGCCCAGGATAAAAATGTTGCCATCTGCGCGGGTACGGCGCAGTTCCTTGCATACTGACTCCATGACGTCGTCATCGAGATCGGTGACCCGCATGCAGTGTCCGGGCCCGCGGTCACCCAGAATCGCTTCAATACGCGGGCACAGCATACCCGCAACCGCCGCGTTCAATTTTTCCTGGGATAGCTTGTTGAACGCGTTACTCATGCGTACTTCCCGTTTTTATCCGTTCCGTTATTTCTCTCAATTGCATAGCGGGGTGATACCTTCTGGGTAATATAGGCGTCCGATAGGTCCTCATAGAAACCGATCTCACGCAAACGTCGTTTGAAGGCATCAAGGTTCATGCGTAGCGCCCGCCGATCCAAAATGCTGCTGGTTGCCTGACCGTCTTCTGGTAGCCGATCGATATAGAGGCCGTAACGATTTCTCAAGAAAGCGAACAGCTCTTCAATGCGGACTTCACGGGTTACAAAACGGCCACCATCCTGGGTCAACACGGCTACTTGCAGAAGCACCTCAAGCAGTTTACTGCCCAGCACAAACCGGCGCGGACTTCCCTTGGTTCGTGCCTGTGCCAGCAGGCCGTTTTCCTTGTTTTTCAGCAGTAGTGAGTCCAAGCACTCGGTGATGTATTGGCGGTGATACTTCCCTCGAAATGCCATCAGGATCTCAATAAACTTGTTGAAGTCATCAAGATTCATCGCGAGGGCTTCTCTGATCTCCGGATCCAAATCCTCATTATTTGTGCCAGCTTCTTCGATCATTCTTGAAAGCCGTGAAGAAAAATAGGCTATCCGGTTTTGATCGTGCTCTGGCTTTAAAAGCGAAAGCAAGTCTGAAACATCAAAATATCCACGAGACGGCAGCGGAAATTTCCCTTGCAACTTCATATTTTCTGCCATTTCATCGAGTTTCTTGACGACGAAATTGGACTGCACGAAGGCGGGTATCTGGCGATACAAACGGTCGGTCGACTTTCGTGCCAACTCGGCCATATGAGGGTTGTTTGCATCACCCATGTCCACCACCAGTGCAATCCGATAAGGACAACCCTCGAGCGCATTGTCAAGCCCCGAATTGATCGGGCATTCCTTGATGCTGCAAAGGTCGTTACCGTTACGCTGCTTCACCAGTTTGGGCAACATCTGCAACAGCTTGAGGTGGTAGAGCGCTAGATGGAAAGCCATCAAGGTTTTCAGGTAATCCACTAACACTGAGCGCGGAATGTAAGGTTCGTACGCCAGGAGCCGCAGAATATCGTCGGCCATGATGTCGGCCTGACCGATACACAACGGTTGAAACCGAGAGGGCACCTTGGAGTCCTTCATATCTTGGGTAACCTGGTGATCCAGCCTCAGTATCGCCTGGGTCTCCACATCCACAGCCGCACTGGAGTCATAGCGATCCGTTACCAGATCAATTCCCGGAAAGAAAAAGCGCCTCAGCGCATCACGCGCAGCCTGCCCTTTGCTTTTGCGCGCATAGAAAAGCATCCAATAAATGTGCTCGGCAGCGCCGTAGTCGCGAGTATGTTTGGCATTCCGGAATTTATACGTATTGCCATGCAGGGGCCTGGGGGCAGCAACTGCCTGATTGGCCTTACCTCGGTTGACAACATCCATTAGGTCGGTTTCAATCCATTTTTTTACAATCGCAGGGTGTTGGTCGAATCCGGAGAACCATTCGGGATGTTCAAGGAAATCCTCCATAAACTCATCAATGGTCAAATCTCCCCCACGCGGCGGTCGCCGACTTGCATGTCCTTCATATTTCAAACGTGGAAAAAGCATCGTCAACACCCGATCCATTTCGATATGTTTGAAATCCACGTAGCTTACTTTGGGAATCCTGAATTCTTTATCTCTTCCTTTAATCGACATGGTATCCAACTCCTTTTTCAGAAACAGTTAACTGCAAAACACCATTATCCATTCGGTCAATCTGATAAAAACGATACCCCGTTTCCGTCAGTAACACCTCCTGATACGGCGCAGCCGACAATACATTTTTGAAAACCGCTAAGCTCAAGTAGAACCCCTCTTGCTCCTCAATGCTTGGCCGGTAACCGTTGTTCAACCGCATCAGCATCTCGTAAATATCGAGATTGATGCGCAGACTGGCCTTGTGGCCATCGCCCGAGTCATAGAAAAGTACCAGTGCTTGGGACAAGCACTCTAGAAAAGGATGCGCCACTGTTTCATGCTCGGTGCGAAGCGTGAACTGCCCGCCATCGAACAGCCGGTAGCTGCGAATGCTACCTTTATCTACCTGACGAACGCGCAGCGCCAGCTGGTTGCCCAACCGTGCCGGATCGCTTAGCCCTTCACCCCGGTTGATTGCCCGAAGAATAGCGATAACTTCTTCGCCGTTTTTCGTCCCGGGTGCTTCGATAGCATCAAGGAATGTATCAATGCTTCCGTAGGGCAACATCTCTTTCCAACCAATGTCGCGGCGCTCGAAGAAATGGCGGCGGCGCATGTGAGTGAGATAGTTTCTATGTTTAGCAATCAGTCGGGAACGGTTCTTCGCTGAGTAATCGCGGGGCAAATTGCGGAACAGCGTCTCGACAAGCGCGTCGTCATAGCCGGCTCGTTCATCAAACGAAAAACGGCTCATAGACTTGGCTTTGGGATTTAGAAAACCCAATTCCCGGTCCAGGTCAGGATTGCTGACCTCGGCGACATCGATCTCGCGCAGTAACGAAATCAATCGGTCATTTGAACCTTCATCGCCGCCGAGCCAGGAATTGAAGTAGAAACCGTCAAGTATCCGGTTCTGGTTCTCTTCTCCGCCATTAAGGTATAGCTGATGAATGCCATCACAGTCACGTGTGCCCACCAGCATGAAGGCCAATGCCGAACGCAGATCGCGCATCGTAATGTGTAACCTTCCGCGCAGGTGGGTAATGGTGTAAAGCATCTTCAGACGCTCAATCACCTTGGGTCCGGCAACAGCGTCTTGGAAGGTCTTGGCATTATGATAGGCGTAGCATTTTCCCTTGAGATCGCATTTCTCGCAGGCCTGCCAGTATTCCTGTTGCGTCATGCGTACGATCAATCGTTCCAGAATGGAAGGCTGATCCTCCTCAGGCTCGGCAACGACCGAACGCAGATTGAGATTGATCACTGCGATACCGTCTTCTGGAACGGTTCCCACCAATCCTTGCTGGATCTGCTTAGCAAGCAGAGGAAACTCGTTTTCATGCTCCAGGAAGAAATCGACCAGGCGACCTTCGTTGATCGCAATCAAACGAGTCTGGTTCACCGGCCAGCCCGAATTGTCTTTACCTGCAAAGGGCCCAAAAAATTTCTGCAATACGGCATCATTGCGCTCGTCGCCTTCATCCTGGCTGCCGTCGTAGTTGCTTTGATAGGTATGCCCCTTTAGCTGGAAGACTGCCCCATTAGCTCCCCGTTGCATCTGCGCACCCTTGCTCTCCGCAAAGGCTTCGAACTGCTGAATAAAGGCAGTCTTTCCGTCACCGGCATTACCGCTGATGATCACTAAGCGGAACTCGCCATTGAGCAGCGCTGGCTTGAGCTTATCATCCAGATAAGTCTGTACATACGTGGCCTTACCCACTTCATCCAAGCCCCGGGTACCCGCGTTAGACACTTGACTCTGGCTGTATAGCGTCAGCAAATGCATGACAAAGGGGTTAGTATTCGGCCTGGTCGGCCCGAAGCCCAGCTTCGCCACCATCTTTGGCCCAGCACCGATCTCCCCGGTGCTCAACACGGAGCGGTAACGTTTGACCTCGGCCAAGGCCGTCAGGAGTTCCTCTGCCGAAGTGAAACGATTCTTGCGCTCAGGGGCGAGCATCTTCACCAGCACATTGAGAAGTGATGAGCTCAGATCAGCGCAGCCCTTGAACTGCTTAGGGTCCTTGGGTTGTGTCTTGATGGGGGGAGTTGGCTCGTCGAACGGGTACTTGCCGGTCAGGCACTCATAAAAAGAGATGCCCAGGGCATAGATATCCCGATCTATTCGGTCGGAGGCATCCGGTTCGATCGAACGATCATAGCCTGGGGGTAAATAGCGAGTCGTACCGCCACCGCCCTGAATCTCGTCGTTCTCAGTAACGGCGACATTGAAGTCGATGATACGAACGCCTTTGTCGGTCCAAAGGAGGTTGGAGGGTTTGATATCCTGATGGTAAACCCCGTGCTTGTGCAGATGGGCCAATCCTTCTGCGGATTCACGCACGATGCGCACGGAATCTTCCAGCGACAGCGCCTCGGCATTGATCAGATCGGAGACATCCAGCCCTTCCACGTACTCAAAGACGATGTACGGCGTCTGCTTGGCATCGGCCATGCGATCAGCCCAGATCACTTTTACTACGTGAGGATGGTCAGGCAACCCGGTCAGGGTCTTATATTCCCGGCGCAGGCGTTCGAAAACGCTTCGTCGATCTTTGTCGATGATCTTTATTGCGCGAACCACATCTCCAAAAGCATCAAAGACCTTGTAAACAGCTCCAAAACCACCTTCGCCCAGTTTTTTCTGGACAGTAAAGCGCTCAGCGAGGACAAAATCTCTTGGCAGTTGACGCAGGTTGCCGGGAAGCTGCGCCAGGGCCACTGCGGCGCTCATATCCGGGGCGGAGTCGTTTTTCGCCTCGGGCAGAATCAGGTCTTCTAATGCTTTACGGGCAACGGCCGCGCTTGCGTGCCGCTCTTCCGGGTCAAATTCGCAGAATTTCTGCAACCAACCATCGATCCCTTTGGGCAAATCCGGCTTGTGCTCCGAGGGCTTCATCGGAAACCTGCCATCGGCCTCCATCATCTGGTCGACGCTTTCAAAGGGCAGCTCGCCGGTCAGCAGTTCATAAAAGATCAGCCCGGCAGCATAGAGGTCAGAGGCAATGCTGGCCTGGGTCGGGTCTTTAAAGCACTCCGGAGCCTGGTAGGCGGCTTCCAGATCATCCACCACCTGATCAGCGACGGTGGAAGTGCGGTTCTTGCCCACCCGGGCGAAATCGAAACCCGTCACCCGTGCCTGGCCACCCTTGGTTACCAGAATGGCATCCGGGGTAAGATTACGGTGGATCACCTCGTGTCGGTGCGCATGGTCCAGGGCCGACAGCGCGTCGCGCATCACCTGGAGCTTCTGGTTAAAGGTCAGCGCCAGGGAGGCCTTGTTGATGTGCAGGCGCAGGGCCTGGCCGGGCAGGTCCTCGGTAACCAACACCACCTTATCTTCATCGTCGGAGACGAACAGATCCTTCACCGCCAGCACATTGGCGTGGGTCGGCATGTGCGCCACGGCACGATAGGCGTTGCTGATCTTCTTGAACTCTTCCTTGCGGGCGGACTCGTCCTGGTAAGGGTCGGCCTGATAGACCCGAAGGCGGGCCATACCGCCACTCTTGCCCAACAGGTTGTGCTTGGCGCGGTATTCGGTGTATCGGTCGGTGCCGCCGAGCTTCTCTTCCACCTGCCAGTCGCGGAACACCAGCGCCGCGCTCTTGGGCTTGGCGTTGCCGGTGATCGCCTTGGCGATCTGGGAGTGGAAGCGGGTAATGTTATCCAGCCGGTTGTCGGGGATGCGGCTTGCGTCGCGGAAGTATTTCAGGCAGTGCTTGAAGTCGGTCACGTCCGGACTGTCGATGCCTGCCTGGTCGAACACGGCGGCGTCATCGGCAGTGAGCAACACGACGGCATGCACATGGGCCTTGCGTAGCTCGATCAGGCCGGTGTTGCTCTCGCGTATGATGGTGGCCATGGTTTTGGCATGGCTGCGCAGCTTGGCGAGCGGTGAGAAAAATGGCTGTCGCCCCTCGGGATACCACTTCGAGCCATACACATCGATGTTGCCCCGCGTTCCTTTGACATCCACCAGATACACCGCGTGAGGCGCAAGGATGGCGATGTCGATTTCGAACACCTCCTCACCCTGGCGCATCTCGAAGTTGTGGAAAATCAGCCAGCCATCGGGCAGGTGATCCCGAAGGAAACCGATGGCCTGGCGTTCAGATTCGTTTGCGGGTTGCCCGATGGGTATCACCTTCGCCATTAGCGACTTCCTTCCTCGATGGTGTGCTCGACGAGGGAGCGGGCTTCGTCTTCAAGATTAAGCGCACGATCGCGAAGATAGGCTGCTCGATCTACCATTGCCGCTATTTCTTGCTCTTTCTTGTCATCCATACGAGGTATAGGCATATTCGCCATCAAAACCGGGTGCTGGTACTGCTGTTTGCTGCCGGTACTCATAGAACGGATCATTCTGAATGCAAATCGGGAACGCAGAAACGCATATAAGTAGCCAGAAGCTATTGCTCCGTCCTTGGGAATGCAGCGGTAAAAATCACCTGAGTATGCATACTGGGAACTTCGCTTCGTTACTAGGGCAGCACGACAATACAGCTCGGATTCTCCAAGGGTTCCGTGACAAGGAATTACCGTTGTTCCAGGGGGAACCTGCAACCCTAAACCTTCTATTGATTTCTTAGAAATCCACCTGCCGTCTGGGCGCAACTGAAAAGCATCTCGCTGCCCCACAAGCATCAAGCTGTGTTCAGGTTCAGCATCAATACGCTTAAAGACGATATGCCCCTCAAAGTTGGACCGATCAATTAAATCACCCAGACAATCATGTCGTATTTCCTTGATAGCATCCCAAAGTTGCTTAGCCCTCGGGTCGTAATTCAATGCTCTCAGGGAAAAAGCGTCAAAACTGGATTCAACCCACCCCTGACGTCTGGTGTCTGCCATATAATTGTGATTTTCTGACTCTTGCAACCCACACTCTTCAAATAACAGTGTTGTGGAGGCTTGCATCAAACGAGATGATTCAGATAGATCATCTGCAGATTGCTGAATCAAAGCATGTGCTTGATTTTCGATGTCTCCAAGGCGTGGAATCGGCAAGTCAGAAATATGGTGAGGTTCAATACTTTGAATAATTGATCCGTAAGTGCCAGAAACGACCAAGGGCACACCGAATTTCCCAGAAAGAAAAGCGTATATGTACCCGGATTTTATTTTTTCGGAGTTTGGCAAAACCCGCATCACATGCTCTGAGCAGGCTATCCCATCCATTTCTTTCCTTGCGTAGGTCATCCGTCCGATGGTTCCTGATCGGGAAATCAGGGTCCATCCTTCACGAATCGTAAACTTTGGATTACCATCAACCTGCTTCTTTGAAAGTAGTGATAAAAACGAAAGGTCGGAATGGAGAATATCCGTGCTTCCCATAAATGGAACCCCATGTTCGGGGGCAGTCACGTAGAGGCGGCCTTCCCTACCAGCGTGATAAATATCCGATGTTAAATTTTTTAATTGTTCTGTTGGAAACTTACTAAGTAATTCCTTGGCTTCGATTGCGCCTGACAAATATGGCCCGCAATCAAGGCGACGGCCATTGTGTTCAAGCCAAGAACTGGGAACGTGTTTTATTTTCATCTTGGCACCTCGCTGATTGATTTAAACTCCTTGAACTTCTGCGAAACAGTTGGAAGCTCATCATCAATTCGGCGAGTTCGACGTATAACTCGTTTGACTTGCACTTTACCATCTTCACGAACCCGTTCGATAACTTCATCATTAAAGATCAATTCCTCTCCGTCAGGGGCTCTCCTAAACAGCGGATTCCCTTTTCGATCCATGCCAGCTCGGTCAATCAAGGCCATGAAGACCTTATACTCTGGATGCTGAGATTGGATCAGCTCTGCGTTTGACCGTCGTCGCAATATGAGGAGTGAGCACAGTGCAGGGGTAAGCCCATACTCCTTTGCAGTTGAAATAAAGGGCTCGACTGGAAAATCCACGCTTGCTTCAACCTGGCAATTACGCAGTATCCACCACCGCACATATTCATCGCCAGGGTTACTCAGCACACCATCCGGCAGCAATATACCAATGCGACCAGTCCCAGGCTTCACCCATTGCAGTGCTCGCTCGATGAACAACTCTTCGGGTGGCACACCGGCAGTGTTCAGGTTACCAGTCTTTCGGAAGCCCCCCTCACCATCTGGCTTCCATTCATGCCCAAGGTCGTATTTTTCAAGAATGGAGCTATCGCTGACAACCTCCTTGGTAGAAAACCATGGATTAAGCAGAACCACATCCATACTGCCAAGAGGGATAACCGAGCTGGCTACCTCGATGCCATCCAGATCTCCCTTCGGAAAAGTTCGGGCATCAATACGAAACACTCGACCCGGATTGCCTGTGGTGAAAAGCAGGTTCATTCGGCTGGTGACGGCCAGGAACGGATCAATGTCGCAGCCCAATGCATTACTGGCTGCCCAGGCAGCGGTTTCGTTTTGCGCCCGCAGGATCTGTTCGTTGGTGGCCTCGGCCGGCGTCGTGCCAAGGGCCGCCAGATATTGCTTGAAAATATGGATGGCGGCCATGGCCAGAAAGGTACCGGTACCACTGGAGCAATCCATGATTCGCTCGCCCGGTTTGGGGTCTATCATATCCACTGCCATCTCGGCGACATTGAGCGGCGTGGGGTAGCGCCCTTCGCGACCATCCATGGTGCTACAGGCAATGGCACGGAAAGCTCCTGTGCGATAACGAGGCTGAGTTTCGCTCAAGGAATAACGGGCCAGTTCCATGACAACGCGGGCGATTTCATGAGGCTCCAGAGTCAGATCCCAACCTCGAGCGAGCAAGTTGGGTTGCCAGGCCTTCGCCGCGGCGATGCAATCACTGGTACGCTGCTGAATTGCCTTCTGCCCTACTTCGGTAAAGGGCTCATCGCCTTTGATCCAGAACTTGCGCTCGCCTGTCGACCGGGTTTCATCATAAATCTTGGCCAGCAACAAAATTGCGAGCTGCTTGAAGGTATCTTTGTGATCTAATCCAAGGTTGCGATTGATGTAACGGTGGGCGCGCAGTAAAGCATCTTCCAAGCCTTCAGCATCCGCCGCCACTTGTATCACGCCACCGGTTTTATCCAGGTCAGATGTCGCTTCACCGGGTACCGGCCAAACACCCAATGGTTTGGCCCTCACTTCGAAACGGGTACGTTCGACCTGAAACAGGAATTCCTCCTGGCCATTGGTCCACATTCCCAACGTCGCGCCGGGGATCAACTCCATCAGTTCCTTCAGTACGCGAAGATCGGATTCTGCTTCCGCAATTGATCTCAACTTGTCACGTTTTTTTTGGTCCTTGCAGACAATGATGCGCTGTAAATTTTCATTCGTGTGATCGGTATTTGGACGAAAAATAGCAATATCGATTTTGTTGGGCTTCCCACCTTTGATGCGATGTTTGTAGTCAACCTCAATGTCATCACGGTCAAAACCGTAACTTTCGATGAGCTGGCGTAAAACCTTCTGTACTAACAGCTTCTTTGGAGAAGTGCTTTCCTTGTTGCCTGTCAGGATGTCGATGAAGAAATTATCTGGACTATTGTCATCTTCTGTTTCTACTACAACTTCGTCGATTTGATCAGTCATTTGATACCTTTTTTCCCTCTTTTTCTTTGGGTTCGGCCAAAAGACCTTTGGCCATCCGTTCAATTTTACCTGCTACTTTGGCGATATAATCAATCGACACGCTTTCAGGAAATTTGTCATTATTACCTAAATACCTTGATATATAAGCGGCACTGGCACCTTTCAGTTCCATCTGACTAGTTACTATGAAGGCCACGGCTTCTGCTTCAATCTCTGCAGTAGTACGCGTAAGATTTGAGCGACTTGGCCACCATAAGTCTTTATCTGCACCCAGGTGACCCAGAAAAATATGGGCTAATTCATGGCAAAGAACACCAAAGCAACTGGGTTCATCCAGTTCATTGTGAATTGCGATGCGCATTTTCCAGCCATCTTGCCCGCGAGCAAAAGTAGCAAAGCCACTGTTGGCAGAGCTCAAATTTTTGAAATCGACACGAATACGATGGCGCGCAGCGTTTTCAATTAATCTTTCGAGCCACTTGCTTTCCCACCTTCCTTGAAATGTTGAAAATTGTTCCAATTCCGTTGGTATTGCTTTGCCTTCTGTTTGATCCAGGTCGTAAACCAGCATGACAGGATGCATTGGAGCTAGAATAATCATCGGCTTAGCGTCTTCTTTCAGTGTTCGCTCGAAGCGATGTCTCCAATCCTGTGCGGTCGCATAAAAACTGCAGCTTGGATTTTGAATACGCACTAACATGTTGTTGTAAGGCGCATAGTCACGAAATTGCCCCATAAACTGGATCATTTCATTAAATTCAGCGGAGTTTCGATATTTTTTACTCTGAAAAAGTAATTCATCTATGCCTGGATTAACAGCCTGATTGGAATGAGTCTCGCCCGCCAATGCTTGTGACAAACTGCCATCATAAATCAGGCTTTCAAGGTAGTATTGATTTGACCCTGTTAGCACTCTTCCTTCAAGCAATTGTTCTATCGCTGTTGGAACATCTAATCGAGCCTCCATCGCGATTTCATTTTCAATTTTAGCAATTAGCTCTGAGGCCGATGGTTGATGGGAATGCTGCAAAAGACCGGTAATGAGGATTTTGATCCCATCCACATAGTCTCTTTTTGCAATGAGCTCGAATAAATCTAGCTGTATATCCATGGTATGCAGAGCTGTTGATTTACTGATCGTTTGTCATTAAAAATTCGCGATATTTTTCAGCGATCACCGGCAAATCGTTATCCTCGATCTTTTCACTGCGGGTTAGGGTCCTTTCCACGAACCGGCCGCCGATGCGGATACGCTCGATATGCTGTTTAGGCTCGACAATCTCTTCCCCATCCGGTGTACGCTTGTAGAGCTTGTTGCCCCGGCGGTCGAAGCCAACCTTGTCCGCAACAGCCATGAAAACTGGGTATTCCTCCATGCCGGCCAAAGCCTCCGCACGTTTTTCCTCTTCACTCTTACGACGCAGAAACAGCAAACTGGTGAGGATGTTGACGTTGGCTTCGGCAATGAAGGCTTCCACCGGCAGGTCGACGGATGCGAGCACCTGAGTTTCACGCATAATCCACCAGCGGATGTATTCGGCTGCGGGGTTGCCCAGAACGCCATCGGGCAGTACGATCCCAATGCGACCAGTGCCCGGCTTGAGCCACTTGATGCAGCGCTCGATAAAGAGGATTTCTGGAGCAACACTGCCTTTGGGGGTGCCAGTATTGCGAAAGCCGCCTTCGCCGTCTGACTCCCAGGTATGAGCCAGCTCGTATTGTTCCAAAATATGTTTGTCGGTAATCGGAATGTCCGAACCAAACGGCGGATTGGTGGCAATGATATCAATAGAACCCAGTGGAATTTCTTTTTTAGCATTCTCCAGATCCGCCAAATGCCCCAGAGGAAATTCCAGAGAGTTCATATTGTAAATATGACCGCGGCCGTCACCAGCCAAGACCATGTTCATCTGGGCGGCACGGATCAGGAATGGATCGAAGTCGGCGCCAAACACATTGGCTGCCGCATATTCTTTTAATTGCTCGTGGACATTCAGAAATTCTGTGGTGTTCTCGCTTCCCGCCTGGGTGTTTTGCGCGTTGCGGAACTTCTTCAACATGTGGCCAAGGGTGGCAACAAGGAACCCCCCAGTTCCACAGGCCGGATCCAGTAGCGTTTCATTTTCTTTTGGATCGAGCATTTCAATGACCAGCTTCACCACGCCTCGTGGCGTGAAATACTGGCCACGGTCGCCGCGCAGGTTGACGCCTACTAGTTCCTGATAGGCAACGCCTTTGGCATCGACATCGGTGCGGGTGAAGTCGTACTTGGCTAGTTCTGAAACGATAAAGGCCAGCGCACGATCAGAAAGGGTAATTTCTTCATTGCCGCGAAAAATGTTGCTGTACTGTTTTTTGACTTCGGCAAAGAGTTCCTCGATGCGTTTGCGAATGGCTTTGCGGCCTTCGGCTTCAAACTGTTCCTTGGGACCAGCCCAGAAGCGGCGCTGCCAGGCCTGACGTTGCTTGCCCCGCAAATTTTCGTCGTGCATCTTGCAGAAAATCAGGTAGAGAAACTGCCAGAAAGCCGCGTCCTTTGGCATGCCCTCGTTGCCGTGGATGAAGTTGTGGCAACGACGGAAGGTAATCTTCAGCATCTCGTTGTCGGCGACACGGGTGTACGCATCGGAAACGACATCCTTGGTGCCGACCGACTCATCCGCCATCGGCCAATCGCCGATAGGGTTGCACTTGGTTTCAAAGCGCTTCTGCTCTTTCTCGACGAAAAAAAACTCCAGGCCATTGGTCCACAAGCCGTACTGAACGGCCTCAACCTCGCGCATGATCGTTTCGATCTCGTCGAGATCCTTGGCCGCCTGCTCAAAATCGCGGATGCGGACGGCGCCTTTACCCACATTGGGTTCCTGACGGCAGAGTACGGCGCGGCCAAGGTTTTCAATCTTGTGTGCTTTGCCATGATGGAAGATAGCAACATCTACCTTCTTGCGCCCGCCGATGGAGAAATCCAGTTCCATGTCTTCAGGAGAGAATCCGTATTCATGGATCAAGGCACGAACCACCCGTTGACGGACCAACTCTTTATTCGTTTCCTTGACCTTTTTCCCGGAAACATAATCGAGCGTGTATCCCGCCGGGATTGTATTCTCGACCTGCTTATTCATTTCTTCACTCATAAAAACACTCCATGCGCCCTATTTTCCGTCATTTTTGGTTTTCCTCGCCCAAGTCCTGAATTGTATGTTTCTGTTGTTCTATCCATGCATCGATGTCCTTTCGAGAAAACCGCCATTGACCCCGCACTTTAAAAGCTGGCAACTCTCCCAGTTGAGCCATGGAGTAAACAGTCTTCTCCCCAACCTTAAGCAAAGCCGCAACTTCTTTAAGCTTCATGACTTCTTCATTTTGCATGCCGCATCTCCTGCAGAGCCGTGTACCCAAGGGTATCGGTGTCTGCACAGGCTTAGCTCACCAAAATCCAAATATTAACGGCTAAAATTTACCAGATTAATGCAAATTTTACCATAATAGTTTTGTGTTGCATAACACTAAACAATTGGATATATTAATCACCATGAAAAACTTTGGCGAAACCATTCGCGACCTTAGAGTCGCTCAAGATCTTGGTCTACGTGAAACCGCAATCAAAGCGGGAATTTCACCCGCCTATCTCAGCCGTATCGAAAGAGGAAAAGAACGCCCACCTCGGCCTGAAATTATTAAGGAATTAGCCAGATTGCTGGCTGCTGATCCAGACGTATTGTTCCGCTTGTCATCATCGACAGATCCAGAAGTCGTGGATTACCTCCATGAACAGCCTGAGGTCATGAATCTGCTGCGTTATATCAAGGAAACCCATTTCACCGAAGCAGAAATTAAAAATCTAATTCAGGCCGCTGAAAACATAAAAACCGGATCCCAATAACTTCAAAGGCTGAAACATATTTAGTCAAAGCCTCTCTTTGCCTACCAAACTCATCTAGATTTTCAATCCATGTTCTTCTCGAACCAGAGTCGCAAAGGCCGCAATGCCTGTCCTTTTCCACTCTGATTCGTCCAATTCCGCGCAAGCTCTCCTGGCCATTCCACCACGCTAGCGCACAGCGATATCAAAACCTTTGCATTCTACGCTCAGATGGTCCTGCGACAGATTAAAGTGTCGTAGACCCCGGCTTGACCTCGATAAAAGCCGCTTGCCTTATAACCTTTTCGGCATCGAAATGGCTACTTTTTTCGACGTTTTTCGCGCTTAACATTCAACCCATTTCCCGGAACAATATCCCCATCCCTAAACATCCCATTACATAGGGACTCAATACATTGATTTTTGGAGAATTTGTTATGGCACGTGGAAGAATGCTCAGAACCCAAATCAGCATATGCGAACAGCTAGCCGATGTCTCGCTGAGCGCGGCGCTGCTATTCACTTGGGCGATAACACACGCAGATGATTTCGGCCGTCTGCCCGGCAGCGCTCGGCGCATACGCGCACTGGTCGTGCCGTTGCGACGTGATTATTGTGACGACATGATCGAGGCAAATTTAGTTGAGCTTGCTGATGCGAAACTGATCAATCGATACTGCATTGAGTCTGAATGGTTTATTGAGTTTCCGACCTGGGATTCCCATCAATCAGGACTAAATAAAAGAACAAAATCTAAATACCCGGATCCTCCACCCGCCCCGTGCTCTTCCCAGGAAAATCCGGGAAATTCCGGAAATTTCTGCCCTGAACAGAACAGAAATAAACAAAACTTAACAGAACATAAAGAACTTAACGACAACCCGCAAAAATGCGGCGCCATCGTCAACTTTATCATTTGGCCCGCCGCGTGGACTATGGATACAGTTGCAGCCTGTCAGCAGGCCGTCGCTGAGCTCTCGTCGGAGACCGCGCAGCAGATTGCTGATGTTGCAGCCGCCGCTAGTGGACGACGCGAGCGACCGGTAACCAATGTAGTCAAATACGTGATCGCTCTAGCGCGGGGAGCTATGAAAGGAGATTTCGACCCGAGCCCAGGCAGAGAAATCGCCAAAATGCGCTCGCGAGCCCTAGCGGAGCGCCGTGCTATGGAAAGCGCTGCCGCGGAAGACGCAGCCGCCGCGGCGCGTACGCCGGAACAGATCGCGGTGAGCCGCGACGCGGCGCGCGCTGCACTCGCTGCAGCAAAAAAAATTACAAGTTAAGGGAAGATGGTTTTTTATCGAAAAAAAACAATAGCTTGATAACAAAGAATACAGTCATATATAGCATTGACCCCGGCTGACTACGTGCCGGGTTTTCCCCAGATCGCGGTGCCCGACTCGCGCGTCTCGTTATGGAGCGACGCCGAAGCGTCGAGCGAAACATAGATATTTAGAGTCTACTCAGTAAATACAACATATTGATTTATAATAGTTAAATACATTATTTTGGTATAATAGTGCACAAAAAATGAGCCACCACCTTCAAAAACCGTGCACCTATGATTCGAATCTCTAGCTCAAAGCAACTGACGATTGCCAATTCGACTGGCCTTTTGAAACCGTTCTGGATCAATACAATCGCTGGGCCAAATTAAGCGACTGCATTCCTTGGGATGACCTGTCCGAAAGCTATTATCAAGGGTTTGTGTCCGATAGAGGTCGACCCATGAAAGAGGCTCGCCTGGTGATCGGTGCCGTGATTATCAAACACAAGTTGTGCCTGTCGGATGTGGAAACCGTGCAGCAAATCCAGGAAAACCCGTACATGCAATACTTTGTCGGGCTGTCTGGGTATCAGTCGACTGAACCGTTCGCCCCGTCGTTGTTTGTTGAAATTCACAAGCGCATGGGCGAAGCGGTCTTTGAAGGATTTCATCGCGCCATTATGACGCACATGAAGGTAAAAAGCCGGAAAAACCTGAGCCGCAAACACCGACTGAAATCGCCGAGTGCTTCGAGCCTGAAGTTGAGCCCACCGAGAAACTAGCAACCCTTCCCCCAGACGAGGCCGGGGATCAAGCGAGTCCTGAGTCCACAAAAGTGACGCATCAAGGCCAATTGATTTTAGATGCCACCGTGGTCGAACAAGCCATCCGCTTTCCCACCGACTTGAGTTTACTGAATGAAGCGCGCGAGTTTAGCGAGCAAATCATCGACACGCTGTGTGCGAACCTGAAGGTGGACAAAAAACCTCGCACCTGTCGCCAGAAAGCACGCTCTGCGTATCTGGCCGTCGCCAAACAAAAACGTCCGAGCAGGAAAACGCTACACCGTGGCCTCAAACAACAATTGCAGTATCTGCGACGTAACCTTGGCCATATTGAACAACTCTTGGCGCTGATTCCAGACGGTACGACTCTGCCACTGCCGCGTTGGCTGCTCTATCGCTACTGGGTGATCCAGCATGTGTACGCACAACAATGGGAGATGTATTACAACAAGACTCATCGTTGTGACCATCGTATCGTCAGCATCGGCCAACCCTATGTGCGGATTATGGTGCGCGGCAAACAAGACAAACCCGTCGAATTTGGCGCCAAGCTCAGTGTCAGTCTGACCGGTGACGGCTTGGCCCATGTCGACCATCTACGTTGGGATGCCTTTCACGAAGGACTGGACTTGGTCGCCCAAGTTGAAGCTTACTGGAAGCGCTATGGACATTATCCTGAACGAGTACTGGCCGATCCGCTCTACGGCACGCGTGCGAACCGCGACTATTTGAAGCAACGCGGCATCCGCTTTGCCGGCAAGCTGCTCGGTCGCCCGAAACAAATCACCGATGAAAACCGCGAGCAATTGAAGCAGGCCAAAGAACAACGTAGACAGGAGTATCTGCAACGCATTCCTATCGAAGGCAAATTTGGCCAGGGTAAAAATGGTTACCGACTCAACTATATACGAACCAAACGAAACGGGCGAATACATCCTTTGCCTGGATCAACAGCATCTTCTTGGTCATGAACCTGCTGATCCTGGAAAGGATCTTTTTTGCCCTGGAAAAAGGGTGCTTCGCAGGCTTTATGGCGGCTATAAGGTATGTATGTTCACTGGCATATTCAAATCCGCGCTATTATCCTGCATTGCCTGGCCTGTCTATCGGGTGCGCAGTGCGATTTACTGAGCAGACTCTTTTAGATTCTGTTGATGTTTACCTTGTCCAGGCCAGTGCTGAAACCACTCATAAAGACCTCATGTAAGCGATTAACAATAAATCAGACGGCATTCAGTTGCTGTATCGAAGCGATGGCCGGGATCGCCATGAGCCAATACATGCCGACTTGTTGAAAAGCGCTTATTTCATAATTTCAATCAATATCTTCAGGCCTTAAATGGGTATAGCGAGAAAGTGTTTTCCAATCGTCATGTAGAGTGAAAAGTTGGACTTGTTCAATGCTATAGCCATGTTCAAACAACCTTGTTGTGGCTTCATGGCGCAAATCGTGAAAATGCAGGTCTTTGATCCCAAGCATGACACAAGCGCGACGAAATGTTTCGCCGACGGTTTTAGGATTATAAGGAAAAATGAATTTTCCGGTTTGAGGTTGTTTGCAGACGATTTCCCACCCCGATTTCGTGTATTTGAAGCGCTTGTGATTTCCTTTTTTGTGACGTGGATCTTTTGCATCACGTACCATCCCGGTTAGTTTCTCGACATTGTTATCATCCCATTCGAGACGCGTAATCTCTGATAAACGTCTGGAAGAAAATATGGCAAACCACATGATTCGCAGCATAGGTATCTTTGATCGACGTTTGTAAAAAAAACGAGAGAGCTTCCATAGCTCCTGCTTGGTTGGCCGCCTCACTCTCTCTTTCGATCGGCCAATCAGCTTTTCGCGTTTCAACACGTTATCGGCCCGCTCAAAAACCGACGAATCATAATCAAACCCTTCGGCTGCGCTCATTGTGCGTAAAATCGTCTTTAGCCAAATCACATCATTTTTGACCGTTTGCGGCTTGGCTTCCTTATTGCGTTCGATACAGTGTGTAACGATAGCCTTCACTGACAATTTGCTGACTTGTAATTCCGCAATAGAGTAATTTTGTAGACGGGCAATGTCATAATTTTTTGTTCGACCATAGTTATGGGCAAATTGAGCTTGATAACGCTCGATCACCGCTTTAATTGTGTCGTTCAAAAGCTCGCCATGCACGGCTGCGTGCTCGATTTCACGTTCGCGTTTTTCGGCCCAATCAATCGCCAACTGCCGCGTAGAGAATGATTTGCTTTCCCTGATGGATTGGCCATTTATAGTCTTGTTTACAAAAATTCGGTAAGACGTACCACTTTTATTCTTTATTTTTTGGGGTTTTGCCATAATTTTTATATTAAAATGCACATCAAAAATATGATGTGCATTTTACGCGCACTTCAATGAAAAAAATAGTGCAAAATAGCAAAAAATTAAGTCAAATAATTCAATGGAAAGCCATATAAAACCTTTAATTACACATCATGCCTTTTCGGTCGCCCCGATGCTGGATTGGACGGATCGACACTGCCGCTTTTTTCTCCGGCTGATTTCGAAACAGGCGCTGCTTTATACCGAGATGGTCACGACCGGGGCGCTGCTGCATGGCGACCGGCAGCGGTTTTTGCAATTCGATCCGAGCGAGCATCCGCTCGCTTTGCAATTGGGCGGCAGCGATCCGGCCGGTCTGGCCGCGTGCGCGAAGATGGCCGAGGATTTCGGCTATGACGAGGTGAATCTGAATGTCGGCTGCCCGAGCGACCGGGTGCAGAACGGGAGTTTTGGCGCCTGTTTGATGGCGGAGCCGGAACTGGTCGCCGAATGCGTCGGGGCAATGCGGAAGGCCGTTTCGATTCCGGTCACCGTCAAGTCGCGAATCGGCATCGACGACCGGGATTCCTACGAAGAACTGATCAAATTCATCGGCACGGTCGCTGAAGCCGGCTGCGACACCTTCATCGTGCATGCGCGCAAGGCCTGGCTGAAGGGCTTGTCACCGAAGCAAAACCGGGAAGTGCCGCCGCTGCGCTACGATACGGTCTATCGATTGAAACAGGATTTCCCAACCCTTCAGATCGTGCTGAACGGCGGCATCACCACGCTGGATCAGGCGGAGGACGTGCTCGGAAACGGTGTCGACGGCGTGATGGTCGGACGGGAGGCCTATCACAATCCTTATATCCTGGCCGAGGTCGACCGACGACTGTTCGGCGCATCGGCCGAAGTCATTACGCGCGCCGAGATCATCGAAAAGTTGTTGCCTTACATTGAGCAACAACGGGCCGAAGGCGTGCGTTTGCACAGCATCACCCGGCATATCCTCGGCCTGTTTCACGGCGAGCCCGGCGCCAGGTCCTGGCGCCGGCATTTGAGCGAACATGCGGTCAAATACGACGCGGACGCATCGGTTGTCCGCGAAGCATTAAAATTCACGATTCAATGATGTATACTGCATCACCTTTAGTTATATTGAGATTTCGATTGTGGAAGAGTATTTTTCGAAAATTATCGCCGCGGTGGGCGAGGATCTGAACCGCGAGGGGCTGATCGACACGCCGAAACGCGCCGCCGAGGCGTTCAAATTTTTGAATAACGGTTACGAAAAAAGCCTTGACGAGGTCTTGAACAACGCGGTTTTCACGGCCGAGACCGAAGACATGGTGATCGTGAAGGACATCGAATTGTATTCGTTGTGCGAGCACCACCTGCTGCCGTTCATCGGCAAGTGCCATGTCGGCTATCTGCCGCGCGGCAAGGTGCTGGGCCTGTCGAAAGTCGCGCGTATCGTCGATATGTACGCCCGGCGCCTGCAAATCCAGGAAAAGCTGACCAAGCAGATCGCCGATGCGATCGAAACGGCGGTCGACGCGAAAGGCGTCGCAGTCGTGATCGAGGCAAAACATTTGTGCATGATGATGCGCGGCGTCGAAAAACAGAATTCGGTGATGACGACCTCGGTGATGACCGGCATCTTCCGTAAAGAAATGAATACGCGTTCGGAATTCCTGAGTCTGATCAACCGCCAGTCATAACATGACGACGAAGAAAACCGGAGTATTGCTGGTCAATCTGGGTTCCCCTACCAAACCGACCACCGCGGCGGTCCGCCGGTTTTTAAAGGAGTTCCTTTGGGACCCGCGCGTCGTCAATATTCCCCGGCCGTTGTGGTGGCTGATTCTGAATTTTTTCGTGCTGCCGACGCGCCCGCGCCGGTCTTTTTTGGCCTACCGTAAAGTCTGGGACGAGAAAGGTTCGCCGCTGATTTATCTGACCCGGCAGCTGCGCGAAAAAGTGGCGGCCAGACTGGCCGCGCAAGGCATCAGCGTGCGCGATGCGATGCGCTATGGCGAACCGACGATCGTGGAGCAGCTGCGCGCCTTCAAGGAAGAAGGCATCGACTCGCTGGTGATCCTGCCGCTGTATCCCCAGTATTCCTCGACCACGACCGCCTCGGTGTTCGATGCGGTAGCCGATGAGCTGAAACAATGGCGGCACATCCCCGAGGTCCGCTTCCTCAGCGATTATTATGGCGATCAGGGCTACATCGCCGCGGTCGCCAAGTCGATCGAACACAACTGGCATTTGCGCGGCAGGCAGGAACTGTTGTTGATGTCGTTCCATGGCCTGCCGGAAGTGCTGAGCAAATGGGGCGATCCGTATTTCGAGCATTGCAAGCAAACGGCCGCCAGTATCGCGAAACAACTCGAGCTTAAGGAGCACGAGTGGCAGATGGTGTTCCAATCGCGCTTCGGCAAGGCCGAATGGTTGAAGCCGTATTGCCTGGATACGCTGCAAGAGCTGCCGAAACGCGGCATCAAAACGGTCGACATGGTCTGCCCCGGCTTTGCGGTCGATTGCCTGGAGACGCTCGAAGAGATCGCGATCGCGAACAAAGAAGAATTCATCAAGGCCGGCGGCAGCGCCTATCATTACATTCCGGCGCTGAACGATTCGGATGCGCATGCGGATGTGATCATCAACCTGCTTG
>Ga0208269_100195_pt1 | contig 40413 bp, 59 predicted proteins | sample LakWasMe88_LOW11_2_FD_183912 | JGI IMG/M metagenome (GOLD analysis project Ga0208269, IMG submission 183912) | Freshwater sediment methanotrophic microbial communities from Lake Washington under simulated oxygen tension - Sediment Metagenome... | ecosystem: Environmental > Aquatic > Freshwater >...
TTCGGCGATCAGATCGGCGCAGCGCAGATCCACGCGCGCGAACTCGTCGGCCCAGGCCGTTAGCAGCCGCGTCAACACACCACCGACTTGCCGCCCCCAGGCCAGGCCGCTCGGCAGCAGCGCTTGCAGCTGCGCCAGGTAATCGGCGGAGATCATAGCCATGTGATGGTGCCCATCGTCGTCATATCGCCTGTCGCGCTGACGATATCGGCGTTCGGCGTCGGCATTGAATAGTTGGTCTCGCCGGCGCCCGCGCTGATCGCCGCGCGGATATGCGACAGGTACAGCGTGCCGCCGGGCTCGGACTCGCGCGAGATCAGATCGGCCAGCTCGGCGGTCACCGCATCCTTGACCGCCTGCGTGTTCGGCGTGACCTGGATGCTGAAATCAAGCGGCACGGCGACGGGCGCGGCGGCCAATACCTGTGCCGTCACCGGGCGCACCGTATCGATATACGCCTGCACCGTCGCCACTTCGCCCGCATCGGGTATCGGCGACACATCGTTGTCGCGCACAAAGCGCACGACCAGAGAGCCTGCGCCGTTTTCGCCGGGATAAACCCAGGCGCGCGTCACGCCCGCAACTTCCAGCGCCCAGGTCTCGTAATCGTACTCGGCGCCGCCGTGCGGAGGCTGTTGAATGCGGGCGATAAAGCGCGTTCGTAATGCGGCGTCGGTTTCCGCGTCGGCGCCTCCGGACAGCGCGCCGGACGTCACCGACGAATCTATGCCGGCGATAGGCGATGTCAGCGCCAGCGCGGTACCGCTGTCGGCATTGCCTGCCGCGCCGGCGGCGCTGGCGGTGACCGCGACGGTCGCGGCACCGGCCGCGATGGTCGCGTCGGCGTCGGTGGTGTACAGCGCATCGTCGGCCCGTTGCAGCTCGGTACCGGCCGGAATGACGGTGCCGTTGACGCCGGTCACGGTAACGGACCCGGTCGCGAAGGCCGCGGCCAGGCGGTTGACGCCCCAGATGGTAGACCAGCGCTCCAGATATTCGGCCTCGGCCGTATCGTACATCACCTGTTTCGAGACCCAGTCGATAAAACCGTACAACCCGTGCACCGCGCCTGCATGTACGCGCGCCAATACGTTCAGGTTCGAGCGCCGTAACGCCGCGTCGCTGCCCGGAAGGCGCGCCAAAATATCGTTGATCGCCCGCGTGATCAGATCACTGAGTACAGGCCGCGAAAATGCCATTTATGCGCTCCAAAAACTTTCAAACTGATATCGGATAACCGGCTCGCTCGGCCGCTGAATCGCCACTTGCAACCCCAGAACGCCGGCACGCGGGATACTGGCCACCACATCGACCGACTCGGCGACGCCGTCATCGATCAACCAGCGCAGCGCCTGCTCGGCATACTGACGGGCACGGTTCAATACTTCGGACAGTTGCTTCTCGCGCGACAGCAGCCACAGCCGCGAACCGATGCGGTCCGCCGCATCCTCGTTAAAATCATCGCCCCACCAGCCGCGGCGTTCCTGCCCGCCGTCCGGGATCACATCGTCATCCTCGGCGCGGCGATCGGTGAACAGACTGATGATCACCGCCGTTTCCAGGCCATCGTCTTCGGCCAGACCGAGCGCGTCCTGTAGGTAAACCGCGCCCTGTTCGAAGCTGATGAAGACCGTTTTGATGTCGCTCATCAGACCGGCACTCCCGTTTGCGCTGCGCCCGCTGCCACGCCGCCGTGCTTGTGCGTCTTCAGGCTGATGCCGTCGGCGATCACGTCGCCGCCGGTCACGCCCACCTGCGGGCAGTTCACTATATTAATAGAGTGGCTGGCGCCGCTGATCACGATGCCGGCGCGGGTCAATGTGATGGCGTGGCCCAAATCGTCGTAGATCGCCACCTCGCCGGCTTGCAGGCCCTTGATCCGGTAGCGGCGATCATCGATCGCTAGCACCAGGCCGTGATCGCGATTACCGCCGACGAACACCGCCGCCACCTCGGCACCCACCAGCGGCGCGCTGGTGAATCCGTAATCCTGGAAGCGCTCCATCTCGCGCACCTCGCCGTCCAGCAGCTTGACCTGCACGCTTTGCAGCTTCAGCGCATCGTTGGCCAGCGACAGCACGCCGCGCGCGACCATCAGGCCGACCCGGCGCGCCAGGGGCGCGGTAACTTTATTGATCGTCTTGATCATAGTTCGCCTCCGTCCCATTCCTCGTCGGCTTGTTTCTTTTTCTTATTACGCCTGGGGCTTACGTCCTCTATGATCGTGTCATATGCCTCTGGCCGAGCTAGTTCCAACGTGGTCAGCGCGCCCGCGCGATCGTCTAGCGTGAATCGTACAGAGGCGATCAGCAACTCATGATCAGCATTGAGAAATGGTGACGTCAGCCGTGTGATCGTGTTCGGCTGCCACACTTTGCCGCCGACGGCCCAGCCGTTGACAGTAACTGTCGCTCTGGTACCGCGCCCGGCGCGGATATTGCGTTCCCACGTCGCTCGCTCGGCAAATGTCGCCGTACCGCCCTGATCCTCTGCGATCACGATCAATGGGCGGTATCGTGGCACGCCTGAGTCCTTGCAGGTCGCGGACGGATGTGCAACTGCCGCGCCGTGTATGTTGTCGTCGCCTTGCGCCTGGCCCTTGATGATGTAATCGCTGAATCGATCGGCCATGTTGAATTCGCCGTCCGCTTGCAAAATATTTTGCCCCTCGATCAAATCGGCCGGGGCTCTTGCGCGGCTTGCGCGGGTCAATACGATACCGCCCAGGCCATCCGAAATAACCAGCAGAGCCCTCATCCTGGCCGCCCGCTCGATCGCCTCGTAAACGGTCTCGCCCTCCTGGATGCTGAACGCCGGCAGTGCTGCACCGGTGGGTGCTTGCGCAGATACCTTGATGCCGAACGGTGCACATAAATCGGCTGCGATTTGCTCGATTCGTTTGTTGGACCAGGCGCCGGTTTTATAGATCGCCGAACAATCGATCAAATCGCCGGCCTTATCGCGGCCGGATAAGTTGATTTCATGCGATCGTGCGTCGTAGCCGCGATGCACAGCGTCGATATAGCCGGTGATCACCGTACTGCCGGCGACTGTGACTTCACAGCTCTGGCCTGCTTTGATCTCGGCCATCAGCTGACCGGTCGGCGAGTTCCATTTATCCGTCACCGTCAGATCGAATAAACCGGACATCTGCTCGATGCCGCGATCAATGCTAATCCGTTCCCAACCGCCGAAGCGCTTACCATTGACGATCAGTTCCACGCTCATGCGCTCAATACCTCGATCGAGCGGCCGCCCGGCACGAAACCGGGATGGCTGACGTTGTTACGCTGCACGATGTCATCGGCCTGGGCGGTGCTGCCGTATATCCGGTAGGACACCACCACGGCCGGCAGGGTGTTCTGCATGGGATGCTGCACCAGGCGCGACAGATCGGCCGCGCGGATCGCGATGTCTTTCACCACGGCGATACGCAGATCGGTCAGCGCTGCATACACCTCATCATCGGCCGTTTCGGCCAGCGTTTCGAGCTGTCCCGCGACCTCATCGCGCCGCGCGATCGCGTCGTTGTAGTTTGCCGGCGTAATGTTTGCCAGCGCGCGAGACGCCTCGATCGCTGCCGCCTGCCGAACCAGTGTGATGACAGCGGCCTGATTGGCCGCCTGCTGGCGGCGATTCGGCGTAGTTTGCGGTACGGTCTGCGCATTCGCGCCGAAATCGAACAGCGATCGCAGCGATGTCAGCGCGCCGGAATAGGTCGAGGTCACATTGAATAGCCCGCTGACCTGGGCATACAGCGAACTCGCCAGCAGCGAGGGCGATCTGACCATTGCCGTCAGCCGGATCGAAATGCCGCTCAGACCGGAGAGAAAACCCGGCAGCAAATCGCCGGATAAAATCGATAAATTCATGGAGGATTGAATGGAGGTTAACGCCTCGTTCACCCACGCGATCGCCGCATCGCCGACGAAATCCAGCCAGCCCGCCGCTGCAAACACCGCGGCAAAGCTGTTTTGGCTTGCGGTTGCCGCCTTGTCGGCCGCCGCTTCAACGGCTCTGGCGGTGTTGGTCTGCGCGCTCGGCTCCAGTTTTTCTCCGGACTCGACAAACGTAATCCGGAAATGCGCCACGCCGCCTTCGTCTGTCGATTCAGACACACTGGCATCCGCGACGACAACGCGCATGCGACCGCGATACGGATGCACCAATTCGCCCGGCCCCGCCTTTTCCAGCGCCTCGATCAGACGATCACGGTCCGTCATATAATCATCACCGAGCACCAACGCCTCAATGTCGAACTGACGTGCACGCCGGCCCATATCCTCGGCATAGGGAACATCGCGCAGAGGATATTCATGCACGATATTACGGCGGCCGAATTGACCGCCGGCAGTGACAGTAAAGAACGGCGCCCCCCGAAAACTGCCTTTTTGCATTTGATCGCGCCACGACATCAGCCCGCCCCTGGCATCATCAGGCCGGTGGAGACCTTAATATTGGTACGTGGATCATTGGCCTTGACTTGAGTTACCCTTGCCCGGTTATCATCAATGCTGATTTTCAACTCGCCGCCGGTGTCGATTTCTGATTTATTGAAAAAATCATACAATGCCGTCCCCAGAGTAGCCGATTCATCATTGGTGATGGTCTGCACCGTGGCATCAATCAACTCCTTGGCCACGCCGCCAATCTCCTGCCCAATTTGCCATCCTGAAAAAGCCGCGCCCGCCGCCCCTAATGCTTTTCCGGCCCGGCTTAATGCCCGACCGGTTCTTGTATCTCCGCGCGCCGCGCCGGCGTCACCCAGGCTGCCGGACAGATCGTTCAGCGCGCCTCCACTGTCGCCGCCCTCAGCGCTCGCATTCGCCGCCGATTGCTCGCTCGTCGTTAACATTTTCGACGGCCAGTTAGTCACAAACACCTTATTCGCCAGCGCCGCTTGCGCGGATTCCGCCAGCGTCGCAGACTCGCCGGCTAAGCGATTTTTCCGATTAGTGTTGAACCGATTCAATAGATAGAGCCCGCCCGCACCAGCCAAACCAGTCAGCAACTGGTTGCGAACATTGGCATTATCTGCAACCTTGAGCGCGTAAGTGGTAAATGTCTCGTTGATAGGCTGAGCGAAGGCGTCTGCCGCCTTGCCCATGATGGCTTTTAACCGATCAGCTTGGTCCACGGCATTATGCAGCGCTTCCGGAAGATCCTTGGAGATTGTGCCGGAGGCTTGGTTAATGGTCTGAGAAAATTGGTCGATATTGTCGAGGTTATCGCTGGACAACAAGGTTTTAATGCCCTTGATCGTGTCCAGGTCTGCATTGCCGAATGCGGCATCTATAAAGCTTGATCGCTTGGCATCGGTCGTGAGTTTGGCATATTGCGCCTTGATGTCTTTCAGCACCGCCACAGGATCGCGGGAGCCGCCCTTCTTATCGAAGAAGGCGACGCCAGTCGCCTTGCTGGCGGCTTTCATGTAGTCCCGGTTGGTAAATACCCGCAGCGTGCTATCGGCCAAAGTCGCCAGACGCTCCGGGTTTTTTTCGATCTTTGACAGCGCTTCGATGAAGCCCAGGGTTTTGTCGAATCCCAGGCCCGCGCTATTGGCGTTGACGCCGATCCGCGCAAAAATGTCGGATAGGTTCTCAAGCTCCGCATTGCCCAAACGCCCGGCCACCGCCATTTTGTCCAGCAGCTGCCCCGCCATCGCAGGCTTGGATAAATCAAAATTGAACGCCGTCGCTGCCACGCCCAGGCCATTAACCAGCGTATCGGTATTCGCCCCCGTAACGGCTACCGCTTTATTCACTGCCTTCATGACCGGTAACGCCTGATTGAAATCTAATCCGGACGCGACCGCGCTGTTTAATCCTGTAACTAGATCGTCGACGGCAACGCCGGTTTCTTTCGACATCGCGAACAACTCATTGCGCATCGCTAGCATTTGCGTCGTGGTTAAACCGGCGGTTTGCTTGATGCGGATGAGCTGCTTGTCGAGGTTTGCCGAATCCTGCAATATCTTTTTACCAGCTAAAAAACCGCCGCCGGCCGCAAACAGCTTGGCAGCCGTTGAAAAGCCGCCAAAATCTTGCTGTAATTTTCTGGCCTCCCCGCGCAGATGCCCTAACGAGCCTCTTGCCGAATCGGTAAATCGGCGCATATCGGCCGCCGCGCGCTGGCCGTTAATCCTGATCGATAATGTAAGGTCTCTCATATGTGGCTGCCTGGCTAGTCTAGCGGTCAATCATCATTTTCTATCTCGAGCTTTTTTCTGTGCCTCGTTTTCCGCGTCTTGCATGGCCAACAGCCAAAGCCACTGGCCTTGTGTCAATCGGTTTGCGGCGACGCCAAAGCAGTGATAAGCCTTTTCAGCGAAGCGGTATTTAAATCGTTCAAATTCACTGTCTCTGGCGTTTTTTTTAGCGTGTCGAGCAGCGCGTTAAATTCATCGTCTGTCATTGCACGCGGCGCATAGTCTTTCTCGTGCTCCAGATAATCCGCCAGCAAGCATTCCCGTTGCACGCGGCTGAGCAGCTGTCGCACTTGGCGAGGGCTGCCGATTAAATAATCGCCAGTCTGCACATCGACCAACGCCCGGCTCAACAGTTGACTGGTCTTTTCCAGCTCGAACGCCTCAGCCGTGCCCATATTGAGCTCGCCCAGGCCAGCGGCACGCATGGCCAGATTTGTCTGGATTTCCGCGTCCAGATAGTCCTGGTCGGTGAGTATTCGCAGACCGACAACCACGCCAGCGCCTAAATCGGTCGTCTTTATCGCTGTATGACTTTGTTTGAGCTTTTCCAAAACATTCACGATCAAACCTCCTTGCAATCCAGCGCGCCGAATACTAGCTTGACCTCGCCCTTCTCCAGCTCCAGCGCATTGCCGCACCAGGCGCCGTTCAGCACAAAGCTGGCCCCGGTATCGGTATCGGTATCGAACGAAATGGTCGCCGCCGTCATGGCTCTAAAGTCGGCCAGCTTCACATCGCTGGTATGCGGGATGACGCATTCAACGCCTGGCGCTTCGGTCTTTTCCGAGAAGCCGACCACGCCGGTATCGGCGACAACGGTTTCGCGCGAGACGCCGCCGTACATCAATTTAGCGCCTTCCTTAGACGCCAAGCGCTTGCCGGCGACGGTGATAAAGACGCGGCCCGTTACTTGTGCCATGATCGACTCCTAGAGAATGAATTGAACCGCCGCCGCGAACACGTCGAACTGATTGACGGTATTCGGCGGGATGATCGCGTTGACGCGGTTGACGTCGCTTGTCGAGCGCACCACGATCAAGTCCGCGATGAACTGGTCGAGGTCCTCCAGCAGGCCGGCGCGCTCCAGATCGGCCGACGCCGCGATCAGCGTATTGCGGATCAGCTTCGGCGTCGTGATCGGCTGCCCAGGCTGGATCTTGCCGAGCACGTCGTCGCCGACCAGTTTATGGCGCGGGTAATCGCGCAGCACCGCCACGCGGAACGCATACCTCATATAATCCACGGTCCATTTAGTATTCAGCTTCAGCAGTGACACATCCTCAACGCCGAAACTGTTTTGTTGATACGTGGTGATGACCTGCTCGATCATCGCCGCATCGGCCTGGTCGACGATGATCGACGAGATTCCATCATGCAGCAGATTGTTGCGCTCGGTATCGGTAAAGCGGTCTGCCTCGACCGGAGCCAGCACACTCGGTAGGCTGATCGAGCGGAACGGCCGCGCCGGATCGTTGGCGCCGGCAAACTCGACCGCCGCGCCGAACTGTGCCGAGATGACCCACGGCAGAGTCGGCGATTTGTACAGTCCACTAAAGGTCGTGTGCGCCGAATTGCGCGCCGAGCCGTAAGCGGCCAGCGTCGAATAACTGCCGGATTTGTGCGCGAACACATGCCCGGTGCGCATGTCCATGCCGCCCCAGCGGCTGTCCAGCTCGGCTTCAAGCTGCTGGATGTTGGCGGTGTCGGTCCAGCCGCATAGGATCGTGTACGGATTCATCGTCGACATCGCCGAGATCGCCGCCGAAACGTCCGGATTGCCGGTGCCGGTAACGCTTGATGCAAACGCCACCGCCAGACCGGTCGGCAGGAACTCGCCACTGTAATAGTTGACCCGGTAATCGATATCGTTGCCATCGACGCCCTTGTGCCGCGCCGTGCAGGTAACCACGCCCAACGCGTTGGTGGCCGTCACCGCGCCGTCCGGATCCGCGTTGATCGCCGCCGCCACCGCCGTTGCGATGTTGGTCATCGTCTCGCCGGCAACGACCTGCACCGACAGCCGCCGGCCGCCGATGTATAGATAGAGCGTGCCCGAGGCGGTGACCGCACCGGTCAGGGTGATCGTCTGCGCCGCCGCCACGCCCGCGACCAGGTCGTCGAGCGCCAGTGCCCAGCATTCGGTGTACGGGTTGACCCGCAACGCCGCCTCGATCTGCTGCGCCAGCATCGAGCCGCGCCCGAAATAATTGACGCCGTCTTCCTTGCGGCTGACGCGGGTCAACACGCCTGCGGCCACGGTGCCGGTAGACAGCCTTTGGCCCAACACCAGCATCTTGTGCGGCATCACCGGCAGGCCGCGCACGGCCTTGGTGTGATCGATCTCGGCATAGGCGCCGGGGACGCGCCAGTCGAGGGGGATGGTTAAAAATGGGATGTTATCGGGCATAATGGCTTAGCCTTTGGGTTTTGATTTTGTGGTTACGGCATCGTCCGACGTGACGATCTCGATATCGCCGGCATTCAGGCGGCGTAGCCAGTAGTTGGAGGCAATTACGGTTTCTCCGCCGGGCAGCAATTGCAGGCCGTTTTCCTTGCGGACTAGAGCTGTTGTGACAGGTTTTATTATGATGGGTTGGCCTAAAATCATGCCGCACTCCTATGGAAAAGTTGCAGGGTCTGTGTAGGTGTCGTTGTAGAATTTGCCACCCGCTGCAAAGGCCGCTGCATATAAGGCGTCATCGATAGCCTTTACCTGGGCATATGTCCGCCCAGACGCAGTCAGATCTTCGGCATAAGCTCGATAGAGTATTCGGCTAGGCGCTTTGTTTTGGTTAAAGCCACCCCAAGCACCGAAGTTACCGACAACGAGGGTGATATTGTCTGTCGCTCCAGGTCCAGAACCTGAGATTCCAGATGGATTAATCGTCAGATGCACTTTTTCAAGTGGCACCGCTGAAACATCCTCTGTATGAGCTGCATCTCGGCCTTTATTTGAGCCCGCACAACTAGGTATACCTGCCGCCGCGTAGAATAAGAAATTGGTCGTGCTGGGTGCGAAATGAAATGGAGACTGAACCGATGCGGAGGATAGCGCGGCCCTTGTTACAGCATACCAAATTGAAAAGTAATAAGAACGGGTTGGGTTGCCGTGGACATAATCACGAATAGCAGCTGGAAAGTTTACCCCCCAAAAATTCAACCCCGCCGTTTGGTTAACATGGCTCACTAATCCATGCACGCCGCCTTTTCCGGTGCGCTCCGTAAGCATCTTCGTGGCTTCATTAGGGTTTGTGGAGGAAACGACACCAGACAACGATGCTTGCGAACCGGAGCCTAGTAACTCGGCAGCCTGTTTCCATGCCACGTTTGGTATGGCAGAAGCCGCCCCTGGAATCCCTGTAAATCCTCCAAGCGAATGCCCAGGATCGAAAAGAAACAGGGACCCATCTATTAACAAATAATCGTCCCTCAGTTTTTGAAGTCCGGTTCCTGTAAACGTCGTATCTGACAACACTATTTTTTGACCCATCTTTACCAACCTCTTCTATTAATTTCGGACGCCACATAAGCGGCAATTTGGGCATGAAATGCGGTGGTGAAGTGCACGCTATCGATACGCAACGAACGCGGCACGGTCTCTTTAGCAACATCGGCCAAATCATCGGCGCTGCCATTGTTGAACTGGAACGAAAATTCACGGATTTTTATCACGCGATCGCCGTATGTCTGCACCGCCCAGTCCTCGATCGCCTTGATATTCGTGAGCGTTGACGAACCGGTGCCTTCTGTTGTCGATTGACCGCTGGTTAATGTGCCTCCGTTTGGCGGGGTAAGAATCAGGAATCGCTTTTCGATGGTCGTCTGTTTGCCAACACAAGACGCAATATCACGCTTAACGTCATCGGGGGTCCCAAGATTGTTACGACCAATGAAGATCAATAAAGTATCGCGATCATGCGTACTAATGTCGGGGATAAACGGCATCTTGGCGCCGACGTTAACCACGCTTCCTGCCGTTGTCCTGGTAAAGGTATAGTTGCCACTTCCGTCACGACTCAATGTTCCAGGAATGCCTGCAATTGAGCCTACAATGGTTTGGGTACCTTGCGCAGACAAAACATCGATGGTTCTCGATGTCACCGCAACACCGCCGCTGGCTGGGATTTGATTACCGGTCAGCGTCAATAAGCTCACATAGGCGCCAAATTTCGCCGCTTGTTGCGTCGAGGTTTCGCCGCCGACCGCCTGTGTGACATGAGTGCGCGCCGATATTAAGGCCACGAGTGCTTGACGCCATGTCGTTTGCGACCCCGCGCCTGCGGTCAGGCTGTCGCCAATGAAATAGAGATTTTTACTGGGTTGAAGATATTCAGACCCTGCAACAACGGCCACCGGGAAATCTCCTATGACCTTGCCTTCATTGGTAATCGCCAGGCCGATTTTTCCGGTGCTGTCCACTACTGCCCAGGCATAACCGGAATCTTTGATGACAGACTGAGGTAACAGCGCCTGCAACTCTGTCGCCGATTGCACAGAAAACTTTGGCATATGCACGGCTCCCGCTGCATCGATCATGAGTGCCGCCTGGCCCAGAGTATCGACGATTGCCCAGACATAGCCCGATTCTAAAGGCATGACTTTGCCGATATATTGGGAGTTTGCGCTAGGGTAAATGGCAATCAATGTAGAACTACTAGCGTTAACACGTCGGTACTCATAGGCGGCAACATCACCAGAACCCTGCACCTTGAACGCAACCCCATCCGCCACAGCAGCGCGCCCAGTTGGTTCGTCAACGTAAACGCCAGCGCCAATGATAGCCGCATCCCTAGCAGCCTCGGCGGCCGTCTTAGCATTAGCAGCCAAAAGTGCAGCAGTTTCGATGGCAGTAATACCTCCATCTCCCCATATCGTCCCGTTGGAGACCGAATAAGATCCGTCCGCCGTCCGCCAATTGCCGATGCCTAGATCGGCCGCGGCAGGGCGATCATCGACAGAATCGCTGTAACCATCGCTGAACCACCAGCCTTGAGTCGATGTGCATTTGATGTAAATCTTATCCGTTATGATCTCGCACGACTTTTTGCCAAATTCAGGCGCAGGCGGCCGGTCAGCAAGCGCGCCATACAGCGTAATCGCCCGCTCGCCAATTGGTGGATTTCGGATCAAGCCCGCGCCGATGACTTCCACGCTGCCGTCCGCTACCCGCCGCTGCCAATAGGGGCTTCCCCGAACAATTTCGCCACCCGCAGACAGATTGGAGCCGTCCGGTTTTTTCACGACCGCGCCATTCAGAGGGCGTATTGAAACAGGTTGTCCAATAATCATCTCAATCCTGCAAGTTGGTTAAATCGTCAGTCAATTCGGGCCGGCTCGCCGTATAAACCGGCGGCTCGGCGATCCATTTTTGATGCTCGGCCTGCGTCTGGTGCGGGTCCACATCGTAATCGGCATGGAAGGTCGCGAAGTCGGCCATGGCTGCCAGGGCGGTGTCATTGATCGCCGCATTCGTCGCCTTGGCCGTCAACTGCAAACTGCCTGCCTGGAGCCCGCTGTTTAGCCAGACAGCGCCCTTGGCGAAGTCCGCGCTTTTTGCCGACCAGACCGTGCTGGTCGTTTTCAAACTGTCCAGATAGGAAGCCAGGGTGTCGATGATCTGGTATAAGCCTATCGTCTGCGCATCGCCATGCCGGGAGGCTTCGACGCCGCGGGCATTGCGGGCGATGCAGATCAGATCGAAGCGGACCTCGGCATACGCATCACCATAACCCACAGGGCCGGCGACGGTATAAACCGCCGGCGCAGAACTCGCGAAGCGTTTCACCACCGTAGCGCCGTCGCCATCCGGCATGACCGCCACTTCGCGCAGGTTCGCCGCGATCGGCGAAAGCTTCACGGCGGCGATCAGTTCCTGTTCCAGCTCGACCAGCATGATTAAAAACTATCCCGGCTAAATACCGACGGGCTGGAGCTGAACTCCGCCGTGCCGCCGGCAACTTCCGGCAGGGAGCCGGCGGTGTCCGGCGCCAGCTTGATCTTCCCGGTCGCGACCTTTTCCAGATACTTGATCGCATTGTCGTAATCGTCCTTGACGCGGTCCGTCACCTGCTCGCGATACAGCCGATATCGGGTAATGTCGCAGGCCAACCGCTTCAAGTTGGCGGGCACCACCGCCAGCGGCAGATAGTTGATCAGATAGCCGTCGATCTCCGCGTCGGCGTCGGCGATCGCGACGTTCAGCACCGTATCGTCGATCACGCCAAGATTGTCCAGGTCGGTGAGCTGGATCAACTCCCGCTCGCCGCCTGGTCGATCCAATAGGTCGGCTTTGGCGCAGTAGCTCATCGCTTACTCTTCGGACCCTGCGTCCAGCGCGATCTCGATGTCATCGACGACCAGCAGCGGCTCGGCCTTGATCTGCGCGATCTGCTCCTTGGTCAGTTCGCTGCATGCGATCTCGGTAGTTCCAGACCATTCGCGGCCGCCACGGCGGAAGCCGTTGCGAGCCGAGCGGACCCGGAGGCCCGGCACTGTCTTTGTGTTTTTCTTTTCAGTGGTTGCAGCCATCATCAACTCCTATTAACCCGCACCGGTGCTGCCGACAGACAACTGCCAGAAGCCGTAAATGCCTGTCGCCCGCGCTTCCGCGCCGAACTTGTACTCGGCCTTCATGAACACGTCCTCATTCTCCATCGAAGTTTGCGAGACGAATTCAGGGCGCTTGCGCATCTGCACGATGAACGGCTTAACGGCCTTGCTGGTGACATGCAGGAACCAGGCGGTATCAGAGGTCAGCGCCGGATTGACGATCACCGTGGCCGTGCCCTTATAAGGGTTCGGACTGTTGTCGTCGAGCTTGTCCGCGTTGATCAGTTTGTTGGCGACCGCTTCCAGCGCCGGCGGCACTTCCAGTGTGTCCGGAACCAGGCGAAGCGGCATGCCTTCGTCGTCCTTAAACTTCATGATCGCGGTGCGCGCCGCGCCGTAACTGGCCAAGGCCGCCGCCGGAGTCGCGGAACTCAAGACTGCCGTCAGCTTATTGCTGACCGACGCGCCGGCCACCGAGTGATCGGTATCGTAAAAATACTGGCCGTCGATGCCGGTGTTGGTAAATGCACCGTTTTTCAAACTGTCGACGATGATGTCGTTCAGCTCGGCGGCGCTGTCGCCGGCCATTTGGGCCTGCGCATTGTAGATGCCGAGACTGTCGTCCTCGATGTCGTTCCGGAGCACGGCGATCGTGGTTTCCCAGTCCTCGTTGATCGCGGTGTATTTGCCGGCCGCCAGCGATTTTACCGACTTCTCGCCGACCCACTTTCGCATCATCGGGAAGCGGCTTAGCCAGGCGTAATCCTCGCTTTTGCTTGTCGACAAGATCTCCATCGTGGTCGCCTGCCAGTTGCCGACTTCCGCCTTCAGCGCATTGTTGAAGACGGTTTTGAGACCGGTGAAGATCGTATTGATCGTCGCCTTGTTGACGATCATGCCGCCGAACGCGACCGGCAAACCGATGGTTGCGGCGACTGCGTCATGTACGTGATCGGCGGAGTCGCCGACCGCGAAGGCGTTAAACGCCAACATCGGCGCCAGGATGGCCAGCACGATGGTCAGGCCATAAACTAAAAATTTTCGTGATTTCATCGTTTTATTGCTCCGTATTAGGCGCTAGGGGTAATCAGAAAGATTACGTGGCCGAGTTTCGCGGCATCGTTGGTGCCGCCGACGGTGATCGACAGCACATCGCCGACAGCCAGTACGTTCGCGGCCGACGGCGTTACGTTGTCCACGTCGCCGGCAGCGCTGCCTGCCTGGGTGACGGTGATGGCGCCAGTGGTCACGGCAACAGCGCCGATCTTCGCAGTCAGCGTGGCGTCGCCGGTCGTCAATGCGCCGTCGATCACGCTGTAAATCTTGCTGATGGTGCCGGCAATCGGCGAGACCACGCGCTTGACTTCAGCGGTTGCGCCGACCAGGTTGATGTCGCGAATCTCCAGCAGCATCTTATTCGCACCGCCGCCCAGGTTAGCGCGCGCCGTTGCCGCCGCGGCCAAATCCGATAGATTGCTCGCTGCCAGCAAGGCGCCGGCTGGAGCGACGAGTGCGTCCTGCCCCATGCGGACCCAGACACCATCGCTATCGACATCTTCGATGATGCCGGCCGGGGATCGTGTACCGCCGCCGCTGGTTTTCGCAACGGTTTGATCGTCGACGATGAAGCAGACGCTGCCGACCTGTGCCAAGGCGATGGCGTCGCCGCCGCCGGAATTGGCCCAACGGAAAATGCCGTTTTCCACGTTCGCCCGTACATCGCCTGCTTGGCCGGCGCTGTTGTCTACCTGTTCGCTGATGCGGCCGACGCAGACCAGGCCGGTCGCAACCGCGCCTTTGGTCAAATAGCCGCTGGAATTGATCGCGCCGATGCTGCCGGCAAAAACCTTGACGGCCGCCAGCGGATAACTGAATTGCTGCCCGGCCCGCGATGGGGTGTTACGGTCTACTGTTAGAGCCATGATTATTTAGCCTCTTTCGTTGCTTTGAATTCTTCGGCGCCGATGTTCAGCGCGGAGCACACCGCCAGCTCGTCGGCGGTCAAACCGCTCGCATGATCGACCGCCGGCGCCTTGCCGCCCGTCTGCATGCCGGACAATGCGGCAATCGGTTGCGCGCTGCCGATGAACGCTGTCAGCGCGGCCATATCGGACTTGCCAAGGCCACGAGCCCATTGTTCCTGCGCCGGCAACAGACGGCCATCGGCCAGGGCCGGTTCGATCAGCGCATTGATGTCGCGGTCGGTATCTTTCGCCTTCAGCGCAGCCAGCTCGGTTTGCATCGCGGTCACTACGGCGACCGGGGCATAGTGAGCCGGGTCCGGCGCGGCGGTTTTCAGCGCGGCGATTTCGGCGTCGCGCGCGGTCAGCAATCCGAACACACCGGAACCGGCGGCCGCTACGTCCGGCGTGATCATGCTTTTCAGCTTATCCAGCTCGGCAGAGATCGCAGCCGCATCGGCGGTAATCGGTAGGTTCAGCAAGTAGCGCAAGCGCTCCAGCAGTTCATCCATTGGGGTCTCCTCGGGGATGGGGTTGATTAGGGATTGAGCGGCCGCGGCCACGGTAACGGCATCCATACCGTCGATGGCCGGGCTATTAGTCAAAGCCACGTTGATTAGGTCGAGCACTTCGCCGGTCGTTTTATCGTAAGAAAACACCGGAGAGAGGTAGCGGTATTCGTCGGAGGCGATCGCCGCCTGGGCCCCATCTGTCCATTTAAAGCCAGATGTCATCAGGCCCTTTTCCGGATCGAAATATAAGGAGTTGGGTTTGATCCAGCCGGCGGCCGGCACCGGCTTGCCGTTTGTTGCGCTGAGCAATGACTGATGTTCGTAGTCGATCAGCATGTCGTTGATGCGCTGGCCGACCTTGGCGATGACACGGGCGGCGGCATCGCTTGTCAGCGTCCACGGCCCTTGGCCGGCCAACGCGCCGCGCGGGGCGTCGAACCGGCCTGAGGGCAGCAGTTGCAAGGCGCCGCCATCGGATGACAGCGCCAGGGACAAAGCGGCAATGTTGGGGGCGGTTTTGCGTTTCATGGCGGTCAGTGTACCGGCATGACGCGGGGCGCATAATGCGAAAGGCTTCGCAATGGGGGTTTTGAGCGGAGGGGTGTAGGCTATAGCCTGACCAATTTTAGAGCATCCATCAAATGGCTACGATAGAACTGAACGATGAGGAGATCCGCCGCGCGCTGAACAACTTGCTGGCGACCGCCGGCAATCTCAACCCTGTGCTATCCGAGATCGGCGAGCATCTGGTCGAATCGACCAAGCGGCGCTTCGGGGCGCTGACCGGTCCGGACGGCGGCCATTGGGAGGATAACAGCCCGGTCACGGTCGAGCGCAAGGGACGCAATCAGCCGCTGACCGAGCATGGATCGCTCGGCGAACAGATCCATGCGCAGCTGCTCGGAAACAATACGCTGGCAGTCGGCAGCAGCATGGAATATGCGGCCATGCAGCAGTTTGGCGGCAGCCGCTCCGAGTTTCCGAATTTGTGGGGGGATATTCCGGCACGGCCGTTCTTGGGGATATCGGGGGATGACAAGACCCAAATTTTGGACATCATCGCGGCGCATTTGCGCGATGCGGCGAATTGAGCCCGCGACATGACGAGAAACCCGCGCCATAAACGTTTATAAACGGGGCAGACGGCGCGGGCGGGATTTTTTCGATACGTTATAGCCGTGAGAAGCGCTTAGGCGCTCTGTGGGCGTCTGGTTCAATCTTGTAGCTAAACATCTATCGTTTCGCCAGGCGGCAATAATTTGTAACTGCGGCCCTGCTTTAGCCGAACGATATGGCCTAGCTCATGCGCGAAATACAGCACATAGCGAAGTGTTTCCTGGTCGTAGCCTGGCGCAAAGCCGTAAATCTTGCTTTGCAGAATGCCTTGGTTTTGTTGGATGACTGGCAACAGTAAGGCCATCACCTCGCGGTAAAGCGGGTCTTGTTCGGCGAAGCGGGTCATCAGCGCCTTGAAGCTGTCCTTTTCTTGCTGGCTGACGTGATCACCTACCATTTCATAAGCCATCTTTTGCAGGGCAGTCCTGGCCCAATCCCAATTGCCGGAATTGATTGCGCCCTCGATATCGGCGGCCGCGTATCCGCCGGGCTGGGTTACGCTGGAGATTCTGGGTTGCGCCGTCTGTCGATCCGGCGTAGCAGCCGGCTTTTTAGGCGGCTTGCTGAAGGAATTGATGGCTACCTTGAACCCCAAAAGACACATCACCAAAATAATAATCGCCAACCACATAATTACCTCCCATTTTCTCTACGAACGTGCTCAATATTTAGAAAGGTACGCGCAGCGTACCCTACGAACTACGCACTTTTCAGAACCCGGTTGCATTATGAACCGCGTTTTTTAGCAGCGACATATCGATACACCTTTTCGAGCTCATCATTGGATAGATCCGATAAACTCGATGCGCTGAAATTCTTTGCGATATAGCGTTCTACGATAGCAGGATCGTTTTTTGAGTTGATCTTGATGTAGGCATACTTACGCTTACGCCAAGCATCTCCGTCCTTTATCGGAGCCGATGACATGGAATTGAGTCGGCCAATCCATTGACGCAAGTATTTTTCCGCTTTGTCATAGCCCATTGCCGGAATCAGTAAATAGCGCGTTACGCTCATATGCGCATTAAGAGACCCCCAGACAGAACGATGCGTCTTGGGTTTCTGTTTGAGTTTGCTTTCTAACTCAACGATTTCATTGACCAAAGCCGTCAGCGTAGCTGCTTGCTCTTGCGTAATATGTTCATCGCCAGGCTTAACTTCTGCCTTGACAGTTGTTACATGCTTATCGGTTTTGATCTGATTGACAGTGCCTCCGTTGACTATACCGATGACATTCGTGCTCCTATTAATCGAGACGACAGGCTGAATAGCTGCTTCTACTTCAGCTCTGTTTCTGGAAGCGACCCCCGTTAACACATACTGCACATCGACACCTAATGTAGCTGCATTTGCAATAAACTCAGCCCCCATTTCGCGTTGCCCCATCTCATATCGCCTGACCGTTTCATTGCTTACGGATAATTTTTCCGCAAAATCTCGCTGACTAAATCCCAACCTAGCCCGCTCCTCAACTAGTCGTATTGCAATTTCTGCGCGACCTGTTTTTTCCATAAATACACCAATATGTTGACACCCACCAAATGGTGGTGTATATTTTTAACCGCGATGCCGCCTTATTAACTGTTATAGGAATTACAAATGACCACCCCCAACTTCGATCCCAACACCGTAAAACACACCCTGCGTCAGCGGGGCTACACCTTAACCTCTTGGGCCGCCGAAAACGGCTTCCGTTTCCGCGACGTTTCCGATGTCGTGCGCGGCCAGCGCCTGGGTCATTACGGCAAGGGCCGCGAGATCGCCGAAAAGCTGACCACGTTCATCAACCAAAAAGCCGCTTAGGAGGCCGTCATGCAAAACTTCATTCCCGTCCCCTTCCAGGAAGATACCTTGTTCCTCACCGATCACGAAGGATTGCCGTATACCCCTTTGAGGCCTATTGCCGAAGCTCTCGGCTTATCCTGGAGTAGCCAGGTTCAAAAAATCAAAAACTATGGCCTGGGCGAGCGTTTAGGGTGTGTCGATATCAACACACCTTCGCCAGGCGGAACACAGCACATGATCTGCATTTCAGTCCGCAAATTGCCAGCCTATTTATTCAGCATCAGCGCCAACAAAGTCCGCCCCGATCTCCGCGACAAGCTGATCCGCTATCAAAACGAATGCGACGAAGTGCTCTGGCGGCATTGGTCCGGGCTGAACCAGCCGCAGGGCGCCGGCACGTCTCCCGAGATGCTGGACGTGCTGCGCGGCATTCAATCGCAATTGGCCGTGCTGTCTGCCACCACGCAATCGTCGATCGCGGCGCTGGCCCAGGCGCTGGACGTGACCCAACGCTATACCGCCCTGCTGGAAAGCCATCAGCGCAAGCCGCGCCGCGAGTGCCGGCCGATTACCCGCGAAGACGAAGCCCAAGTGCTCGACCTGACCGCACAAGGGCTATCCGGCGCCGACATCGCCCGGCATTTGGGCATTTCGACCGCTTCGGTTTGCCTGCTGAAAAGCGGCAAGTATCGATTCAACGCCCATCAATAATCCCGATCGAGGACGCCATGTCAGAAGAATTTTGGAAAACCATCGATCCACTGCTTGCACCTGTGCCAGCGCCGGCAGCTCAGAATGATTGGGGCGCGTCCTTCGATGCGCCCCTCATTGGCTCAAAAGTCATTGATTATTGTGAAAACGACGATTTGCGCGCATTTGGTCAAACTCATCAGCCAGCCCAAGCAGCATTCGACGAGCCGCCGCCGTGCACTCGGGTTGGCCTGGCACAGTCCGTTCAGCCGCATAACGATGGATTCGATCAGTAAATAGAGGCCCATCAATATGTCCATTCATTTCAAGCTGCGCGGCAACGCTCAAAACAAAATTAGCCAAGCCTTCTATGCGGCCTGCCAGTTCGTCAAAATCTTTTTCGCTCATCGGTTTCTCCCGTCTGTTATCAGTCGGGAATATTTTTGCACTTTAAAACAATTTTTCACCAGATGCAAAGCCGGATTTTGTTTGGAAGCTCTGATTCTGTGGGGTTCCAATGGCTAAACGCAACTGGAAACGCGTACAACCCGGCAATCTTCGCCAGTCGATCGACCTGTGCCTTGACCATGCCCGCGAAAATCACAACCGCTCAGTCGATAACATCGCCGAATTAATGGGCGAGGTGAACAAGTGGACGTTTTACAAATGGGTGGAAACTTGCAACCTACCGCTGCGCATGCTGAAGCCGTTTGAACATGCTTGCGGTATCGATCTGGTCAGTCGTTGGCTGGCGGTATCCGGAGGCAAGCTGGTAATCGACATCCCTCGCGGAAAAAAACTGGAGTCAGGCGACATCCTGGCTTTACAACAAACCCTTAACAATACCGTTGGCGCGTTGTTGGATTTCAATGCTGACAAGATCAGCACCGAAGAAACCATCTCGGTAATACAAACCGCGCTTGAGCAACTCGCCTGGCACAAGATGAACGTCGAAAAATCGCATCAACCCGAACTGCCGTTTGACGAAGAATAACATGACAACAAAAACAAGAACGACACAGGATACAAAAAGCGCCCTGAAGGTATTGACCGTGCTGGATGTGCTGCTGCGCAACTTTGCCCACGGCTTCAACAATACCGAGTTGGCCAGGGAAACCGGATTTTCGGCGAGCGACATCACACGCTATGTCGCCACCCTGGAGACAGCCGGCTTTGCCGAACGCATCCCGGAGACAGGACGTATCAGGCCAAGCCACCGCCATGCACAGTATGCCGTACAGATTTTGAAGTCGCTGAATAGCGCCGCTGAACGGATAGCCGAATCACAAAACCGATTGAACAGAGGATAAACGATGGCACGTACCCCAACAGACACGCAAGTCGAACAATTTACCGACGCATCCCAGGAAAATAGCACCCTGGCCGAGATTCGCAGCGAGAACAACGCCGTAGCCGCCGCCGATGCGGTGATCATGGGCAGCTTTGATGCGATCAAGGCACTGGGACGGATTGAAGCGGCACAATTTTACGAAACGGTTTCGGGTAAATTCATTGCTGAAACCGCTATGAAAATCAAGGAAACCAAGCAATACAAGGGCTTGCCATATCAGGACGAAAACGGAAACACGAAACACGTTTCGCTTTTTGAGGAGTTCTGCGAGGTTTTCCTTGGTAAGTCTGCACGACGGGTACAGCAGCTCATAGGAAATTACAACGCACTGGGATCAGAACTTTACGAACAGGCTGAAAAGCTAGGCTTCCGCCAACGCGACTACAACGCCTTAAAAGCCCTGCCCAACGACGACAGACAAATCATCGCCCAGGCGATCGAATCCGAAAGCCTGGACAACGCGCTGGACTTGATGCAGCAGCTGGCCGCCAAGCACCAACGCGAGAAGGAAACGCTGGCATCCGAAAACACCGAGCTGAAAAAACGGGTGGCTTCGCAAGAGGGCGTCATTCAGAACAAGGAAAAGAAAATCACCGAACTGGACATTGAACTGGAGAGACAACGCCTGGACCGGCCGCAGTTTGCGCATATCGATTGGCCGGCGGCGTTTGGCGGCTATTTGGATCAGATCGACGCCAGCCGCAAAAAGATCAAGCACGGACTGGGTTCGCTCGATGTGATCCGCGAACAGGCGATGAAGATAGAGCCCGCGTCGGAAGCCGAGGAAGCGGCGCTGAATCGGGCGCGGGAAATGTTGGCGGCCGAACTGGTCGGCATCCATAACGAATGCGCGGACATGCTGGAAGCCTTGGGCATGAGCTTTGACCGCACCCTGGGCGCCTTCAGCGACGCCCGCATCCGTTGGTTGGCGCAGTCGTGAACAACAGGACGCAGGAGTGGATGGTGATGAACCGACCAAGCGCGGAGATGATGGAATGCCTGCTGGAACTGAAGCGGAAACTGGACGCCGCCGCGCACGGGCAAGGCGGCAAGCTGGTGGACGAGTTTGCGGCGATGCATAGCCGCAGCAAGCAGACGGTATGGAAGTGGTTGGCACTATTTGCCGGATATCAGTCCGGCCGCAAGCAGCGCAGCGATACCGGCATGACACGCCTATCCAAACAAACGTTAGACCACATCGCGGCGTTTAAAAGCGTATCGGTGCGCGCCAACGGCAAAGCCACCAAACCGACCGCCGTGGCGATGAACATCGCCGACGCCAACGGCCTGGAAGTGAATGTGGGTGTCGCCCAGGTAAACCGGTTGCTACGCGCCCGCAAGCTGGACGTAAAAAGCCAGGCCAACGCCCGCAACCACGGCAGGCTGCGCGCCGAATGCCCGAACGCGGTACACGAGATCGACCCGTCGCTGTGCCTGATCTACTACATGGGCAACCGGCAGATGATGATGACCGAGGCCGAGTTCAACAAGAACAAGCCGGCGGCAATGGAGCGGGTCAAGCTGAAGGTATGGCGCTATACACGCTATGACCATGCCTCGGCATCGATCGACGTGAAGTATTACCAAGCCGCCGGCGAGAACCAGGCCAGCCTGTTCGATTTTTTGCTGCACACCTGGGGCGAGCAGCCACAGCGCCTGTCGCACGGCTTACCCAAGCGGCTGTTGTGGGACAAAGGCAGCGCCAATACCAGCAGCGGCATCGTGCGCCTGTTGGACGCCTTGGGCGTAGTACACGAAACCCACGCCACCCACCACGCCTGGGTCAAGGGCGGCGTGGAAAAGGCTAACCACATCGTGGAAATGCACTTTGAATCGCGGCTGCGCGAACAACCGGTCAGCAGCGTGGAAGAGCTGAACGAGGCCGCCGAGCGTTGGGTGCGCGACTACAACGCCAACATGATCAAGCATGTGGATTGCCGGGTGCGTCGGCACGATGGCGAGAAGCATGTGCGTGATGATTTGTGGCAGTTGATTCTGCGTTATCCGGACGCGTTGGTGAAGATGCCGGAGCGCAAGGTATGCGCCTGGTATTTGACGGGCCAAGAAGCATCGCGGCAGGTGCGCGACGGCCTGATTACCTTTGTGCACCCGGAAATAGGCAAGAGCCGGGTGTACGACCTGACGCAATGGGCGGAATTTTACAGCCAACGCGACAAGGTCAAGGTGATGCCGATGCTGCTGGCCGACGGCGCGGTGCGCGTGGAGATCGAGCGGTTAGGCCAGGAACCGCTGTTGGTTGAGGTCATGCCGGAGACCGAGTTTACCGAATTCGGTCAGCTGCAAAGCGCCGCGCTAATCGGCGAGGAACACCGCGCCGCACCGCTAACGGTGGCCGAGCAGGCAGCCAAGGACATCGCCCGCACCGCTTACGGCGATGTGAACCTGGACGAGGCGGAGGCGCTGCTGCGCAAGAACGTGCGGCCGTTTCAGCAGTTTAACGACGGCAAGGGCATGGTCGCGCATTCGCACCTGGGACAAGGCGAGCTGCCTGAACGCTTGCTGCCGAAGGCGCAGGATCTGGCATTGCGTGCGTCGGAGACCGAGCAAAAGCGCAAGAACATTGTGCAAATGATGGTCTGGCTGCGTGGGCATTTGCAGAGTGAGTTTCGGCCAGAAATACGGGCTGACTTGGAACGCCGGTTTCCGGATGGTGCGACCGAGCCGGAACTAGAAGAGGTGCTTGCTGACCTCCGTGCAGGACGCACGGCGGCCGGGCGGGCACATTTGAAAGCTGTTTGATTAGGAGGATTTATGGAGCAACCCAAAGTGCTCGACGAAGACCCAGAGCGCGATGAAATTGTGCAATGCACTCGCTGTAGGAACAAGCACCTGATAAGGGAGCGAATCGAAAGCGATGTGAATAAACGCGGATTTAGGACGTTGGTATGCCCTAGATGCAACGGACACAACTATTACAAAACGGACGACGCAAAAGATAAGCCGATCGAACAAGTCTTTGACCCTAACTGTTAATTAAACCCGAGGAATTTTGAATGCTTAGCTTTTTTAAGAGACACCTGAAGCCCGAAAGCGTTGCCCAGTCGACGACCGCCGAAGCGGGCAAGACCGATGCCGAACTGCTGATCCTGTATCGCCAGTTTTCCCGCAAGGCCCTGTTCCACAAGAACGTGAGGGTCCACATGAGCAAGTACGACGCGGACCTTCTGGCGGCGATCGATGCGGATATTCGCGGCGAGGAGCGTGCGCATGGCTAAGTTCATTTTGGTGATCGAAGACGCGCCGAACGGCCAAGTTGCTGTCAATTGCATGCGGCAAGCGCCCGTAGGCGAGACACTGAATACACCATCGAATGCAGCAAAAGCGGTCCATGCGGTGCGATTGAAATTGGTGGAATTGTTCGCGGCCGGAGCTGCGGAGCGAGCCAACGTAGAGCGGGCGGAACAATGCTGCCACTGAAAACGCTGCTACAGCGCAAGGGAATGAGCCAGGCGCGCCTGGCGCGCAAGGTGAGCCTGAGCCCATCGACCATCGCACAACTTTTAAACAAAGGCATTTGGCCGACAAATCCACCGCGCGATGCGTTGCAGGCATCGATTACGGCGGTGTTGACGGCCAAGGGCATCGCGGTTTCGGCCGCGCACTTCGAACCCGCGCCAGTTGCAGAGGACGCGGAAAACAACCATAACGCCCAGGAGGGCATTGATATGCTATTACGAAAGCAAACCTTAAGTCCACAAGCGCGCAAACATTTTGGCCTGTTCCGCGATCCGTTCGACAACGACGTGACCGAAGCCGGCGACGTGTTCGTGACGCCGGACAGCCGCTATGTGCGGGAAGCGATGTGGAGCACCGCCAAGCTGGGCGGCTTTATCGCGGTGGCCGGCGAGTCCGGCAGCGGCAAGTCCACCCTGCGCCGCGACCTGATCGACCGCATCGCCCGCGAAGACGCGCCGATCGTGATCATGGAACCCTACGTGCTCGGCATGGAAGACAACGATATGAAAGGCAAGACGCTGAAGGCCGGATCGATCGCCGACTCGATGATCCATGCGCTGAGCCCCTTGGAAAAGCCGCGGCAGACGATGGAGGCGAAAGGCCGCCAGTTGCACCGATTGCTGAAGGACAGCCGCAAGGCCGGCTTCGTGCATTGCCTGATCATCGAAGAGGCGCACGGCCTGAGTGTGCCGACGCTGAAGCATTTGAAGCGCTTCTTCGAACTGGAGGACGGCTTCAAGAAGCTGCTGTCGATCATCCTGATCGGCCAGACCGAACTGAAAACCAAGCTCAGCGAGCGGGCGCCGGAAGTGCGCGAGGTGGTCCAAAGATGCGAGCTGGTGGAACTGGCGCCGCTGGACAGCCACCTGGACGCTTACCTGAAGTTCAAGTTCGACCGCGTCGGCAAGGCGTTTGACGAGGTATTCGAGGCCGGGGCGCTGGACGGCCTGCGCGCCCGGCTGATCTTCAGCAAGGGCGGCAAGAACGACCGGGGAACGATCAGCCTGGTGTACCCCCTGATGGTGAACAACCTGGTCACGGCGGCGCTGAATCAGGCCGCATCGCTGGGATTTCCGAAGGTTTCGGCGGATTTGATTCGGGAGGCGTAATGGCTAACCAGATCGATGCGACCGGTGATGCGAAAAAAAGTCTTCCAGAGTTTATCAATGCCGACCAGGTCGCTGAATTGTGTGGCAAAAAAACGCCGGGCTTTACCCACATGAAAATTCGCGACGATCGCAGCTTTCCCAAACCGCTGAATGGCCGCACCGGCGCCGGCGGACCGCGGATGCTGTGGCGACGCGCGGATATTGTGTCTTGGTTGGAATTGGATAAGAACCGCAAAAAGGATCTGGCAGGACGCAATATAGGACCGGACCGGCTGGACAACGAAACTGCACTGAAATTCATTACCGGGGCGTTCGACGCGCCCCATGCACAAACCGATCGCCAGCGCCGCATCGAGCGGGCTCGGCGGAACGGCGTTAAAAACACCAAACAAATCAGAATACAGGGGGATTGGCAATGAACTATTCAGATCAAGAGGTAGAGCGTTTCGGCGAATTGTTTTGCCGACTGGAAGCCATGTATCGGGTGCGTAGCCGGCATGCGCTCTCGTTCGACCTATTCATGACCGCGCCGGAGCAGAACGAACGTTCGATACACATTTATTTCTCCAATCGGCACCTGCTGGGCAACCGCCGCGAAGGCGCCAACGTCACGCTGCTGGCCTACCTGCAAAACGGGCCGGCCTTTGTGCTGCTCGGCGCGCAGTTGATGGACGAGCAGCAGCGCGACTCGATCGGCCTGGTCGCCGAACATGCGCTGCTGCCACGGCAGCGGGCGGCGGGCCAGGTGTTCGACACGATGAACGAATATGCGCTGCAAGAAGCCGCCGACAACCGCTTCGAACGCACGCATACCGTCGAGCGCCGCGGCGCCTGCTATGTCGAGGCGTTCCACGACTATCATCCGCCGGTCAAATGGAAAACGCGAGGTGTGCATGTCGCATAACGCAGCGCAAGGTTTTCCGGTGTTGGCCCTGGCCGTTGGCATTGGCGCGATCGGACTGATCGGCATAGGCCTGATGATGGCTCAGTTGCTGCGGGAGATGATCAGGGCTTCGGCTCCGCTCAGCCGGCGGGGGACTATAGCCGAGCGGATGGCGGCGGCTGATCTTAAAGCAGCGGCCAAGCAGATAGCGGCGGCCGAGTGGAAAAGCGCGGAAAGAAAAGAGCCGGAGTATTGTTTTTATCCCGAATGCACCTGCCCTTTCGATGCGCCCGGCGGAACGGGTTGGTGCTTGCGCAAACTGCCGCACAGGGAGCGCAAATGAAGCTGGCATGCCCATCCTGCGGCGCCCTGATGAGCCTGGACATTATCGTCGCCCACGACGGCGCCCGCGACGCAGTACAGATGGCGCTGAATCTGCCTGCGCCGCTCGGCAAACTGATCATCCAGTACCTGACCCTGTTTCGCCCGCAAAAGCGGCAGTTGACCCTCGACCGGGTCGCCGACATCCTGGCCGAACTGCTGCCGATGATCCTGGCCGAGCGCATCAGCCGCAACGGCAAGGAGCACCAGATCGCGCAGTTCGTTTGGGCGGCCGGGCTGAAGGAGATCATGATCCGGCACAAGGACAAGCCGTTGACTACGCCGCTGAAAAACCACGGCTACCTGTTCGAGATATTGATCAGCCAGGCGGCGACCGCCGAGGCCAAGCTGGAAGCCAAGGTCGAGCAGCAACGCCGGCAGCCGCCGGCGCGGGAGCAGGAACAGCGCAGCGGCGGCATGAAGGATGTCGGCCAGCATCTGGCCGGCATGAAAGCCGCGCTGAAAGGCCAGCAGGAGCCATCGATCAGCTTTGCGGAGCTGACCGCGATGGCGCAACAGAAAGAACGTGAACGTAACCAACCCCAAGAGGCAACACATGAGTGATGTAGCAGAACAACCGATCAATACCCAGTACAAGCGCAACGCGCTCGGGCACCTGGTGCCCGTCGAGCAGATCGACGAAATCGACCTGATCAGAGACGAGCTGGTGGACAAGATCATCAAGAACAGCCGCCACCTGCAAGCCGCGATGCGCGACTTTAAGGACCGCACGCTAACCGAGATAGACGCCTTCATCGACCTGTCCGCCGCCGAATACGACACGCAGATCGGCGGCGCCAAGGGCAACGTGACGCTGACCAGCTTCGACGGCAAGTACCGGGTGCAGATCAAGAACCAGGCGAACATCGCCTTCGATGAGCGCCTGCAAGTCGCCAAGCAATTGATCGACGAACTGATACACGAATGGGCGCAGGGCAGCCGAGGCGAAATCCGCGCGCTGCTGGAACACGCCTTCCAGACCGACAAGGAGGGCAACATCAACAAGGGCCGCGTGATCAGCCTGTTCAAGCTGAAGATAGACGACCCGAAATGGCTGGCGGCGATGGATGCGATTCGGGACAGCATGCAGGCATCGCACAGCAAGGAGTATTTGTCGCTGTACGAGCGGGTCGGCAACGAAGATAAGTACGTGCGCATTAGCCTTGATATTGCGGGGCTGTGATGGTTTGGGTAATGATCGACCTTTGTGACGGCAAAGAACCGCTCGGATTTTCCGTGAAAGAGGCAGACGAGGCAAGGCTGCGCCAGTTCATTGCCGACTGTCATGCAGACAAACTGGATGCGACGAGATACCGCCGGCTTAGAACTGAAAATGAAGAGGGCTCATTGTTTGTCGGTTACGACAATGAAGACGGCGGTTGTTGGGTTGGTTGCGATCTTGACGCGGCTATTGACGGCCTATTACAGGAGGGTTAATGGACGCAAAAAAACAAACCGACAACCGCAATCGCCTATACAAGCTGCTCCAGGTCGGCAAACAGCAGCTCGGCTATGACGATGAATTCTATTATGGCATCTGGCTACCGATGCAGGGCGCGACCAAGAACGCCGACGGCCGGTATTCGGCGACCACGCTGGACATCGGCAAGCTGACGCAGGCGGTCGAGACGATGAAGCGGGCCGGCTTCAAGGTCAAGGCCAAGGCCGATACCAGCAACCGCCCATTGGCCGGCGATGCGCAGTCGAAGAAGATCCGCGCGCTGTGGCTACATCTGCACGGTATCGGCGCGGTGCGCGATCCGTCCGAGGCGTCTTTGAACGCCTACGTCAAGCGGCAGACCGGCATCGAGGCGCTGCAATGGCTCAGCGAGAAGCAGGCCAGCGGGGTGATCGATGTGCTGAAGCGTTGGCAGCAGCGCGTCGAGATGCCCAAGGCGTCAGCCTAATGAAAATGGGTGTTTTATGGCGTTGGAGCAGTGTATGGGTCGGCCTACAACCGCCGCCTCTGCGTTAACATCTTGCCGTTTATCACCATTTGGATCGTATGGCCTGGCGGCCATACGCCAAAATAAAGCCTATCCTAATAACTAGCCCTTAGTTTGATAAAATGCGGGGGTCTTATTCAACGGCCCCCGCCCATGATTGACCTCCCCCTTCACCTGTTACCCTCCAAACTGCGCGAGATCGCCGAATACTGCGGCAACGATACCGCGATGCTGCTGCTCGAACACGCAGGCGGCGGCACCATCCTCGTCATTAAACCCGAAAATTTGGACGCGATGCATAACCTGGTCATTTGGCTGGGCGTCGAACGGGCGCAGAAGTTCTGCGACGCCTTTGCAGGCGAGATCATCAAAGTTCCCCGCGCCGCCGCGGCGCTGCGCACCCTCCGCAACCAGAAGATCTGCGAGGAACGCCGGGCCGGGGCGACGCTGTTCACGCTAGCCCGGCGCTATGGCATGACCGATCGCCAGATTTCGGCCATTCTCGGCAACGAGGAGACTAAAGCGGACCAATTCGATCTGTTCGGGATGCCATGATGAACTGGCATGTCGTCGAATATTACCGATTAAAATCCTGGATGGCGTCTGATCGCCGCGAGTTTGTATCGCAGTGGTTCTGGTACATCCAGGCCGAGCTGGAAGCCGATCCTAACTGGAAGGCGCCGAGAATCTGATATAGGGCGCGCCCCTACTTAAACCGCCTAGTCCGAAAGCCTTCGGATTATCCGCACGACCCGCCCCCGATAAACTACTCCGGACTTCGTTATTTACCGCTACCCATCCGGAGCGCTGCATGTGAACCCTAACAACCCGCACACGATCGGCCCGTCCGGGCTGGATATCATCAAGACCTATGAGCAGCTGCGGCTGTCGCCGTATTTGTGCCCTTCGAACAAGCTGACGGTAGGCTGGGGTCATGTGCTTGTGCCCAGTTGGGATGCCCATCTGTTCGGCATTTCGATGGACGCCCTCAAGCGCATTATCAGCGAATGCCAGCGCGCGCATCGGGTTACTAAAGAGGCGCAAAACCTGCGCATCAGCCCGGCCCGTGCGGCCGACCTGCTCGACCGCGACGCTAACCAGACCGCGCTGTTCTTGCGATCGGTGACGCCGGTCAAGCTCAATCAGCATCAGTTCGACGCGCTGGCGTCGTTCGTCTTCAACATCGGCCAGGGCAACTATGCCGAATCGACGCTGCGCAAGAAGCTGCATGCGGGCGACTATGCCGGCGCGGCTAATGAGTATGGACGCTGGATTTACGGCACGGTGGACGGCAAGAAAGCCGTGCTGGACGGTTTGGTTGCGCGGCGCGCGGCCGAGCGGGCTTTGTTTTTGACTCCGGAGGCATCATGAAAATGAAGGTTGTTAACTGCGTTTTGTTGTGTATCGTTGCGCTGTCCCTGTGGACGCTTTGCGCATCGGCACGGGCCGAGACGCCCTGCGAGCGCAGCCGCTTGCAATACGAGGCTGGCGAGGCGGCATGGGATCGCCATTGCGGCCCCGAGCCCGGCAAGCCCTTCCTGGAAGAGCTGAAGAAGGACTGCGCGACCACGGTCAGCCTGATCGCGGCGCGCAATGCCGTGCCGGGAAATTTTGCATCGTGGAATAGCGAGTACGGCTGGGCGTTCGACAGCGCTTGTGAATCATTGGCCCGGGGCGACAAACAATGAGCGGCTGGAAAACCTGGGCGGCCGTTGCACTGGCCTTTATTTACGGCATAGGCGGTTATTTTCTTGGGCTGCATGGCGGCGACCAAGTGTTCTATTTCATCAATTTGGGCATCGGCTTTTTAGGTGTTGGTCACAAGGTCGAAAAAGCATCAAAAGCCCAGCAAGCGGCAATAGCAGAAATCTATGAAAAGGCAAAAACTGATGCTCTGGCTGATCTGGTGCATCGCAATAGCGAACATTAATGGTTGTTTTTATGGCGGCCCGACCGTAAGGGAGACCGCATCCTATGGCGGCCCGACAGTAAGGGAGACCGCATCCTCATGTGTGCAGATCCCCGCGCCGGCGCCGCTGGCCAAGGACATCAAGATGAGCATTTACGAAGGCGATTTGCTGTCTTGCAATGCAGGCTGCGAAAAGCTGCTGCGCGAATATACGGGGACTCGCGAAGCCATTTTGGAAGCATGGCCGCCAAAATAAGGGCATGGTCAGCTGCATGCCTAATCACGTTAACCGGCTGCGCGAGTCCGTGCCGGTTAACGCTGGCATACCAAGGCGAGCTGACGCAGCCGCTTTATCTGTACCACTTTCAGCCGGGGGTGAAGTGTGTTTATTGAATGGCGCAAACGAATTGAACACCGGCTGACGGTGTATTTACTGGCGGACTATCGCGGCGGCCGCTTTGATGGCTATTGCTGGGCGATGGTGGCGTTTTTGGTTATGGGATTGGGAGTGATCTATTTATGACCCTGCAACAAATTAGCGAGTGGCTGAAATCGCTGCTCAAGTTCGCGACACGTACTGTAAGGGCATTAGCGCCTGCGGCAGAAGTTGTGGGTGCAGCGACCGGTAACGCAGAAGTTGTCGGTGCGGCAAAACTGGCCGAAGCCTCGGCGACGGCAGTCGATAAAGCGATGGATGAAGCGGAGCGGGAAAAATAACATGCGCCGTGGACATCTGTTTATCGCTGCGATAGCCGGCTTGGCATTTTCTGCCCCGTGTGAGCATGTGCCGCGAATGGTTTTGTCGCCTATGCCCATGGAATCCATCGCATTTCATCGCGAAGGCAAAGGCAAGCGCAGACGCTCACGACATGAAGTAAGAGGCTGGTAATGGACATCGCCGACCGCGCCGATCTGGAGATCGAAATACAACAACGGGTGCAGCGTGAGCACATGCACCGCGACACGCCCGAGGCGATCGCGATCGGCGAATGCCTGTTTTGCGGCGAGCCGCTGGCTGTCGGCATGCGCTGGTGCGGCACCGAATGCCGGGACGATTGGGAAAAAGAGGTCAGCCGATGAGCACCGTATTGGAATTTTGGCCCCTTTTCGTCGCCGCCGGCGCGATCATGACGACCTTTGTCGGGGCGCTGTGGGCGGTCGGCAAGGTGCTGATCAAGCAGGTGATGGCGCGGCTCGACGAGCGATTCCAGGCGATGGAGGCCGCGCGCATCGAGGCAAGCCGGCACTGGGACAACAAGTTTGCCGCGTTGGAGCAGGCCGCCAGCGACAACGAACAGGAATGGCGGCGCGTCGAGCGCGACGTGCTGACGCTGAAGGCAGACCTGCCGCTGCATTACGTGCGGCGCGAGGATTATGTGCGCAACCAAACGGTCATCGAAGCCAAAATCGACGGCCTGGCGATACGACTTGAAAACGCATTTTTAAAAGGAACCCACGATGGCTGACATGCAAAAGATCCGCCGCGAAACGATTCGCTGGATGATCTTGCTGACCCTGAACAACGCCCGCCCCGAAGGCGCCTACGAAAAGATCCCCCTCTCGGTGGTGCAATCGGAATACCCGGATTCGACGCAGCAGGAAGTCCGGCGGGAGCTGGATTATCTGCACGAGCGCGACCTGATCATGATCGACAAGCAGCCCGACGGCCGCTGGAAGTGCAAGCTGGACCGCTACGGCATCGACGTGGTCGAGTATACGGTGCCGGTAGAACCGGGTATTGCGCGGCCGGAGAAATACCATGACGCGTAAGGTCACGCTGTCAGCGCCGCAGAAAGAGATCATCGATGTGTTCGCGCATGTCATGGTGGCGAGCGATATCGCCAAGAATGTCGAAGGCATGGCCGGTTTTCTCGATAGCTATTTAAAAGAGGCAATGACGCCAAAGCAGCAAGCCATATGGCAAGCGCTGCTGAACAGATCGACGCAGGTCAGGAAGGATATGCTCAAGGAGCTAACACAGGAGAAATCCGGTGCCTAGACCGTCGCCGATCGACGACTTTACGCCGGAGCAGCGCGCCGCATTCGAGGGCGAGCTGATCCGGCGCAACTTCAAGGATTATGACGGCCTGGTCGACTGGCTGAAGGCCAACGGCTTGGAGCTTTCGCGCAGCGCCGCCTATCGGCACGGCAGCAAGTTGCAGCGCCGCTTGCAGGCTGTACGCAATAGTACAGAGGCCGCCAAGCTGATCGCGGAAGCCGCGCCGGACGATGCGGACCTGCGCTCGGCGGCGGTGATTTCGATGGTGCAGTCGGAGCTGTTCGATGTGATGGTGACCTTGCAGGATCTGGACGAGGCCGAGCCTGGCGAGCGGGTGGGATTGCTGAAAGAGGCGGCGCGCTCGGTGCTGGATATGACCAAGGCGAGCGTGTTGCAGAAGAAGTGGCAGGCCGACATCAAGGACAAGCTTGACAAGGCGTTCAGTAAGTTGGAAACGCAGGCCGGCGAGACGCAGAGCGGGCCGAAAAAGCTGGATGCGGACACGTTGGCGGCTGTGCGGAGGGAAGTTTATGGCCTCGTTTGAGTTGAAGGCCTATGCACTAATCGGCGCCATCGTTGGAGCATTATTTGCATTACCGGCTTACATATTGTTTGGAATCTGTGAGGGCGTAGTCAAGGCAGTAAAACACGCGATTGCAGACTATAACGAAACAATAGCTCCATTCAAATGACCGCCCTCGACCTTTATCTTTATCAGAAGACCTGGCTGAAGGACAACAGCCGCTTCAAGCTCGGCCGCTTTGCCCGGCAGACCGGCAAGACCTTTACGACCACGCTGGAACTGGTAGACGACGCCCTGCAAGCCGAGGCCGCCGGGAGACGTTCGCCCTGGGTGATCCTGTCGCGGGGAGAACGACAGGCGCGGGAGGCGATGGAAGAAGGCGTATTCCGCCATCTGGAAGCCTACGGCCGCGCCGCATCGAGCTATGGGGTGGAGGAAATCGACTGGTACGACGAGGACTCGGGGCTCAAGCGCAAGGCGCTGCAGGTGGTCCTCAGCAAGTTGAACAAGATCACCGCGCTGCCGGCCAATCCGGACACCGCGCGCGGCTTCTCGGCGAACGTCTTCCTGGACGAGTTCGCCTTCCATGCCGACAGCCGCAAGATCTGGACCGCGCTGTTTCCGGTCATTTCCGCCGGCTTCAAGCTGCGCGTGACCAGTACGCCCAACGGCAAGGGCAACAAGTTTTATGACCTCTGCACCAGCGAAGACAGCGCCTGGTCGCGCCATACCGTCGATATTTATCAGGCGGTGGCGGACGGCTTGCCGCGCGATGTGGAGGAAATGCGCCAGGCGTTGAACGACGAGGACGCCTGGGCGCAGGAATTCGAGCTGAAATGGCTCGATGAGGCTTCGGCCTGGTTGTCGTTTGAGTTGATCAATAGCGTCGAGCACGATCATGCGGGCGTTCCGGAGCATTACACCGGCGGACCGGTTTTCGTGGGAGTCGATATCGCGGCTCGGAACGATTTGTTTGTAATTTGGATTTTTGAGGTGATTGGTGATGTTCTCTGGACACGTGAAATTGTGGCTAAGCGCCGTATTAGTTTTGCTGAGCAGGATGCTCTTCTGGCCGATGTATTTGCGCGATATCGTGTTTTGCGCTGCTGCATGGACCAGACAGGAATGGGCGAAAAGCCGGTTGAAGATGCTCAAAGACGTTATGGCACAAGCCGCGTCGAGGGCGTGCTTTTTACCGGCCCGAATAAGCTCTTATTGGCGACAACAGGCAAGGAGACGTTCGAGGACCGTCGGCTACGCATCCCCGCGGGAGTCGCCGAACTTAGAAATGATTTGCATAAGCTGAAAAAAGAAGTCTCGGCAACCGGAAGCCCGCGCTTTGTCGCGGACTCCGACAGTGCAGGCCACGCCGACCGGGCGTGGGCCTGCTTTTTGGCGATTCATGCGGCCACCGGCACGCAATCGATCATTGAATATAACCCGATGCCTGGGAAAAATGACCGCTATGCGGGCAAGCGTAACGATGCTTTAACGGCCGTGGATGGGGCCTGGTGATGAAACATGAAAAATTTCTTTTTTAATTGGTGCCCAGATTTAATCGTCAGAACTGATCATGGCCATAGTTCGCATCCTGACTTCAAAAGTATTGCGACTATGGAATGTAGGGCGGAGAGAGAAAACAGAAAGTGTTGCAGACGCGGAATGTGCGTAGAAGCGATCGACAATAATGGCCACAGAGTGTCATCCAAAACATTTAATTCATAACTCATTTTTACCGAAGCCTAATCCATGAATCTGCTCGACTGGTTTAAGCAAGCCATATCACCGAAAACCGTGAGCGAACGCCAGACCGACGCGCCGCGCATGGGCATTCTGCACCGTGAATTTGCCGGCCATCCGGCCAAGGGCCTGACGCCGGCGGATCTGGCTTCGATTCTGGCCCAGGCCGAACAGGGCGACATGATCGCCCAGGCCGAGCTGTTTATGGACATGGAGGAGAAAGACGCGCACATCGCCGCCGAGCTTTCCAAGCGCAAGATGGCGGTCAAAAAGCTGGACTGGACGCTGGAGCCGCCGCGCGATGCCTCTGCCAAGGAAAAGAAGGCCACCAAGACGCTGGAGATGCTGATCCGCGACGAGCTGGACATCGACGATCTGCGCATGGACCTGCTCGATGCGATCGGCCACGGTTATTCGTGCATCGAGCTGGGATGGGGCCGCACGCTGCAAGGCTTATGGTTTCCGGACCGGGTAGAGCACCGGTCGCCAAGCTGGTTTGCCTGCCACCCAGACGACCGCAACACGCTGCGCCTGCGCGACTCATCGCAGACCTACGGCGCGCCGCTGCAGCCCTGGGGCTGGATTCCGCACACGCACAAGTCGCGCTCGGGCTATCTGGCGCGGGCCGGCCTGCACCGGGTGCTGGCGTGGCCGTACCTGTTCAAGAATTATTCTGTCCGCGACTTGGCCGAGTTTCTGGAAATCTACGGCCTGCCGATCCGGATCGGCAAATACGGGCCGAATGCCGGCGACAAAGAAAAGCGGGATTTGTTAAAGGCAGTGCTGAGCATCGGCCACCATGCGGCCGGTATCATCCCCGATTCGATGCAGGTGGAACTGGCGACGGTTGCGGCCGGTGGCAATGCCGACGCCTTCAAGGTGATGATCGACTGGTGCGAAGCCAGCGAATCGAAGGCGATTCTGGGCGGCACGCTGACCAGCCAGACCGCCGCGAACGGCAACCGCGCGCTCGGCGACGTGCACAACGAAGTCCGCATGGACATCCGCGATGATGACGCCAAGCAGGTCGATCAGTCGCTGGGCGTGTATCTGGTCTATCCGATGGCGATGCTGAACGGGCTGTTTGCGGACAACCGCAGTCCGAGTTTCGTCAGCGATACGCAAGAGCCTGACGATTTGGCGCTGTATTCGGACGCGCTGCCGAAGTTGACGGGAATCGGGATGCGTATCCCAACACGCTATGCCCACCAAAAACTGAAGATTCCCGAGCCGGATGGCGACGAACCGGTATTGGCCACAGCATCGGCAGCCACACCGGAAACGCAGCCGAATCCACCGGCCGTAGGCGCTACGTCGCTACGCATCGCCGCCCTATCGAGCCCGGTCGATCAGCTGACGCCGCCGGAATTGCAGGCTGAACGCCTGGCGAAAGACGCCCAAGCGCCCGGCCGCGCCTGGATGGACAGGATTCTGGTGATGGTCGATCAGGCCGAAAGCCTGGAGCAGCTGCGCGACATGCTGCTGAACGCCTACGGCGATTTGCCGAGCGAGGATATGAGCAATGTGATGGCGTTGGCGTTTGCTGCGGCGGATCTGGCTGGCCGCTTCGACGTGCAGAACGGTAACTAAATGCCTCTGAAACTCGGCCCCGATCAGATCGGTTTCAACGCCCGTGGTGATGGCCCGTTCGCGCTGCCGTTTCCCGAGCAGATCGATTATTTTCGGCAAAAGCTGAACCTGCCGACCCAGCATTACGACGACATCATCAAAAGCGCGCACGATCGTGCTTTTGTCGTCGCCGGCGCGGCCAAGGCGGATCTGTTGAACGATCTGCGCCAGGCGGTTGACCGCTCGATCGTCGAGGGCAAGTCGATCGGCTGGTTCCGGCAGGAATTCGACAATATCGTCAAGAAAAACGGCTGGCACGGCTGGACTGGTGAGGATACCGCGGATGGCCGCGACTGGCGCACGCGCGTGATTTACCGGACCAATCTGTCGGCGAGCTATGCGGCTGGAAGGTACGCCCAACTGACGAATCCGGCGCTTCTAAAAAGCCGGCCGTATTGGAAATACATCCATAATGATACGGTCCAGCATCCCCGCCCATTGCATCAGAGTTGGAACGGTCTGGTCTTGCGCTATGACGATCCTTTTTGGCAATCGCATTTCCCGCCGAACGGCTGGGGCTGCCGCTGTCGGGTGACGGCGGTGCGGGCTGACGAGTACAACGGCGGCCAAGCTCCCGATGATGGCACGTATGAGCATGTCGATCGCCATGGCGAGGTGCATACGATTCCGAAAGGCATCGATTACGGCTGGGACTATACGCCTGGGGCCGGAATCGTGGAAAATTTGAAGGATACGGCGCTTAAAAAGGCGGAGGATCTGCCGAAACCGCTTGCAAAAGCCTTGGAAACTGATATAAAACAGGCCGGCGTCAAGGTTTTCGAGCCGCAAAAAACGGCGAAATTGGCGGCTAAATGGGCGATGGATAATGACCTGGTCGATTTTGCCGATTACGGCAAGATCGATGCGGCGGTCGCCAATGCGATGAATCAATCGCTTTTTGAGCATTTGCGGGAATTTCCGGAGCTTAGAACGAATCAGAAGTTTGTCGGTACGGCGCAGCAGCAGTTCAAGCGCTGGCGCGAGTTGTCGATCGCCGACTATGTTGCTAAGCTGAAGGACAACGGCATAAGCGAGGATATCGCGCAGCAATACGCTGAGCGTATGATCAAGCCGTTAAAGATGAAAGGCAATGCTTTCGCGCATTCCTGGAAGCAGGCTCAGGTTTCTGGCATCGCGGTCAATGAGAAATGGGGCAAAACGCCGGTCGATTTCAATGAGGCGTTGGCCTTGTCTGTCCGGTCGTCGTTTCATCCGATCGGCTGCGATACAATCAAGAGCGTAGTCGATCACGAACTGGGTCATCAGCTTGACGATCTGCTTGGCCTTGATGCCATGGACGAGGTCCGTACTTTATATAAGGAAGCGTTGCGTGCAGGGATCAAAGAAGAGGTGTCCGGTTATGCCGGCAAGAACATTAAAGAATTTATCGCTGAATGTTGGGCTGAGGCACTGAACAATGAAACCCCAAGAAAATATGCCAAAGAAGTCTCCGCTATCATCAGATCCGAATATCGCCGTCGATTTGCCGCCTCCTGATCTCGACTTCGGCATCATCACATCGGGATCTTGCCCGACGCCTGAAGACCAGGATTTTTTCGACCAAAACGTCAAAGTAAATCCCCCCTCCGACGCCTGATTTATCGTTTTCACATCCTGAAAACTTCTTTTATTTTTCGTTCCGTTTTATCTCCCTTCATTTCGTTTCATTTCTATTTATCTCGTCATTTCCTGATCATTTATCTAATCTCTGTTCAGTAATCGGCGTTTTCGAAGCGGGCTTTACGACGATCGGACAGCCGGCGGCGATCGCCGGGGCGATTTTATGCGCGACCAGATTCAACGGAAAATTAAACGGTGTAATCGCGGCGACTACGCCGACCGGAAAATATTTGACGATAGCGTCTTTTCGCGCGCCGGAACGGTGCCAATCGATGCTGAGGACTTCGCCCGGCAAGCGTTTGGCTTCTTCGGCGGCGGTCAGAAAGGTCTGCGCCGCGCGTTCGATTTCGCCGTGTGCGGTCTTGAGCGGCTTGCCCGCTTCCCGGGCCATGATGACGGCCAGTTCGCCTCGGTTTGCAAGAATGCCTTGTGCAATTTCGGTCAGAATCCGAAAGCGTTCGTAAACCGGCAAGTCCTGCATGGTCTGGCGCACGGCGCAGGCGGCGGTAGCGGCCGTTTCATAATCGTCTGCGCTAGCTGCAAAGGTTTTAAAAACGCATTGCTGCGTATAGGAGCTGATGATATCCAGGGGAGCGGCGGTGACTTTAAAGCTTCCTGCCACGTAAATCGGATAAGAGGATTGCTCGATATCTACCATGCACTTTTGTCCTCATGAAATCTTGCAGCCTTAGAGGATACAGAATATGCATCGCATAACTTTAGAGTCGTCAAGCTTTCCACAGCCCCAACATCAGGGTTATCAAATACTACCGGTCAAAGAGAGCACTGGCTTAATTTAAGTTATGCGATGCTTACTCAAGGGGACTTTATAAAGCGCAACGAGTTCAATAGTAAGTTTTACCCTTACGGCCCTACTTAATTATTGAAGAGTCCAGCAAAGTCATCATGCCAAAACAGACTTTCCTTCTTAGGAAAAACATACGCTGAACCGCCGCTCCCAACATGACCGGCTTTGTCAGATTGCCATCCGGTTTGGCTGATGAAACTGACGCCCACGACATGATCGCGGCTTTGACCAGAAAGGAAGTCGCTCACATATCGGCGAAGAGTGGTCGGTGGTTGATTTGGGTCTAAATCCTGCTCAGCCACAGCAACTAACGAGTCGGACCTAATACCGTTAAGGCCGACAAAAAATAGGCCTGCTCGGCCCTTTGATAGCTGCCTGTTTGCGGACTTCGCGAGTGTGTCAAAGACATAAGGAAGCAGAGTGTCATCATCCGAACTTTGAACGACAAACACAACGGCACCACCAGATTTTCGCCCAACCACCATGGCCTCACGATTGTTTGTTTCTGTGATTTGGTCAACAGCGGTGCGTGTAATGACCGGTATCCCTTTAGAGCCAATTTCACCCAGTAGACGTAGATCAAACTCAAATACTCTTAAGTTTCCTCCGCCAGGAAGCATAGTGACTGAGTTCCCTGTGAGCAGATTCTCCAAGACAGCACGCACCATTTGCTTCCTGTCATTGAATGCTGTCGGTAATCGTTTTTCAACTGTAAGAACTACGGCTAGACCGATCCGAAGATGATTTCCCACAGAATTTAGTTCCGGAGCAAGTAGGTGCCAAAAGTCAATAACCTCCCTCATAGAGATTTTTCGACCTTTGTCCTCGGAGATCGATTTACATTCAACCTCAAGTCCGGATGGACCGAGATCATCAATCACGAGGTCCATTGTGGCAGTTCCATTCATTTCTGGCCAAGCTACGAAATGTCCTCGTTTGATAAAATGAGTCGCAGCTACAAGTTCTAATTGCAAGGCTCGCATATCGTCTGGATTTTTCAACGCACCATGAATGCGACGACCCAATTGCTGAGTTTGTTTTGGCGATGACTTGTCGATGATAGACAGCACTTGTGCTGCAAAAGCTATAGAAGGATAAATTGGACGACAGTCAACCGTATGAATAGGAATTTGACCATGTCGCCACTTTAAATCGCTGCATAAGTCCAGACCGAATGCGATCTCATTTTCATTAACGAGATAATCGTGCAGGAAGCGATTGCCACGGATTTCATTATTGATCTTAACAACTCGTTTGCGCCAATGGCTTTCTCCAACCAGGTCCTGGAATCTGTCAAATATGCTTGGAATTTCTTCAGTATATAATTCAATCCTCAATTGAACACCTCGAGTTTGTAAAGCTATAGGATGGGCTTACGAAGGAAGCCCATCGTTCGCGATTGATGGGCTTCGTGCCTCAGCCCAATCTATGCGATCTGGCCCCAGTTATGTTGCCTATTTAATCGCCAGATCGACAATATGTTTAGCCGCTTCTTCTAAAAGAATTTGCGTGGAGGTATCCGCGCCGCCGAAATTCCCGAATGGCCGGTATTTTGTCCCTGGCGCAATTTCCATTCCAGTGAATCGTTCAGCACCATCGTAATCTATCAGAACTTTTCCGGCCTTCGAATATTTTGCGTTGTACACCAACGAACCACGGCCCGCGCCGAACCCTATAGTCAATCTGAGCGCTGCATTGCCGGGACTAAACTCAGAGATTGCTACAGTGAGATGGGTTGCCTCATCATCATTAACGATATTAAACCCTGCCGTTAACAGATTAGCCTGGATGTGTCTGGATAATTGATTTGAAATATCGGAAGAACCACCGGTTATGACAACTTTAATGTCTTGGCCAAATTCTTTAATGTGATTCGATGAGGCGGTTTTTATTTGATGCGTTGAACACGCCGTTAAAATACCTATCAAGATAACAAAAAATGTATTTCTCATTTGTCTTTTCCAGAACTTCAGTCAATAAGGAGCGAGATAGTTATTAGGATGCGGTGGTATAAGGAAGCGCATTTTTGCGCTAATTTGTGGCAAATACAAAGCATTCAATACTTGCCACAATGCTCATTCTCTTGCGGAGGCAAATAAGGCCCCGCCAAAAAGCCGTTGTCGACATTGTAGATCATGCCGTGGTTCGCCGTCCGCGATAAGTCATGGGTAAAATCGCTGACATTGCCGATCATTTGGGTGACTGCCGCGGCGATCA
>Ga0208269_100200_pt1 | contig 39569 bp, 37 predicted proteins | sample LakWasMe88_LOW11_2_FD_183912 | JGI IMG/M metagenome (GOLD analysis project Ga0208269, IMG submission 183912) | Freshwater sediment methanotrophic microbial communities from Lake Washington under simulated oxygen tension - Sediment Metagenome... | ecosystem: Environmental > Aquatic > Freshwater >...
CACCGGGGTGTCGGGCGACACCGGGCAGTTGGCGCGCTCGCCGGCCAGGGGCTCGCGGATCATGCCGCTCAGGAAGCTGGAGGCCGCGCCATTGGGGCGGCCGGGGCGCACGCTGACGGTCATGAGGCGCACGTTGCGGGCGCGGATGAAGCCCTTGCGGCCGAAGTCGGCCACCAATTGCTCCCCGACGAATTTCTGCACGCCGTAGCTGCCCTGCGGGGTGGGCAGGGTGAGGTCTTCGATGACCTCGGGCAGGGGCAGCTCGGGCGAGCTGCCGAACACCGCCACCGAGCTTGAGAACACCAGCGTGGGGGTGGTCTTCAGGGCGCGGCAGGCCTGCAGCAGGGCCAGGGTGGCGTCGAGGTTGCTGTGCAGGCCCAGGTCCATGTCGGCCTCGCACTCGCCACTGACGGCCGCGGCCAGGTGGTAGACCAGCGCGGTGTCGGCCGCGGGCAACTGGCCGGCGGCCAGCTGCTCATTGAGGTCACCCCCCAGGTAGGCGATGCGGGGGTCGGCGGCCAGGTCGGCCGGCGGCGGCATGCGGTCGGCCAGGGTGATGCGGGTGATCGAGGCGGCGGGTGCGCCCGCCAGGCTGAGCTGGCCGGCGGCCAGCAGGGCGCGGGCCAGGCGGGCGCCCAGAAAGCCGCAGCCGCCCGTGATGAGGATGTGCATGAGAGGTGCTCCGAAGCAGGCAGGGTGTGAAGGTTCAGCCGATTGTCATTCGGCGCCCGGCAGGGTGATGCCCGGGAAAATCTTGATGACGGCGCTGTCGTCTTCACGACCGAAACCGGCGGTGGAGGCCTGCATGAACATCTGGTGCGCGGTGCTGGACAGCGGCAGCGGGAATTTGCTGGCGCGGGCGGTGTCGAGCACCAGGCCCAGGTCCTTGACGAAGATGTCCACCGCCGACAGCGGGGTGTAGTCGGCCGCCAGCACGTGGGCCATGCGGTTCTCGAACATCCAGCTGTTGCCGGCGCTGTTGGTGATCACCTCGTACAGGGCCTTGGCCTCGACGCCTTCGCGCAGGCCCAGGGCCATGGCCTCGGCGGCGGCGGCGATGTGCACGCCGGCCAGCAACTGGTTGATGATCTTGACCTTGCTGCCGGCGCCAGCGCGCTCACCCAGGCGGTACACCTTGGCGGCCATGGCGTCGAGCAGGGGGCCGACCTTGTCGTACACGGCCGGCCGGCCGGCGGTCATCATGGTCATCTGGCCGCTGGCGGCCTTGGCGGCGCCGCCCGAAATGGGCGCATCCAGGTAGCCCAGGCCCAGGGCCTCGAGCCGGGTTTCCAGGGCGGCCGACCAGTTGGGGTCGACGGTGGAGCACATCACGAACACGGCACCGGGCGACATGGCGGCGGCGCAGCCGCCTTGCCCGTCAGCGCCGAACAGCACGGCTTCGGTCTGGGCCGCGTTCACCACCACCGACACCACCACGTCGGCGCCTTGCGCGGCCTCGGCCGGCGAGGCGCAGGCGCGACCGCCCTGGGCGGCAAAGGCGTCGGCGACTTCGCGGCGCACGTCAAACACCTGCAACTCGTGGCCGGCACGGCGCAGTGAGGCGGCCATGCCGCTGCCCATGGCGCCCAGGCCGATGAATCCGATGGTGCTCATGTGAAGGTTCCTTTTGCTTGTCTGGAATGGAAAGGGGGTGAAGACCGGTGCCGAGAAGTGAGCCTCAGCGGTTGACCAATTGCTTGGGCGTGAGCCACACCAGCACGGCGCCCACCACCAGCGAGCCGGCCAGCACATACATGCCGATGGCGGTGCTGCCGGTCAGGTCTTTAAGGTAGCCGATCAGGTAGGGGCTGGCAAAGCCGGCCAGGTTGCCCACCGAGTTGATGGCGGCAATGCCGGCAGCAGCGGCCGTGCCCGACAGGAAGGCGGTGGGCAGCGACCAGAACAGCGGCGCGCAGGTCAGCACGCCGGCCGCGGCCAGCGACAGGAAGACCAGCGAGACCACGGTGTTGTCGGCAAACGAGGCCGCCACGGCAAAGCCCACGGCGCCCATCAGGGCCGGGATGATCAGGTGCCAGCGGCGCTCGCGCTTGCTGTCGGCGCTGCGGCCGAACAGGTTCATGGCCACGATGGCGCACAGAAAGGGGATGGCGCTGAGCAGGCCGATGTTGAAATTGCCTTTGACACCGGTGGCCTTGACCAGGGTGGGCAGCCAGAAGGTGAGGGCGTACTGGCCCATCACGAAGGCGAAGTAGATGGCGGCCATCCACCAGATGCGGGCGTCGGTGAAGACGGCGGCCACGGTGTGCGGGCCCTTGCTGCCATGGGCCTGGTCCAGGTCGATCTCATGCTGGATCAGGCGCTTTTGCTCGGGGCTGAGCCATTTGGCCTCGGCCACGTTGTTGTCCAGGTAGGCCAGCACGGCCAGACCGATCACCAGGGCGGGCACGGCCTCGATGACAAACATCCATTGCCAACCGCTGAGCGAGGACACCTGGTGGAAGGACTCCATGATCCAGCCCGACAGCGGGTTGCCGAAGATGCCGGCCACCGGAATCGCCGACATGAACACGGCCACGATCTTGGCGCGGCGGTGCGCCGGGTACCAGAGCGTGAGGTACAGGATCACGCCGGGGTAGAAGCCGGCCTCGGCCAGGCCGAGCAGAAAGCGCAGCACATAGAACTGGGTGGGCGTCTTGACGAACAGAAAGGCCGCCGAGAGCAGGCCCCAGGTGATCATGATGCGGGCGATCCAGATGCGCGCGCCCACCTTGCTCATCAGGATGTTGCTGGGCACCTCGAACAGGAAGTAGCCCAGAAAGAAGATGCCGGCGCCCAGGCCGAACACGGTTTCACTGAAGCCGAGGTCTTGTGCCATCTGGAGCTTGGCAAAGCCCACGTTGACGCGGTCGAGGTAGGCCACGACATAGCACAGCATGAGAAAGGGCACCAGGCGCCAGAACACTTTGGCGTAGGTCTGACGTTCGAGATCGGGTGGCGCAGCGGTGGCGCCAGCCAGGGTTTGGGCGGTCATGAGGGTTGTCTTCCTTGGTTGTAACGCCGGGCTGCAGCGGGCAGGATCACCCCCTCGGCGTTATTCATATGGTTATCATACAAATTTAAGCAAAGCTCGAAGACAAGGGTTTACCCTGGGAATCAGGCCCCTCAGGCCTGCGGTGTCAGCGCCTTGATCAGTGGCTCGGCCAGTGCCTGGCCCTGCTGCTGCCAGAAGGCAGGGTCGGCCTGCTCGATGCGGCGGATGGCGTTGTCCATGTGGCCGGCCGCGGCGGCGCGGGCCGCCAGCGGGTCGCCGGCCTCGATGGCGCGCCAGATGCGCTGGTGCTCTTCGGCCACTTCGCGGGCAAAGTCGGCACGGCGCGCCTCGTTGGCGCGGGTGACCTGGGTGGCGCCGCGCAGGAACTGGCTCAGGTATTCCAGCGTGCCGATCAGGAAGGGGTTGCGTGCCGCGTCTGCGATGGCGCGGTGGAACAGCACGTCTTCATTGACGCCATCGCCGCCGGCCCGCACCGCGGCCTCCAGGGCCTCGATGGCCTGTTGCACGCGCAGCACGTCGTCCGGGGTGCGGCGCTCGGCGGCCAGGCCGGCCACCTCGGCCTCCAGGGCCCGGCGCACCTCGGCCATCTGCACCACGGCGCTCTTGGAGACGGCATGGCGGGCATCGAAATTGAGCGGCTGGAAGGACTTTTCGCGCACATACACGCCGCTGCCCTGGCGGGAATCGACCAGACCCAGCGACTTGAGGCGCGACACCGCCTCGCGCACCACGGTGCGGCTGACGGCGAACTGCGCCACCAGCACCGCCTCGGTGGGCAGCTTGGCCCCCACCGCCAGCCGCCCGGCCCGGATCTCGGCCGCCAGCGCCTCGGCCACCTGATCGGACAGGCGGGCGCCGGGGGTGATGGTCTGGAACTGGGGGGTCATGGGCAGAGCGCGTGGCGCATGGAGGAGAAGCGTGGAAAGAAAAATTGATCGTACAACTTTAGCCCAGGCCGCAGCCCCTGCGGGCTGCGGTTTACCCGGCCCACAGGCCCGCAGGCTCAGGCCCGCACGAACTTGAAGACGGCTGTTCCGGCCCGCGCATTGGGCATCCAGCGCACTTCGCGACCCTGCTCCAGGCCGAAGGCGTCGACGATGCGCAGCGCGTTCTTGTGCGCCAGGTCGATGAAGTCGGCAAAGGTGCCCACGCGGATGTTGGGCGTGTCGTACCACTGGTAGGGCAGCCGCTTGGTGACCGGCATGCGCCCGCGCAGCACACTCAGGCGGTTGGGCCAGTGCGCGAAGTTGGGGAAGGCCACGATGCCGGTCTTGCCCACGCGGGCGGTCTCGCGCAGCATCACCTCGGCATTGCGCAGGTGCTGCAAGGTGTCGATCTGCAGCACCACGTCGAACGAGGCGTCATCGAACATCGACAGCCCCTCGTCGAGGTTGAGCTGGATCACGTTGACGCCGCGCTTGACGCAGGCCAGCACGTTGGCGTCGTCGATCTCGATGCCGTAGCCGGTGCAGCCGCGCTCGCGTTGCAGCACATCGAGCAGGGCGCCGTCACCGCAGCCCAGGTCGAGCACGCGGGCGCCGCGGGGCACCAGGGCGGCAATGCTTTGGAGGTTGTGGGCGTCGCTCATGCCGGCACCTTGTGGTTGAAATAGGCGCGCACCACATCGAGGTAGCGCGGGTCTTCGAGCAAGAAGGCATCGTGGCCATGCGGCGCATCGATCTCGGCGTAGCTGACGTCGCGGCGGTTGTCGAGCAGGCCCTTGACGATCTCGCGGCTGCGCTGGGGCGAAAAGCGCCAGTCGGTGGTGAAGCTGACCAGCAGAAAGCGGCATTTCGCCTGGGCCAGGGCGGCACTGAGGCTGCCGCCGAACGAGCGGGCGGGGTCGAAATAGTCGAGCGCGCGGGTGATCAGCAAGTAGGTATTGGCGTCAAAGTACTCGCTGAACTTGTCGCCCTGGTAGCGCAGGTAGCTTTCGATCTGGAACTCGACGTCCTGGGTCGAGTAGCGGTAGCCGGTGGCGCTGTCGACCACGGCCTCGCGCAGCTGGCGACCGAACTTCTCGTTCATGACATCGTCGCTGAGGTAGGTGATGTGACCGATCATGCGGGCGATGCGCAGGCCGCGCTTGGGCACCACGTTGTGCTCGTAGAAGTGCCCGCCGTGGAAATCGGGGTCGGTGACGATGGCGCGGCGCGCCACCTCGTTGAAGGCGATGTTCTCGGCGTTCAGGTTGGGCGCGCTGGCCACCACCACGGCGTGGCGCATGCGCTCAGGGTATTGCAGGGTCCAGCTCAGGGCCTGCATGCCGCCCAGGCTGCCGCCCATCACCGCCGCCAGTTGCTGGATGCCCAGTGCATCGAGCAGCCGGGCCTGGGCGTTGACCCAGTCCTCGACCGTGACCACGGGGAAATCGGCGCCATAGATGCGGCCGGTGTCGGGGTGGGTGTGCATGGGCCCGGTGCTGCCGAAGCAAGAGCCCAGGTTGTTCACGCCGATCACAAAGTAACGGTTGGTGTCCACCGGCTTGCCCGGGCCGATCATGTTGTCCCACCAGCCCTCGGACTTGGGCTGGCCTTCATAGACGCCCGCCACATGGTGCGAGGCATTGAGGGCATGGCAGATCAGCACGGCGTTGGAGCGCTCGGCGTTCAGCGTGCCGTAGGTCTCGTAGGCGAGGGTGTAATCGCGTATCGAGGCGCCGCTTTGCAGGGGCAGCGGGGCCTCGAAGGTCATGAACTGAGGTGTGGCTAGAAAACTCATGGCAACAAAAAACCCGGTTCGCCAAAAACGAGACCGGGTTGAGCCTATCTGTCTTTAGCTGAATTTCGAAACACGGTGGTTTCGGCGCCCGCAAGCTGGAATCAAATCGGCGCCCTGTGAACAGGTGGCCTGAGTATAGCAAGCCACCCCACCGGAGCGGCAAGGCCCCGGGGCCAACCTGGTTTCAGACCGGCGTGAAGAGAGCCAGCAGGCCCAGCACCAAAAAAATGGACGCCGACACCCCGTGCACCACTCGGATCGGCACCCGCCGCGTGAGTCGGTCACCCAGCCAGACCACCGGGGCGTTGGCCAGCATCATGCCCAGGGTGGTGCCGGCCACCACCGCCGCCCAGGCCTGGTACTGCGCGGCCAGCATGACGGTGGCGATCTGGGTCTTGTCGCCCATTTCGGCCAGGAAGAAGGCCACCACGGTGGTGCCGAAAATGCCCAGGCGGGGCGAGGCGCCTCCGGTGTCGTCGTCATCGAGCTTGTCGGGGATCAGCATCCACACCGCCATGGCGATGAACGAGGCGCCCAGGATCCAGCGCAGCCACTGCGGCCCCAGCACGGTGGTGACCCACGAGCCCACGGCACCGGCCAGGCCGTGGTTGACCACGGTGGCGACCAGGATGCCCAGCACGATGGGCCAGGGCTTGCGGAAACGGGCGGCGAGGACCAGCGACAGCAGCTGCGTCTTGTCGCCCATTTCAGCGAGGGCGACGATGCCGGTGGAGACGAGAAAGGCTTCCATGGGGAAAAAGAACTCCGGCCGGACAAAACCCATGACTGCGCTGCACCCCCCGGCCAAAAACGGGGGCTGCGCAGTCAAAGGTCTCGCCAGGTCCGCAAACCGTTTGCGCCATGGGCACTCACCTCGATGGCGGTGCACAAGTCTGTTGACGCAAACCCCTCTCGCGGACCTGCTGAGGCCCGGAAGGGAGGCTACTCCCCCTTGAACAGGGCGCCAGTGTACCCAATCCGCAAGGCCCTCCGCAGGGTGTGCCGATGCACCGAATCGGCACACCGGGCATGGAGGCGCACCACGATCAAGCAAACAACACCGTTATGGCGCATTTATTGCTTACTCCTGGTGCGCATTCTTCATGAAGCGATCGAATGCACCATTTCAGTTCATTTTCTCCACGAGGACACTATGGAAGCACTAAAACAGGGCGCAGACGCCTTGTTCATCCTGCTGGGCGCCGTGATGGTTCTGGCCATGCACGCCGGCTTTGCCTTTCTTGAGCTGGGCACGGTCCGGCAGAAAAACCAGGTCAATGCCCTGGTGAAGATCCTGGTGGATTTCTCGATTTCGACCGTGGTGTATTTCGTGGTGGGCTATGGCGTGGCCTACGGCACGCACTTCTTTGTGGGCGCGGAGGAACTGGCCGCCAAGAACGGCTATGAGCTGGTGAAGTTCTTCTTTCTGCTGACCTTTGCCGCGGCCATCCCGGCCATCATCTCGGGCGGCATTGCCGAGCGCGCCCGCTTCTGGCCCCAGCTGATCGCCACCGCGGTGATCGTGGGCTTCATCTACCCTTTCTTTGAAGGCATCGCCTGGAACCAGCACTTTGGCGTGCAGGCCTGGATCAAGGCCTTGACGGGCGAAGAGTTCCACGACTTTGCCGGCTCGGTGGTGGTGCACGCGGTGGGCGGCTGGATCGCCCTGCCGGCCGTGGTGCTGCTGGGTTCGCGCGCCAACCGCTACCGCAAGGACGGCGCGATCTCGGCCCACCCGCCCTCGAACATCCCGTTTCTGGCGCTGGGGGCCTGGATTCTGGTGGTGGGCTGGTTCGGCTTCAACGTGATGAGCGCCCAGACGCTGGACAAGATCTCGGGCCTGGTGGCCGTGAACTCGCTGATGGCCATGGTGGGCGGCACGCTGGCGGCCCTGGTGCTGGGCAAGAACGACCCGGGCTTTGTGCACAACGGCCCGCTGGCCGGCCTGGTGGCGGTGTGCGCCGGCTCGGACCTGATGCACCCACTTGGGGCATTGGTGGTGGGCGCCGTGGCCGGCACGATCTTCGTGCTGATGTTCACCCTGACGCAGAACAAATGGAAGATCGATGACGTGCTGGGCGTGTGGCCCCTGCACGGCCTGTGCGGTACCTGGGGCGGCGTGGCCGCCGGCCTGTTCGGCAGCAAGGCACTGGGTGGCCTGGGCGGCGTGAGCCTGAGCGCCCAATTGATCGGCACCGCCATGGGCGTGGTGTGGGCCGCAGTGGGGGGGCTGGTGGTCTATGGCCTGCTCAAGGTCACGCTGGGGCTTCGCCTGTCGCAGGAAGAAGAGTTCGAGGGCGCCGACCTGTCGATCCACAAGATCCGCTCCACCCCGGACCGCGAGGCCAGCTGGTAATTGCCGGCGGTGCCCCGTCATGAACGCGCCTCACGGGGCGCGTTTTTCATGGGGTGGTCAGCATTGAAACCAGCGCGCCAACAGGGCGTCCAAGGACCAGCGACCGGTGCCGAAAATCGCCAGCGCCGCCAACAGACTGCCCCAGAACACATGGCCCTGCAGCGCCTCGGACGAGATCTCGGACAAGGACAGCACGGCCATGGTGTTCACCACCCACAGGCCCAGCGCCGGGATGCGCCCGGCCAAGCCCAACACCAACAATACCGGCAAGCCGACCTCGCCAGCGGTGCCCATCACGGCCGCCAGGGCCGGAGGCAACAAGGGTACGTGGTATTCGTCCTGGAACAAGGCCAAGGTGATGTCCCAATCGCGCAGCTTGGTGAGGCCGGCCAGAAAGAACACCTGGGCCAGGTAGAGGCGGGCCAGCAAGGCGGCCAAGGGCTGAAGGGCATCCAGCCCCCGCACCAGCAGGGCGTAGGGTTTCAGGATCGGGTAGCTTGTGGGGGTCATGAGAATCTCCGTGGCATCGTTGTTCAGTGGGCCATGGCGTCGCGCACGCCCAGCACCAGGCCTTGGGCGACGGCCTCTTGCAGCCAGGTGCCCAGGTCCAGGTCAGGGTGCTGCGCCTCCAGCCAGTGCATGGCCGCGCCCAGGCTGGGCTGGGTGTGCAAGGCGTGCAACCAGGCGGCTTCGGCCGCATTGATCAGGCGCGCGCGGGGGCGCCAGCCCTGGCGCCAGAACACGGCCCGCTCGGGCTCACCCGCCTGCAGGCGTTGGCCGGCGGCCTGCAGCGCCTCGGCCGTCGGCTCAACGCTTCCATCGCCCAGGCCGTGGGCCAGCAGGACAGAAACCACCGCGGTCTCGAAAACCAGCACCTGCGTGCCTGCGGGCAGCGCCAGACGCAGCTGATCGGGGTCTTCCTGCACCAGGCGCGCCAGCGTGCCGGGCTCGGGCAGGGCGTCAGCTGCGGTGGCCAGTTGGTGCAACACCCATTCGGCCCGGGCCAACTCAGGCAGCCAGGTGGGCAGCTCATGCTCGGGCCCCAGACGGCCCAGCCAATCGGGCAGATCCGCCCCCCAGTAAGCCAGGTCGCCGCGCAGGGGCGGGCAGTCCAGCCAATGGTCGCGGGCCAAGGCCGCCAAGGTGACCTCGCCGACACATTGGCGCAGCACGGGGTAGGCGGCTGCCAGGGCGCGCTCGGCCACCGCACGGGCATTGCGCTGATAGGCCGGCAAACCCGCTTCACCCAAGGGCACCGCTGTGGCGGGCGACCACAGCGCGGCCAACAGCGCCGCTTGCTGCTCCAGCAGGGTCTTGCTCATGGGGCACACTCCGCCAACGCGCCTGCAGCCTGCCGGGCCTGATCCATCAGCACAGCCCAGGGCGGCAGATCGGTGTCCCATTCAATCAGGGTGGGGCGCGGGCCCCAGCGTGACACTGCGTGCCGGTACAGCGCCCAGACGGGCTCGCTGGTCGGGCTGCCATGGTCGTCGATCAACCACTCACCGGTGTCGGCATGGCCGGCCAGGTGGATCTCGGCCACGCACTCGGGGGGCACCGCCTCGAGCCAGGCCCGGGACACCTCCAGCAAACCTTCCACGGGTTCCGGCACCTGGGTACCGTGCTGCCGGCGCCAGGCGTTGCGGGCATTGACGTGCAGGTTGTTCAGATCGACCAGCAAGCCGCAACCGGTGCGCCGGGCCAATTCGACAAGAAACTGCACTTCAGAAAAATCATGGTCAGCCCAGCTCAGGTAGGCCGACAGGTTCTCGACCGCCAGCGGGCGACGCAGCCGGTCTTGCACCTGCTGTACATGGCTGGCCATCAGGTTCAAGGACTCGGTGGTCCAGGGCACGGGCAGCAGATCGGCGGCATGCACCGTCTGGCCGCGCAAGGCCCCACGTGAAAAGCTGGCGTGGTCGCTGACGCGCACCGGATCGACGCGCGCCACCAGCTCGGCCAGTTGGTCCAGGTGCCAGGGGTCCAGCCCCACGGCCGAACCCAGCGACAGGCCCACCCCATGCAGGCTGATGGGGTGCTGCTCGCGGGCCTGCATCAGCACCCCGAGCGCCGCGCCCCCGGCGCCAAAGAAGTTCTCGGAGTGCACCTCGAGAAAGCCCGGGGCAGGCGCGCCTTGCAGCAGCTCGGCATAGTGGGGCTGGCGCCAGCCCAGGCCCACCCAGGACTCCGGTGAACGCAGGGCTTGCAAGGGCTCGGACATGGAACGCTCCTGCTCAGGCAACTTCAGCCTCAGCCCTTCTTGCCGGCAGCCATCTTGGCCTCGTCGGCGGTCAGGCCGGACATCTGCTTGCACGTGCCCTTGGCCACGTACTTCCAATCGGCCTTGGACATGTCTTCCTTGGCCTGGCCGGCACACGAATGGCTGCCGCTGAGGTTGGCGCAGTCGTTCTGGCCCGCCTTGGCAATGCCGAAGCATTTTTCCTTGGCAGTGTCTTGTGCCAACACAGGGCCGGAAGCCAGCAGGGCGGAGGACAGCAAAGAGGCGGCGGCAGCAGCAAACAAAGCACGTTGGTTCATGGAAATCTCCTGGGGTGACGTTGAAGAAAATGACTTTCAACCGGGGCCCGGGTGGGCCAATCAAATCGCCGGTTGAGGGTGAGTCGGCCCGGCACAGCGATTCTTACAAGATTGGTGAAAATTTTTTTTGCAAGCCTTTCAGTGCTTTGCATGTCATGCCGTTTCAATACACTGCGGCCATGAGTTTCGAACACCAGCTGGCCGAGCATCGGCCCTATCTGATCAAGTTTGCGCGACTGCAATTGCGCAACGAGACCTGGGCCGAGGACGCCGTGTCCGAAACCTTGCTGGCGGCCCTGAGCCGACCCCAGGCTTTTCAGCAGCAATCCCAACTGAAGACCTGGCTGGTGGGCATCCTGAAACACAAAGTGGTCGACCAGATGCGTCAGCGCGCCCGCGAGGTGATGCTGGACACCGGTGACGATGAGGGTGACGAGCTGGAAGCCCTGAGCTTCACCGCCAACGGCCACTTTGTGCAGCCCCCGCTCGACTGGGGCAACCCGGAGCAGCAATTGCAATCACGCCAATTCATCGAAGTGCTGGAGACCTGCACCGAACGCCTGCCGGCGGCCATGGGCCGGGTGTTTCTGATGCGCGAGTGGCTGGAGCTGTCGTGCGAAGAGATCTGCCAGGAGCTCAAGCTCAGCCCGAACCACCTGTATGTGCAACTGCACCGGGCCCGCTTGCGGCTGCGCGAGTGCCTTGAAATCCACTGGTTCGGCCTGCCACGGGGGGTCACGCCATGATCCTGCGACGCAACTGCAAAGAAACGGCCGCCTTGCTGCTGGCCCGCGAGGACCGCAAGCTGGGCCTGGAAGAGAAGCTGGCGCTGCGCCTGCACCTGGCCGCCTGCGATGCCTGCCCCCTGTTTGCCAAGCAGGTGCTGACCCTGCGCAGCGCCTTCACGCAATGGCGACATCAGGCGGACTCGGGCGAAGCTGCAGCCCCCACCCCACCCGGCGATCAACCCTGACGCGAAAATGACATTTCACCTGCGCTGCCGATATCGGCCGTGAATTGAATTTGTTTTTTTTCGGTTCATTTGCCGCAAAGAAACAAAAAACGCTTGCATTTTTCAATACACCATGGTTTTAATGCAGAAGCATGGCTTCGATTCCATGCAAGCTTGCGGTGATCGGTCAGGTTCGCGTCCGAAGTGTGCGTTTTCGGGACTCCATCGCTTTGTTAATGTGTTTTTGAGGAGTCCCTTGATGGGCAACAAACTGTACGTCGGCAACCTGCCTTACTCGGTGCGCGACAACGACCTGGAACAGGCTTTTGGCCAATTTGGTGCTGTGACCAGCGCCAAGGTCATGATGGAGCGTGACACCGGCCGCTCGAAGGGTTTCGGCTTTGTGGAAATGGCGAGCGACGCCGAAGCACAATCCGCCATCAACGGCATGAACGGTCAATCCCTCGGTGGCCGTAGCGTGGTGGTCAACGAAGCCCGCCCGATGGAACCCCGTCCCCCGCGTAGCGGTGGCGGCTTCGGCGGCGGCGGTGGTGGTGGCGGCTACGGTGGTGGCGGCCGCAGCGGCGGCGGTGGTGGCGGCTTCGGCGGCGGCCGCAGCGGTGGTGGTGGCGGCGAAGGCGGCTTCCGCAGCCCCTACGGCGCTGGCCCGCGTGGCGGCAACGGCGGTGGCCGTGGCGGCTACGGCGGTGGTGGCGGCGGCGGCTACGGCGGCGGCAACAGCTACTGATCGGTTTTGAACCGTACGCACCTGGGCGTTCAACCAGGCAGGCAAAAGGCTCCCCAGGGAGCCTTTTTCTTTGGGCGGTCCACTCACAGCGCTCACCCACGGCACCCACTTGAGCACCGCTGTTGGAACGCTCGGGCTCAGCCCTGCGATGACTGCCGATGCTTGCGCGGGCGGCCCACCAGCAGGCGGTCAAACCAGGCATTGGGCAGGGCGCGCAGCAAGGTGGCCACCAGCCCCATCTGCCACGGAATGACGCGGTAACGCGCACCGGCAAGGATGGCCCGGTAGGCACGCTCGGCAAAGGCCTCGGGGCTCATGAGAAAGGGCATGCCGTAGCGGTTCTGGCGGGTCAAGGGCGTGTCCACATAGCCGGGGCAGATCGTGACCACCTTCACGCCATGGGGGCGCATCTCACCGCGCAGGCTCTCGCAATAGCTGATCACGCCGGCCTTGCTGGCGCAATAGCCACCATGGCCCGGCAGGCCACGGATACCGGCCACGCTGCCCACACCGACCAGGGTGCCGGCACGGCGCTGAATCATGCCGGCCATGAACGGGTGGAAGGTGGCGGCCAGACCGATGTTGTTGGTGGCAAAGATGCGGGCCAAGACGGCCAGATCCTCGCGTTCGGCGGTGTCCACCCCGACGCTGATGCCGGCATTGGCCACCACCACATCGGGCAAGCCCTGTTGCCGCAGACAGGCCTCACCCGCCGCCACGATCTCGTCGGTCACCGACACATCGGCCGGGTAGAGGGCGTAGCGCTCAGGGGCCAGGCCCTGCTGGTCGGCCCAGGCCTTCATCTCGGCATGGCGCCGCGCCACCAGGGCCAGGCGCCAGCCGGCCTGGTGGAACCGCCAGGCCAGCGCCTGACCGATGCCGCTGGAGGCACCGGTGATGAACACCAGGGGGCGCTGCGAGCGCTGTTGCGGGCTCATGCAACCCTCAGCGCCTGGGCTTGACAGCCACGCCCGGCACCAGGGTGCCGTGGACATGGCCGCGCAGTTCGAGGGTGCGGGCCAGGTTGTCGAAATCCATGGCGTCGCCGGTGAAGCGGTCGTCGCCCCGGATCAGCACCACCGGCAGGTGACTGCGCACTTTCTCGGTGAAGGCGTGCAGAAACTCGCTGCGGAACTCCATGCGCGGCGCCACCCGCCCACTGGCGTCGGTGAAAGGCTCACGCACCACCACGGCATTGCCGAACAGCTGCACCTCGGTGCTGTCGCTGTTGCTCAAGGCCCGCTTGGCGGTGGCCACCGTGACCTGACCCTCGGCACTGTAGGAGCGCAGATGGACCTGGTCGATCTCCAGCGTGTCGGTGTCGGGGTAATGGCGTGCCTCGGTGCCGCGCACCTCGCTTTTCAGGCGGCCCTGCGGGTCAAAGGTCTTGACCGCGAAGTCGCGCATGAAATAGTCGGGCTCGTGACGCGGCGCCTGCTGCGGGCCGGCGGGGGAAAACACCGGGGTGGTGCGCACCAGCCAGTAGGTGCCCAGGGCCAGCACACCCATCAGCAGCACGGGCAGGTAGATGGACAGGTGATCGAGCAACAGGCGCAACAGGCCCAGGGCCGGCCGACGGCGTGGCAGGGTGGCGCTGCTCATGAGGCGGCGTCCTGCAGCAGGCCGGCGTAGCGGCCGCTGGCCACCAGCAGCAGGTCGCAGAACTCACGCCCGGCCCCTTCGCCCCCGCGCAGCCGGGTGACATAACGGGCACAGGCCAGGGCTTCGGGGTGGGCGTTGGCCGGCGCGGCAGCAAAAGCACAGCGGCGCAGCACGGGCAGGTCGGGCCAATCGTCGCCGATGGCGGCGGCCTGCGACCAGTCCAGCCCCAGGGCCTGCAGGGTCTGCTCGGCGGCTGGCCGCTTGTCTTCGGTGCCGTAGTGCACATGGGTGATGCCCAGGGCCTGCAGGCGCCGACGCAAGGGCTGCGAATCCCGGCCGGTGATGACCACCGGGGTGATGCCGGCGCGGGGCAGCAGCTTCAGGCCATGGCCATCCAGGGTGCTGAAGCGCTTGAGCGTCTCGCCGCCCTCGCTGAAATACAGGCCGCCATCGGTGAGCACACCGTCGACATCGAAAAAGGCCACTTTGATGCCCTGAGCCGCCAGCAGCAACTCCGGGTCGAAACGCAGGGCGGGGCTCAGGGGGGGCAGGCTGGCCACAGAGACGGGGGAAGAGGGGTTCACGGCAGGCTTTCTCAGATGACCTTGGCGCGCATCAGGTCGCCGATGTGCACGATGCCCACCAGGATATCGCCGGGTTCGCAGACCAGCACGCTGGTGATGCTGTGCTGCTCCATCAGGCTGGCCGCGTCCACGGCCAGGGCGTCGCTGCGGATGCGGCGCGGGCGCGGGTGCATCACCTCGCGGGCCACCACGCCGCGCAGGTCCACGCCCTGCTCGATCAGGCGGCGCAGATCGCCATCGGTGAAGATGCCCACCACGGTGCCGGCGTCGTCCACCACGGCCGAAGCGCCCAGGCCCTTGACGCTCATCTCGCGCATCAGCTCCAGGAAAGGGGCCTCGGGCCGGACCCGGGGCACGCCATCCCCGCGGCGCATGACATCACTGACATGGGTGAGCAGCCTGCGGCCCAGAGCCCCACCCGGGTGGGAGCGCGCAAAGTCTTCGGCGCCAAAGCCCCGGGCTTCCAGCAGCGCCACGGCCAGGGCATCGCCCAAGGCCATCTGGGCGGTGGTGCTCGCGGTGGGCGCCAGGTTGAGGGGACAGGCTTCGGTTTCGACACCGCTGTCGATCACCAGATCGGCATGGCGCGCCAGCGAAGACTGGGCGCCACCCGTCATGCCGATCAGCAAGGCCCCCAGGCGTTTGACCACGGGCAGGATGGCGTCCAGCTCGGCCGACTCGCCGCTGTTGGAGATGGCCAGCACCACGTCGGCCGCCGTGATCATGCCCAGGTCGCCGTGGCTGGCCTCGGCCGGGTGCACAAACATCGCCGGGGTGCCGGTAGAGGCCAGGGTGGCGGCGATCTTGCGGCCCACGTGGCCGCTCTTGCCCATGCCGGTGACCACCACGCGCCCTTGCGTGGCCAGGATGCGCCGCACCACCTCCACAAAAGCGGCGCCGGTGCGGGCCTTGAGGCCCTGGACCGCAGCGGCCTCGATGTCGAAGGTTTGCAAGGCGCGGCTCAGGACCTGTTGGGGATCAAATGTCATGCCGGTGATTTTATCGACCGCACCATGCCTGCAACGTCTGTGGGCTAGTATCGAACGCTATGACCTCACTGGAACTCACGCTGCTTTACCTGCTGGCCGCCGTGCTGGGCGTGGTCGGCTGCCGCAGCCTGAAGCTGCCCCCGATGCTGGGCTACCTGATCGCGGGCGTGCTGATCGGCCCCCATGCACTGGCCCTGGCCCAGAATTCGGAAGGGGTGCGCCACCTGGGCGAGTTCGGCGTGGTGTTCCTGATGTTCGCGATCGGGCTGGAGTTCAGTCTGCCCAAGCTGCGTGCCATGCGCCGCCATGTGTTCGGCCTGGGCCTGCTGCAGGTGCTGCTGACCCTCGGCCTGGGCACGCTGGGATCGCTGTTCCTGTCGGTGCTGGCGCCCACGCTCTGGAAGATGGGCTGGCAGACGGCCCTGGCCCTGTCCGGCGCCATGGCCATGAGCAGCACGGCCATCGTGGTCAAGCTGATGGCCGAGCGGCTGGAGCTGGAGAGCGAGCACGGCAAGCGTGTGATGGGCGTGCTGCTGTTCCAGGATCTGGCCGTGGTGCCCCTGCTGGTGCTGATCCCGGCCCTGAGCAGCCCGCCCAACCAGCTGCTGACCGAGCTGGGCGTGGCCATGCTGAAGGCCGGTGCGCTGGTGGCCCTGCTGCTGGTGGGGGGCCAGCGCGTGATGCGCTGGTGGCTCACCCTGGTGGCGCGGCGCAAGAGCGATGAGTTGTTCATGCTCAACCTGCTGCTCATCACTCTGGGCCTGTCCTGGCTCACCGAGACCGCCGGGCTGAGCCTGGCGCTGGGCGCCTTCATTGCCGGCATGCTGGTGTCCGAGACCGAATACAAGCACCAGGTGGAGATCGACATCCGCCCCTTCCACGACGTACTGCTGGGGCTGTTCTTCATCACCATCGGCATGATGCTGGACTGGCACATCGTGCTTGAGCGCTGGGGCCTGGTGCTGGTGCTGCTGTTGATGCCGGTGCTGCTCAAACTCACCCTGGTGGCAGTGCTGGCCCGCACCCTGGGCGCCACGGCCGGGGTGTCGCTGCGCACCGGCCTGTACCTGGCCCAGGCCGGTGAATTCGGCTTCGTGCTGCTGTCGCTGGCGCAAGAGCACAAGCTGCTGTCGCCCGAGCTGACCAACCCGATCCTGGCGGCCATGGTGCTGTCGATGCTGGCCACGCCGTTTCTGATCATGTACAGCAACCGGATCGTGATGAAGCTGGTGGCCAGCGAATGGCTGCAGCAGTCGCTGCAGATGACCACCATTGCGCGCAAATCGATCAACACCAGCAAGCACGTGATCATCTGCGGCTATGGCCGTTGCGGCCAGAACCTGGCGCGCATGCTGGAGCGCGAAGGGATTCCCTACATGGCACTCGACCTCGACCCCGACCGGGTGCGCAAGGCCGCAGCGGCCGGAGACTCGGTGGTGTTTGGCGATGCAGCCCGGCTGCAGGCCCTGATGGCTGCGGGCCTGGCCCGGGCCAGTGCGGTGGTGGTGACCTACCTGGAGGTGCCCAGCGCCCTCAAGGTGCTGGCGAATGCCCGCTCGCACGCGGCCCATGTGCCGGTGATCGTCCGCACCCAGGACGACCACGATCTGGAGAAGCTGCAGGCCGCCGGCGCCACCGAGGTGGTGCCCGAGGCCATCGAAGGCTCGCTGATGCTGGCCAGCCACGCCCTGGCACTGGTGGGCGTGCCCATGCGCCGAGTGATCCGCGTGGTGCAGGACCAGCGTGATGCACGCTACAACCTGCTGCGGGGTTACTTCCACGGGGCCGACGACGACACCGGGCTGGAGCGCGACCAGGAGCGCCTGCACACCGTCACCCTGCCCGAAGCCAGCCGCCAGGCCGGCCGACTGCTGGGTCACCTGGCCCTGCAGGCCATGGGGGTGCGCGTGCTCAGCCTGCGCCGCCACGGTGGGCAGTTGGCGCCGATTGCGGACGACACGCCCTTGCTGCCCGGCGACACGCTGGTGCTGTCGGGCCGCCCCGAGCCCCTCGCCCTGGCCGAGGAAAAGCTGTTGCGGGGGTGATCAGCTGTAGGGGGCAGGCTCAGGCTGCTTCGCGCACTGCCAGGTCCAGCGGCCGCCCCTCGGACTGCTCATAGCGCCGGATACGGTCGATCAGTCCCTGGGTGAGTTTCTGCCCAGCCGCCAGCAACACCACGCCCTCGGGGGTGGTGAAGTCCTTGCCCAGCACCATGCCAGGGGCCAGCCCCTCCGTGCTGACCGGCTGGAGCTTGACCACCCGAGGCGTTTCGACCTGGGTCAGTTGCAGGATCACGTCCACCACCTCGGGGTCGAACTGGATGCCCCGGGCGCGCTGCATCAGGGTCTGGGCGTCCGCCTGCTTGAGCTGGGCACCCGTCAGGTGCCCTTGCAGGAAATCGTCCCAGGTGTCAGCCACCGCCAGGATGCGGCTGCCCAAGGGGATGGCGCTGCCGGCGATCTTGTCGGGGTAGCCCTTGCCGTCAAATCGCTCATGGTGTGAGCGGATCAGGCCGGCCACGGTCTGCATGTCGTCCAGCGCCATCAGGGACTGGGCACCCAGCACGGCATGGCGCTGGTAGAGCTGCATCTCGTCCGGGGTGTAGCGGCCCACCGGCTTGGCCAGCAGGGTGTCGGGCACGGCCATGAAACCGATGTCATGCAGCAGGCCCGCCACAAAGATGTCCTGCACCTGGTCGCTGGGCACTTCCATGGCCACGGCAATGCGCCGCGCCAGATCGGCCACCCGCTTGCCATGGCCGCCCAGCAGGCCATTGCGCATTTCCAGCAAGCCCGCAAACACACGGATGGTGGTGAGGTAGTTCTTCTTGAGCTTGTCGTGCGCCACGCCCAGCTCAGCCGTGCGTTCGGCCACCCGTTGCTCCAGGCCGGTGTTGAGCACCTGGAGTTCTTCGTTCTGCACCTGGGTGAGTTGCTGCAGCCGGTCACGCTCGCGCTGAAGCACCTGACGCTCGGCAGCCTGTCGCACGGTCAGGCGCAGTTCGGTCTCGTCCCAGGGCTTGTGGATGTAGCGGTAGATCTGGCCCTCGTTGATGGCCAGGATGGTGGCATCCATGTCGGCATAGCCCGTGAGCAGCACCCGGGCGGTGCCGGGCCAGCGAGCGCGCACCTCGGCCAGCAGGCGCGCACCATCCATGACGGGCATGCGCATGTCGCTGACCACCACATCCACCGGCTCGGCTTCGAGCAGTGCCAGCGCCTCAGCGCCGCTGCTGGCTGTGAGGATGCGGCACCCCTCGGCGCGCAGCACCCGGCGCAAGGCCGACAGGATGCTGGGCTCGTCGTCCACGCACAGCACGCTCCAGGACGCCATCAAGGCGCTGTCGGGGTTGGCAACAGGGGTCTCTTCCATGGATGTCCTCAGGCGGGCTGTGCCTGGCGCACGGGCAGGGTGATGCGAAAACAGGTGCCTTGCCCCAGTTGGGAACTGACCTCCATGCGTCCGGCATGCTTCTGGATGATGCCGTAAGACAGCGACAGACCCAGGCCCGTGCCTTGCCCCACGGGCTTGGTGGTGAAAAAGGGGTCAAAGATGCGCGACAAGTTCTCGGGAGCGATGCCGCAGCCATTGTCGGCCACCTCGACCCACACCTCGGAGCCCTCCTGCCCCGTGCGCAACGTGATCGTGCCGCGCTCGGCGGTGATCGAATGGGCCGCATTGACCAGCAGGTTCATGAACACCTGGTTGACCTCCGAGGGAAGGCACTGCACCTCGGGCAACTCACCATACTGCTTGACCACATCAGCCTTGTATTTGATTTCATTGTTGACGATGTTGAGCGTGGAGTTGAGGCCGTTGTGCAGGTTGACCCATTCCCACTCCTGGCGTGCGTCGACACGGGAGAAATCCTTCAGGTCCTGCACGATCTTGCGCACGCGCTGGATGCCGTCGCGCGACTCGTTCATCAGGCTGGGGATGTCGTCCTTGAGGTATTCGATCTCCAGCTCTTCGTACAGGGCGCGCAGGCGGGCGGCCACCGGGCTGCTGCCCAGCTCGCTTTCGGCCTGCTCATAGGCCGACAACATCTGGAACAGGTCCTGCAGGTACTTCTCGAGCGTGCCGAAGTTGGAGAAGATGAAGCCGATGGGGTTGTTGATTTCGTGCGCCACACCAGCGGCCAGTTGCCCGATCGAGGCCAGCTTCTCCGACTGGATCAGCTTGGTGCGGGCATCCGACAGCTTGCCATTGAGCTCTTTGAGCTCTTCGTTGGCCTTGAGCAGTTCACTGACCATGGCACGGACCTGCTCCATGGACATCTGGTCCAGCAGGGCGTCGGGCAAGCCGTTTTCGGGAAGTGCGATGTTCATGCCGAAATCTCCTGCGTGGGACGAAGGATCGCCCTCAGTTGTTCGAACTCCTGCTCGACACGGGCCAGCAGGCGCGGCAGGTTCTGCCGCGATGGGGCCAGACGGCTCCAGGCGCCGGGGTGCAGCGGGGGTACCGCCTCATGGGCCACGCCGGCCAGATCCAGGGCATGCACCAGCGCATTGGCGCCATGCACCAGGTCCGTGAGACTGAGCTGCGCGCTGTCAGGTGGGTTGTGGTGACGGGAAATGGCCTCCAGGACCTCGGGCGCAAAATGCCAATGCTCCGCCAACCAGGCCCCCACCTCGGCGTGCGAGACCCCCAGCAAGGCCTGCTCGGCCTGCAGGTGCGGGGCGTCGTTTTCAACCGCCCACTGCAGGGCCTGCGCCATCTCGATCGGATAAAGACTGTCCAACACCAGCAGACCGACATCGTGCAACAGGCCGGCCGTGAAGGCGGAGGCCTCGTCCAGGCCTTGCTCCTCGGCCAGGGCACGCGCGGCCACGGCACAGCCGATCGAATGGCACCAGAACTCCTCCAGGTGCAGCGCCTTGCCATGCAACTGGTCGAACTGCACGGTCAGCACCGCGGCCAGCACCAGGGTGCTCAGCGGACGCAGGCCCAGGATATTGATGCCGTCGCGGATTGAAGTGATGCGCCCCGACATCCCATAGAACGGCGAATTGGCCAGTTGCAGCACCTTGGCCGCCAAGGCCTGATCCAGCGACAAGGTCTCGGCAATCGGGTCCAGGTTCACATCCTGCTGCTGCAGCAAGGACATGAGCTGAACCACCACCGCGGGCAGCGAGGGCAAGGCGCGCACCTGCTCGATGCAACGCGCCCGGTCCAACGGCAGAACGTGGGGCAGGTTCATTCGTGGACTCCGCGGTGGTCGGCCAGGATCTGGCGCAGGGGGTGGGCCTGGCAACGGCGGAACAGATAAGCCAGCCGCTCGCCGGGCGTGGGGGAATCCTCTGGCAGCTCAGCGGCCTCCAGCAGCACCACCGGGCCGGGTGGCGGCAAGGCCTGGGCCGGCGAGTCCGCTTCTTCAACAGGGATCAGAGTCTGTGCGGGCATGGATCGTCAGGCCAATTCGTTGAACACCAGCAAATGCCCTCTGGGGACAGATGCACCAAAAGGTCGGGCGCGAGCACGCCAGCGCCGGCCAGACCAGTCGAAATCCAGAGACTGCTCGCCCGGCTGCTCCCACAGCGGGGCCAGGCGGGCCGGCAGAACGCTTGCGGCGCACTGCCCCAGCAAGAGGCGCTCGGCACCCAACAGCTGTTGCGCAGCCAGGTTGACCATCACCATCAAGCCTTCCGGGTCAATGCCAAAGGCGGGCACCGGCAAGAGATCGAGCATGTCGCGGGCGGCTGTGGCACGGGAGGCTTCCAAGCCCAACTGCGCCTGCTGGTTGCTCAGCACGCGCTCCAGACGGCCATTGAGCACCGCCAGCTCTTCGTTGGCTTCGCGCACCTCCAGGGCCAGCCGGCGGTTCTCGTCGGCCATGCCCTTCTGGCTGAAGGCCTCCTGCACGTGCACACGCAGGCGCTCGTCATCCCAGGGCTTGGTCAGAAATCGGTAGATGGCGCCTTCGTTGACGGCATCGGTGATGGACTGCAGCTCGGTGTAGCCCGACAGCACCATGCGCACGGTGTCGGGATACAGCTCCTTGGCCCGGCGCAGGAATTCGACCCCGGTCATGCCCGGCATGCGCTGGTCGGACAGCACCACATCCACTTCGTACTCGGCCATGCGCTGCAAGCCTTCGGCGCCGCTGCCAGCGGTGACGATGCGGTAGCCGTCGCGCCGGAACAGGCGCTTGAGCGCCGCCACGATGTTGGGCTCATCGTCCACCAGCAGCAGAGTGCGTTCGCGCTGGCGGCGCATGAAGCGCTCGGGCAGGCGCACCGCGCCGGCACGCAGCTGACTCTCCAGCGTGGCCAGATCGACCACCGGGCTGAAAGCCTGGCCCTGGATGCGGTCGCACCCGTTGGCCACCAGCAGGGCCAATTGCCCATCGGTCTCCACGCCTTCGGCCAGCACCTTCATCTGCAGGCTGTGCGCCATGTTGATGATGGCCCGTGTGAGCGACACCGCACCGGAGGCCGCCGTGACATCCGGCACACAGGAGCGGTGCACCTTGAGCACGTCCACCGGCAGGCTGCGCAGAAGGCTGAGGTTGGAGGAGCCGGTGCCAAAGTCATCCAGCGTGATTTCGATGCCCAGGGCGCGCAACTCGGCCAGCTTGCGCGCCATGTCGGCCGACCCCGCCATCAAGGCCTGCTCGGACACCTCCATGCCGATCAGCACCGAGGGCAGGCCATGTGACAGCAGGGCCGTCTGGAACTTGGCCACCAGGTCGGGCTGCTGCAGCTGCAGCGCCGAGTGGTTGAGGGCCAGGCGCAGGGGCTTGAGGCCTTCGTGCAGCCAGTTCTGCAGCACGGTGCAGGCCGCTTCGCGCTGCCAGTCGCCCAGCATCACGATCAGTCCGGTGTGGCGGGCCACGGGCAGAAATTCTTCCGAGGGCACTTCGCCCAAATCCCGGCTGTGCCAATGCAGCAGCACCTCCGCCCCCATGGCCAGCCCCGTGGCCAGATCGATCTGCAACTGGAAGCGCAGCTGCAGCTCATCGCGTTCGACCGCATGGCGCAATCCGGCCTCGATGGCCAGGCGACGTTTGGCCTGCTCGTTGATCTGCGGCGTGAAGAAGGCGATCTGATCCCCCGTACCCTGCACGCCCTGGCGGGCGGTCTGGGCCGCTTCGAGCAGGCGACTGGCCGTGTCGGCATCGGCCGGAAAGCGGGCCACGCCCACCAGCGGCACCGGCACGATCTCGGCAAAGCCCAGGCGTTCGGGCCGGCTCAAAGCCTCCACCACGCGCCGCGCCAGCTCGCGCCCCGCGGCGCCCTGGTCGTCTGCGGCGTCGGGGGCATCACCCATCAGCAAAGCAAACTCGCCGCCGCCCACCCGGGCCACCACATGCTCGGCGCCGCCCAGGGCGCTCAGGCGCGCTGCCACCGCCATGGCCATGGCGTCCCCCGCGCCATAACCCATGGACTGCGAGAGCTGGTCGATCTGCTCGATGTGGATGGACAGCAGGGTGATGGGCCGCGGGTCCCAGCTGGCCGCATGCACTGCAGCGTCCAGCCGATCCAGCAGCTGATTGCGGTTGGCCAGGCCGGTGACCTCGTCGTGGTTGGCCAGTTCCTGGATGCGATGCTCGGCCTCGCGCTGGGCGGTGATGTCCTGCAGGATCAGGTAGCCATGACGGCGGCCATCCGGCCCGGTCTCGACCATGCCGCGGTGCAGGATCTCCAGGCGCGAGCCATCGGCCCGCATCAGGCGGTGCTGGAACTCAAAGGGCTCATCGTCGATGGCGGCACCCCAGATCGAGGCCACGTAGCCACGCTCTTCCGGCGGAACCCAGCGCAGCAGCCGCCAGGCCGCGATGGCGCCCACCGGCAGGTTGTGGCCGAGCAGCGCCCCCAGCCCGCGCGAGACCACGGCCAGCCCATGGTCCAGATCCAGCTCTGCCGAACCCGTGCGGCACATGCCCTCGGCCTGCGCCAGCATGCGCGCCTGCCAGTCGGCCGAAAAACTGATCCAGTCGAGCTGGCTGGCATTGACCAGGGTGATGATCTCGGCATCTGGCCCCAGGGCCGGAACACGCCAGGAGAAGGCCCGCCCATTGAACTGCACCCCGTTGGCCAGGTCGCAGGCCACGATGCGATGGTCTTCGCCCAGACCACGCAACTGGGGCCAGAACGTGGGCCAGCAAAGACGCAGCTGAGCGGGCTCCAGCGAGGCTTCATGGCCATCGCCCCCGAGCATGCGGGCAAAGCGCCGGTTCACCAGCCGGGGCTGGCCGGCCACCAACAGGGACAGGCCCAGCGGTGCCTGATCGAACAGCGTGGCCCGCAGCAACGACTCGTCGCAGGCAGGGCCTGACGCCCCTGGCAACAGGCTGCACTCGCTCGATGTAAGGCCTTCGCTTGACATGGGGTGGTCCTTTGGAGCCCCTGAAAACAGTTTTTCAGCCAGGCCCTGACTCGCATATTACGAGCACAAATGAGCCAAATCAAGCATTTCTAACAATTAATTTCAGTCGCAAACGATATTTATGATTCATTGTGCCCATTGATTACCCAAGCCTCGAGCGCCACAGCGGGGACAGGGCGGCTGTACAGATAACCCTGAAAAGCTTCGCAACCATTGCGCATCAGGAAGGCGCGCTGCCCCTCGGTCTCGACCCCTTCGGCCACCACGGCCAGGCCCAGACTGGCCGCCAACGCGATGATCGTGCGGGCAATGGTGGCGTCGTTGGGGTCGGTGAGCACGTCGCGCACGAACGACTGGTCGATCTTGAGCTGGTCCAGCGGCAGGCGCTTGAGGTAGCTCAGGCTGGAGTAGCCAGTGCCGAAGTCGTCCAAGGAAAAGCCAACCCCACGCATCTGCAGCCGAGTCATCTTGGCAATGATGTCCTCGACATCATTGAGCAGCAGGCTTTCGGTGAGTTCCAGCTTGAGTTGGCTGGGCTTCGCCCCGGTGTTCGCCAGCACGGCCACCACAGCCTCGACGAAAGCGGGGTCGCGGAACTCGCGCGCACTGACGTTGACGGCCATGGTCAGGTGCGCCATGCGGGGATTGCCGGACCAGCTCACCAGTTGGCGGCAGGCCGTTTGCAGCACCCAGCGCCCCAACGGCAGGATCAGCCCGGTCTTCTCAGCCAGCGGGATGAACTCGGCCGGCGAGATGTGCCCGCGCTGCGGGTGGTTCCAGCGCACCAGGGCCTCCACCCCCAGGATGCGGCCACGTCCATCCACCACGGGCTGGTACAGCAGGCGGAACTCGCCGCGCTGCAGGGCCTGGCGCATGTCGGACTCCATGGCCGAACGGGCACTGACGGCCTCCTGCATGCCGGGGTCGAAAAAGCACAGGGTGTTGCGCCCGGCGGCCTTGGCCTGGTACATGGCCAGGTCGCCCCGCTTGAGCAGTTCATCCGGGGTCAGGCGCGCATCGCTGAACAGGGCAATGCCGATGCTGGGCGTGCTGTGGTGCAGGCTGTCACCAATCGGATAGGGTTGGTTGAGGGCCTGCAGGATCTTCTGCGCCACCCCTTCTGAAGCGGCGACGGCCTCGAAAGGCTGCGGCCCCAGGCCATCCAGCACCACCACGAACTCGTCCCCCCCCAGGCGCGCCACGGTGTCATCGGGCCGCACGCAGGCCACCAGGCGGGTGGCCACCTGGCTCAGCAGCTGGTCGCCCCGGTCATGGCCCAGGGTGTCGTTGAGGTCTTTGAAGTTGTCGAGGTCGAGGAACAACAGCGCGCCGTGCCGCTCGCCATGTCCGCAGGAACGCAAGGCATGGCCCAGGCGTTGCAGCAGCAGGCGCCGGTTGGGCAGGCCGGTGAGCTCGTCATAGAACGCCAGCCGCTCGATGATGGCCTCGTTCTTCTTGCGCTCCGTGATGTCACGCCCCACCCCGAGGTAGCCCTTGAACTGGCCCCGGGCGTCAAACAGCGGGGCGCCGCTGATCGACACCCAGCGCCCCAGGCCATCGTCAGCACCGAAGCGTTGCATCTCGAAATCGTAAAAAGGTTCGTGCGCCTCCAGGGCGCGGCGGTGCTCTGCCCACTGGGCTTCATCCAGGTTGGCAGCGTCGATCTCCCAGCGGGTGCGCCCCAGGGTCTGCTGCTCGCTCAGGCCGCTGCGGCCATCATGCTGGCCATCGATGCGCACAAAGCGGAAGTCGGCATCCTGCTCCCAATACCAGTCGGAGGACAGCAGGCTCAGGTGGCGCCAGCGCTCCTCGCTCTGGCGCAGGGCCTCCTGGGCCTCGACATAGGGTGTGACGTCGTTGAAGGTGCGCACCCAGCCGCCACCGGGCTGCGGGCGTGACCGCACCTCCAGCACACGGCCCGAGAGGGTGCGACGCAGGTACTGCTCGGGCAGGTCACGGCCGTCGGTGTAGGGCTTGGCCGTCAAAGCCGCCCTGGCTTCTGGCGAGAGCAGTTCAAGCCCAGGCCCCAGATCGCCACGTGCCATCTGAAAGCGAAGCAACTCCTCCGCCGTGACCCCGGGCCGCAACGCCTGCTCGGGCACCTCCAGCAGCTCCTGGTACCTGCGGTTGTAGAAACGGAGCACCCCCTGCTGGTCAAAGCTGGCGATGCCCTGGGTGATGGTGTCAAGCGTCAGCTCCAGAGCCCGCGTCTTCTGGGCCAATTGCTCGGTGGCCTCGCGCAGTTGCTCCTGGGCCTGACGACGTTCCAGACGGGCACGCCAGGCCAGCATCAGATGGCTGGCCGTGTTCAGCAAGGGCTCGAGTTCGACCCAGTCGGGTCGGGCCACCGAGGTCTCGAACACCAGGCCGACGCTGGCCACCACGCGCCCGTCAGAGGCCATCGGGATCACTTGCCAGCGCCAATCCCCCACCTCAGCCTCGGTGGAGATGGTCTGCTGCACGCGACCTGGCTGCGGGCGTTGAGCCAGTGCCTGGGCCATCCACGCCAGGAAGTCCGCAGGCAAGAGACCCACCACCGCCTGCGCCGACCACACCGGAACCTGTCGAGGCCCAGCCATGCACTCGAACAGTCCGGCGGCGCGGGCGCCGGTGATCTCGAGAACAAAACCCATCAAGCCTTCGAAGGCCGAATGGGGTTCAGCATGGGCAATGAAGGCGCCCTGAGCCCGCGACAGTGCCTGCAACAACCGGTGCTGACGGTTCAAGGCCACGTCGGCGCGATGGCGTGCCGTGACGTCCATGTAGGTGCCACTGATCAGCCTGGCCTGGCCTGTGGAGGTCCAATCGACCACCCGCCCCCGGCTGGCCACCCAGATCCAGTGCCCGTCGCGGTGACGCATGCGGTACTCGGCTTCATAGGCAGCCTGCGTTCCTGCCAGGTAGTCATTCAAGGCATCCTGGACCAGAGCCCAGTCGTCAGGATGAACCAGACGCTGCCAGGTGTGAATCGAGTTATGGGCCTGCGGGCCATCCAGACCCAACATCTCCAGCCAACGCTGGCTGAGCCGGACCTCCCCCGTGAGCAGGTTGCGCTGCCAGAAGCCAAGATCGGCCCCTTCCAGCGCCATCTCTGAGAGCGCCGCAGATTGCTGGAAGGCCTGCTCCAGCCGGGCCTTGTCGACCGCGCCCAGCACCTGACCGGGCACCGTGAGCAGGTACCCCATCCGGGCATCCTCGATCAGGTAGTCGACGAAACCTTCGCGCAAAGCCCTGGCGGCCGCCCCTTCACCGCCTTCTTCGACCATGATCACCGCCGGGATCTGGCCCAGCGCCTGCAGCAGGTCGAAGGCGGAGCCATCAGGCAGTTGGCTGGCGACGAGGGCCGCATCGAAAGCCCCCTGCTGCAGGTGATCGAGCGCCTGTGCCACAGAACCCGCCAGCGCCACGCGCCAGGACGGATGTTCGCGCGCCAGCATGTCGCACAAGGCGCTCCGGTGCGCACCATCGCGCTCAATCAACAACAGGGCGATCGCCATAGGGTAGGGAGGGGCTGATTCAGCCAGAGAAGTTGAATGGGATTATGTGCGCGACTTTGAAACAGAAAGCAAGCCGGTCGAAGCGCACCACCGGACACACAGGCCTGCACCGAACAAGGTGCTGATGACGTGGCATTGCGGGCAGAATGCGGCCCACATTGAACAGACAAAAGCTTCTTGCGAAGCCTGCAAAGCCATGAACCGTGCCGAATCCTCGCTGCATGTCAGCCAATACCTGAAAGACCACATCCGGACCGTGCCGGACTGGCCCGCCCCGGGCGTGCAGTTTCGCGACATCACCCCTTTGCTGCAGAACCCGCGGGTGTTCCGCGTGCTGATCGATGCCTTTGTGCACCGCTACCTGGACCCGGCATTGCGCCCGGATGTGGTGGCCGGCCTGGACGCACGTGGGTTCATCCTGGGGGCCGTGGTGGCCTATGAGTTGAACGTGGGCTTTGTGCCCATCCGCAAGAAAGGCAAGCTGCCCTTCACCACGGTGGAGGAGACCTACGAGCTGGAATATGGCAGCGCCACGGTGGAACTGCACACCGACGCCGTCAAGCCCGGTGACCGGGTGCTGCTGATCGACGACCTGATTGCCACGGGCGGCACCATGATGGCGGGGCGCCGTCTGCTGGAGAAACTGGGCGCCGTCGTCACCGAGGGGGCGGCCATCGTGGACCTGCCGGAGCTGGGTGGATCACAACGGCTGGTGGACAGCGGGCTGCCGCTGTTCACGCTGGTGGATTTCGAAGGTCACTGACAACCCGCGGCGTCACAGATCGCCGTACTGGGTGTTGCTCAGGGCCTGGGGGCGGGAATCCTCGGGATCGTGCCCGGGGATTCTTTCCGTGTCTTCAAAGCCTGTGGGCTGGGCGGGCAGGCGTGGCCCGCTTTGCAGCGTCTGCCCGACCGTGGGCTGGGCCGCGCCGATCTCGGCCAGGGCCTTGTGGAAGGCGGCCACCTCGTCCGACTGGATGGGCTCGAAGCGCGGCGCAGCCTGGGAAACCGCTGACGCTTGGGGCGCCAAAGGCAGCGGCGCATGGACCGCCTGGGCCACCGCCGCCCGGCGCTCGGGCGACAGGCCGGTCGAGACATGGTTGTTGAGGCGCCAATACACCGCCGTGACCAGGATCTGGTGGCGGGCCCTGGCCGTCTGGGCCAGCAGCACTTCGATCTCGCTCAGCCGCATGTTGTCGCTGGTGACATCGGGCGAGATGTCCATCATCACCAGGAACTGGCGCCCGTGCTGGTCGAGCGACAGCACCTTGAACTTGTAACGCGACGACAACACCCCGACCCGGGCCATGGTGTCGCGCACCACGCCGTAGAGCAATTCGCGACGACCGTGCCGCTCGCTTTTGCGCTGCGGGGTTTGGGCCTCATGGGCCGGGGCTTCCGACCTGGGCTTGTCTTTGTGGGGCAGTGTATGGCCTGGCCTGGGGTGCAGCGGGCGGGTGTGGTCCATGTGCTGCAGGCCCGAGGAGTCGGGCAGGGCACGCGGGGGCTTTTTGCCAAACAGCCACGCAAGCAGGGACATCGACGCATTCCTTTACAAAGTGCTCAAGGGTAGCCCGAAAACCTGACTTGACGATGAAAAGTGAGGGGAACTCAAGTGCTGGCCACGCGGCGGCGCCGCTGGCGCATGCGCCGCGCCATGACCGATCCCAGGGCCAGGCTCAAGACCAGGGCCAGGGCCGGCTGGCGGTTGGCCAGCTCGGCAAAGCGCAAGGGATTGAGCGCCCACAACTGGCAGGCGTTGTTCGCCTGCACGGTGGCGCTGCGCGGTTGATGGGAAAAAAACGCCCCCTCACCCACCACCGAACCGGCCCCCACCATGGCCAGACGCAAACGGCCCTTGTCGTCCTCCAGGTGCACGCTGAGCGTGCCACTCTCCACGAGGTACAGCGTGCGGTCGAGCACGTCCTTGTGAAACAGCACCTCCGCAGAGGCCAGGGCCAGGGGCTGCAGGTAGGCGGCCAGGGTGTCCCATTGCAAGGCCGACAGGTTCAGCTCCAGACGGTCTTCAGGCGGCGCGTGGGCCAGGGCGGCCAACAGGCCCTGGAGATCGGTTTTGGCCACAGCGGGCAAGGGTGGGTACATGGTGCGCCGAAGTTAACGCCGTAACAAAAAGCGCACAAGGCAAGCGGCGCCTCAAGGCACATTAAGAAACAACTGTTTCAACCCCCTCCAACAGGGGGCGCGATCAGGGCCTGGGTGGCGGCAGGAAGATCCTCGGGCCAGGGCATGCCCAATTCACGCGCGATCAGCAGCTTGAGGGCGAGGGTGTCGAAGAACTGCCCGGCCAGCGCCTGGTGGTGGTGCTGCAGACGCGGCAGATCGATCTGCCCGGCCTGGATCTCGAGGGTGGCGAGCAAGGCGGCGGCGGCATCCTGACCAGGAACCAGGGCCGACTTCGCCAGGGTCAGGGCCGTGGGCAGGTCCCCCGTGAGCTCCGCCAGGCGGGCGCTGACGCGCAGGCGCTCGCTCAGCGCGGCCGCCGGGGCCTGGGGGCCGGCCTGCATGGCGCCGATGGCCTGGGCGGCCGCCACCCATTCAGACTGGGCCAGCAGGATTTCGACGCCTTCGCCCTCCAGCGCCGCCCGCTGCAGCGGGGTGGCGCTGCGCAAGCCCTGCTGCACATGGGCCTGGGCCTGCGCGAAATCACCTTGCTGGCGGGCCATCCAGGCCAGCCACCAGCAGGCCTGGGCCGGGCTGGCTTGCGGATCGCTCTGCCAGGCCGCGTGATGGGCCTGGGCCGGTGCGGCCAAGTAGCGCAGCAGGCTGTGGCGCGCTGGCGCCCACTCCCCGGCACGCGCCCAGGCACAGCCGGTGGTGAAGTCGAACACCGGGCCATGCAGATCGAGCAGACGCTGACAGACCCGCGCCGCCTCGAGCAGGCGCCCCTGGTTCACCCAGGCGTCGACGGTGCGGGCCAACAGCTGGGGCAGAAAAGGCAGGGCGCTTTGCTCGGCCACCGGCAATTGCAGCACCCGCTCGAGGGTGGCCTGCAGCAGGGCCGCCTGTTCAGCCTGCTGGTGGGCCGGCAGCGAGATAGCGAGCTTGTAGGCCGGGTAGAGGGCATCGGGCGCCTCCTCGTGCACCCGCTGCAGCAGGGCCAGGTTGCGTACGCGCTTGCGCTCGCGCTCGCTGGCTTGCACGTAGCCGTGGTCACACAGGCTGACCCCCGATTCGGGCCACTGGCTGCTGCCGATGGCCAGCAGGCTGTCGGCCACATCCTCATGCACCCGGCCCTGGAAGCGGATGCGCGCATCGCGCCGGAACAGGCGCAGCTGCGGAAAGGACTGCAACACGGCCAGCGCGCGCCCGTCCTTCAAGGGGTTGGCCCGGTCATCGGTCGCCGCCGTGAGCAGCTCGATGGTGACCCTCTGGGCCAGAACATCCTGGCGTTGCAGGGCCCGCTCCAGCGCGGGCAGGCTGGCCGGGTCGAGCTGCTGGTCAGCGTCCAGGCACAGCACCCAGTCGCCGCGGGCGGCCTCCAGGGCCACGTTGCGGGCACGTGCAAAGTCGTCGCACCAGGCAAAGTGCAGCACCCGGGCGCCCAGGGCCTGCGCGATCGCGGCGCTGTCGTCGGTGCTGCCGGTGTCGACGACGATCAGCTCCTGGGCCACGCCCTGCACCGAGCCCAGGGCGCCGGGCAGGTTGGCGGCCTCGTCGCGGACGATCATGCACACGCTCAGGCGTGGGCGCTGGGAAGGCAGAGAAGTGGGCATGGCGCAGCAGGGCGGTGAAAGGGCCCCAGTCTAGAACGGTGGCCGTGCCCCGATGCCTGGGACAGAGGGCACAGTGCCGTCTTATTTGCCGATGCAGAACTTGGAGAAGATCACGCCCAGCAGATCGTCGGGGGTGAACTCGCCGGTGATTTCGTTCAGCGCGCCCTGGGCCAGGCGCAGTTCCTCGGCCAGCAGGTCCAGCGCCTGGGCCTGGGCGCCCAGGCAGGCCTGGGCCTGATCGAGGTGGTCCTGCACCCGCAACAGCGCCTGCACATGGCGCTCGCGGGCGATGTAGACGCCCTCGGGGGCCGACTGCCAGCCGGCGACCTGCAGCAGTTGCTGGCGCACCAGGTCCAGGCCCTGGCCCGTGCGGGCCGACAGCCGCAAGCCCGGCGGGGCCCGGTCGGCCGACTCGGCGGCCTGGTCAAGCTTGTTCCAGACATGCAGCACCGGCACCCGGGCCGCCAGGGTGCTGGCCAGCGTGTCGGCAATGGCCTGATCGGCCGCCTGGTAGTCGGCTTGCTCGGCGCGGGTCAGGTCATGCAGAAACAGCACCGCGTCTGCGGCGGCAATCTCGCCCCAGGCACGCTCGATGCCGATGCGCTCGACCTCGTCATGGCTGTCGCGCAGGCCCGCCGTGTCGATCACGTGGATGGGCACGCCCTCGATCTGGATGGTCTGCTCGACCTTGTCGCGGGTGGTGCCGGCGATCGGGGTGACGATGGCCAACTCGGCCCCGGCCAGGGCATTGAGCAACGAAGACTTGCCGGCGTTGGGCTGGCCCGCAATCACCACCTTGATGCCCTCGCGCAGCAAGGCGCCCTGGCGGGTGCGCTGCTGCACGCGCTGCAGGCTGGCGCGTAAACGGTCCAGTTGGCCCTGGGCATCGGCTTTTTGCAGGAAGTCGATTTCCTCTTCAGGGAAGTCCAGGGTGGCCTCGACCAGCATGCGCAGGTGGATCAGCGCATCGCGCAGTTGCTGCACCTCGCGCGAGAACTCGCCCGACAGCGAACGCCCGGCGCTGCGCGCAGCGGCCTCGGTGCTGGCGTCGATCAGGTCGGCGATGGCCTCGGCCTGGGCCAGGTCGATCTTGTCGTTCAGAAAGGCACGCTGGGTGAACTCACCGGGCTGCGCCACGCGCAGGCCTGGCAGGCGTGGCAGCCCAGTGGCGGGGTCGATCTCGGCCCCCGCCTGCAGGCAACGCGCCAGCAACAGTTGCAGCACCACAGTGCCGCCGTGGGCCTGCAACTCCAGCACGTCTTCGCCGGTGTAGGAGTTCGGTGCCGGGAAGTGCAGCGCCAGACCATGGTCGATGGGCTGGCCCTGGGCGTCGCGCAAGGGCAGGTAGGTGGCCTCACGCGGGCGCAGGGCGCGCCCGCACAGGGCCTGCACCAGCGGCCGGACGTCGGGGCCACTGATGCGCACGATGCCCACGGCACCGCGCCCGGGGGCGGTGGCAATGGCAACAATGGGGTCGGATTGGCGGGCCAGCATGGTGGGGCTCTTTCATCAAAAAAGGCCGGCCAACTTGCGCTGGACGGCCTCGATCGAACCGAAGTTCAGGGCTGGGCTCAGTTCACGCCGAGCCGCTTGTTGATCACCCATTGCTGAGCGATGGACAGGATGTTGTTGGTGATCCAGTACATCACCAGACCGGCCGGGAAGGCAAAGAACATCACGCTGAAGACCAGGGGCATGATCCACATCATCTTGGCCTGCATCGGGTCCGGCGGGGTGGGGTTGAGCCAGGTCTGCAGCAGCGAGGTGCCGGTCATGATGACGGGCAGGATGTACAGCGGGTCTTTGGCCGACAGATCGGTGATCCACAGAATCCAGGGCGCGTTGCGCATCTCGACGCTGGACAGCAGCACCCAGTACAGCGCGATGAACACCGGGATCTGGATCATGATGGGGAAGCAGCCCCCCATGGGGTTGACCTTCTCCTCGCGGTAGATGCGCATCATCTCCTGCTGCATCTGCTGCGGCTTGTCTTTCAGGCGCTCACGCATCTCGGTGATCTTGGGGTTGATCGCCTTCATCTTGGCCATGCTGGAATAGGCCTTGGCATTGAGCCAGAAGAAAGCAGCCTTCAGCAGCACCACCAGGCCCACAATCGACCAGCCCCAGTTGCCCAGCAGGCCATGGATCTTGTCGAGCAACCAGTACAGCGGCTTGGCCAGGATGGTCAGCCAGCCGTAGTCCTTGACCAGTTCCAGACCGGGGCTCAGGGCTTCCAGCTTCTTTTCTTCCTCGGGGCCGGCGTAGAAGCGGGCTTCCAACGATTGGCTGGCACCTGGAGCAATGCTGGGCAGGGTGGCGATCATGCCCACCGAGTACAGATTGGTGTCGACCTTGCGCATGAACAGGTCACGCTGCACGCCGTCGGCCAGCAGCCAGGCGCTGGCAAAGTAATGCTGCACCATGGCGACGTAGCCGTTGGCCGATTCCTTCTGGATGTCGACCTTGCCGTTTTCGATGTCCTTGAATTCAACCTTCTGGTACTTCTTGGCTTCGGTGTAAGCGGCCGGGCCGGTGAAGGTGGAATAGAACGAGGACTCGCCTGGCGGCTTGTTGCCGTCGCGCACCAGCTGGAAGTAGATCTGCGGCGTCACGGCAGCGCTGCCGGTGTTCTGCACTTCGTGCTTCACGGCCAGATCGTAGGCACCGCGGCGCAGGGTGTAGGTCTTGATCAGCTTCACGCCGCCCAGGTCGGGCGACTCGAAGCGCACGCTGAGCTCGCTCTCACCATCCTTGAGGGTACGGGGGCCAGGCACCACGTTCATCGGGGTCTTGTGGGTGGGGAAACCGCCACCGATCAGGCCGGTCTGTGCCACGTAGACGCGGTCTTTGCTGTCATCCAGCAAGACCACCGCGCGGTCCTTGTTCTCGACGTCCGAGTACTTCAGCAACTCAGCCTTGACCAGGGAGCCGCCTTCGCTGTCGAAGGTCAGCTTGAAGACGTCGGTGGTGACCTCGACCGCTTGGCGGGGTGCCGGCGCAGCCACCGTGCCAGCCGCCGGCAGTTGGGCCGCTGCAGTGGTGGCGCTGGTAGGCACGGCCGCGCTGCCGGCCACCGAGGGCTTGGCAGCACTGTCTGCCGCAGCCGTGGCCGCAGGGGCGCTGGTCGGGAAGAACATGGCCTTGTTGCCGTTGTGGACCTGCCATTTGTCCCACAACAGGACCATGGAGAACCCGAAGATCACCCACAAGATGGTGCGGCGAATGTCGTTCATGAAGACTTCTTTTGCGAAGAATGTTGGGAAATGGGGGCACAGCCAGAGGCGCCGCCCAGCGTGAACAGCCGGGGACGCTCGGCGGGTACCGGATCGGCCCCACCGGCACACCAGGGGTGGCAGCGTACCAGACGCCGCAGGGTCAGGTAACTGCCGGCCGCAGCACCGTGCTGTTCCAGGGCCTGCAGCGAATAGACAGAACAGGTCGGCTCGAACCGACAGGCCGAGCCCAGCCAGGGGCTCAACAAGAGGCGATAGCCGCGAACCAGACCGATCAGAACACGCTTCAGCATGGTGTCGCTCCAGGCTCAGCCGAAGCAGGAGCCACCGGGGCAGGGCGTGAGGGGGGCACGCAGGCGCGTCGGAACAACTGGTTCAGTTCGGCGCGCACAGCCTGACGCAGCACATCGGAAGTGGCGCTGACAAACTGCTTGCGGTCAAAGCCGGAGCGCAGGCGCACCACATGGGCTGCGACCATCAGGCGAGGCTCGAACTCGGCCCCCAGCGCGTAAATCTGACGCTTGATGGTGTTGCGGGTCACGGCCCGCTTGGCCCAGCGCTTGGGCACCATGGCCCCCAGCCAGGGCTGCCCAGGAATCGATCCAGGAACGACAAAAAGAGCCTGATCATTTCGCGGTGGCGAAACATCAGGCCCTTCTTGAGGCCGAACCGGCGACGCATCAGCGTCGGCGGAGAGCACCAGGCGGTGCAAGGCAAAGTGCGGTGTGCGAGACACCGTACCACCCGCCATCGCGGCCTGGAACTGCGGACGGGTTTTCAGCCGTTGCACGCGAGCAGCCCGGAGTTCACCAGGCAATGCCTGGCTTAGACAGCCAGACGCTTGCGGCCCTTGGCGCGGCGTGCGTTGATCACGGCACGACCACCACGGGTCTTCATGCGGACCAGGAAGCCATGGGTGCGGGCGCGACGGATTTTGGAAGGTTGGTAAGTGCGTTTCATGATGAATTCCTAGAGGTTCAGTTCTGGCCATTCGTTCATGCACTGCTCGTGCAACACCGCCAAACCCAAGCCTGACGACATTGCTGCAAACCGCGCCCAAACCAGGGGCCTTGTTCTAATCGCCCGACCCAAGCAAGCACCGCAGTGACTGCTGCATCGGGGAAACCCGCGATTATCGCAACATTTCATGGCTGCGACAAGTACAAGCACATTTTGAAGGTCTTTGCCAGTTGCGGGGTTGCCCTCATCCAGGGGCAGGGACTTCAGCCCTTCAGGTTGTGGATAACCATTTGACAAACTAGAATCCAGCCCGCTGTCCGCAATTGACTATCCACAGAAAACAGACCAAGAATGACCGAGGGAAACCTGAACAGCGCCACCGAGAGCGCATCCCCGAACGCAGGACACAGCCTCTGGCAGGCATGTATCGAGCAACTCGCCCAAGAACTGCCTGAACAGCAATTCAACACCTGGATCAAGCCCCTGGTGGCCCAGGCTCCGGACGACCTGTCCAAGATCACCATCTACGTCGCCAACCGCTTCAAACTGGACTGGATCCGAGCCCAGTATGCGAGCCGCATCGCCCAGATGCTGGAGCGCCTGTACGGCCAGGCCGTGCCCATCGAGTTAGCGCTCACTCAGCGTGAACCTGCTGCCAGAGCTTACTCTGCACCCTCAGCATCGACTGCGTCCGAGCCTCAGCAAGCCCCTGAGCCTGCCGCCCCCAGCGAAGATCCGGGCGCCAGCACCTTCAAGAACCGACTCAACGCCGCCCTGACCTTCGACACCCTGGTGGAGGGCACGGCCAACCGCATGGCGCGGGCCGCCGCCATGCACGTGGCAGGCACGCCTGGCCACCTGTACAACCCCTTGTTCATCTACGGTGGCGTGGGCCTGGGCAAGACCCACTTGATGCATGCCGTGGGCAACCGCCTGCTGGCCGACAAGCCCGACTCGAAAGTTCTCTACATCCATGCCGAGCAGTTCGTGTCGGATGTGGTTAAGGCCTATCAGCGCAAGGCTTTTGACGAGTTCAAGGAGCGCTACCACTCGCTCGATCTGCTGTTGATCGATGACGTGCAATTCTTTGCCAACAAAGACCGCACGCAAGAAGAATTCTTCAACGCCTTCGAAGCCTTGCTGGCCAAAAAGTCGCACATCGTGATGACCAGCGACACCTATCCCAAGGGCCTGGCCGACATCCACGAGCGCCTGGTCTCGCGCTTCGATTCGGGCCTGACCGTGGCCATCGAGCCCCCCGAGCTCGAAATGCGGGTGGCGATCCTGATCAACAAATCCCGCGCCGAAGGCACCGAAATGCCCGAGGAAGTGGCGTTTTTCGTGGCCAAGAACGTGCGCTCCAACGTGCGAGAGCTCGAAGGCGCCCTGCGCAAGATCCTGGCTTACTCGCGCTTCAACCAAAAAGAGATCTCGATCCAGCTGGCCCGCGAGGCCCTGCGCGACCTGCTGTCGATCCAGAACCGCCAGATCAGTGTCGAGAACATCCAGAAGACGGTGGCCGACTACTACAAGATCAAGGTGGCCGACATGTACAGCAAGAAGCGCCCGGCCAGCATTGCCCGCCCGCGCCAGATCGCCATGTACCTGGCCAAAGAGCTGACCCAGAAGAGCCTGCCCGAGATCGGCGAGCTGTTCGGCGGCCGCGACCACACCACCGTGCTGCACGCAGTGCGCAAGATTTCAGGCGAGCGCCAGCAACTGACCGAGCTCAACCAGCAGCTTCACGTGCTGGAGCAAACCCTGAAGGGCTGATGTGATGAAATGCGCAGCTGACCCCAGCGGGCCCCCAGAAGCCCGAACAAGCGCTGCCTTGACTCAAAAACGCCCCGAAAAACGGTGAAAATGGCGTGTTTCCAGGGAGGGCCTCGGGTCGGTGCTGCGCCGAACCGCCCCGGCACCGGAATGTCGCTAAAAGCTGCTACTAAGAATTTGAACTAGAGGTTGACATGATCGTCCTGAAGGCCACACAAGACAAAGTCCTGTCGGTTCTGCAATCGGTTGCAGGCATTGTCGAGCGCCGCCACACCTTGCCCATCCTCGCCAACGTGCTGATCCGCAAGACCGGTAGCGCGCTGCAACTGACCACCAGCGATCTGGAAATCCAGATCCGCACCACCGCCGAGCTCGACGGCGATGCCGGCAACTTCACCACCACCGTGGGTGCCCGCAAGCTGATCGACATCCTGCGCACCATGCCGGGCGACCAGACCGTGAGCCTGGAGTCGAGCCAGAACAAGCTCATCCTCAAGGGGGGCAAGAGCCGCTTCACGCTGCAGACCCTGCCGGCAGAAGACTTTCCGCTGGTGCAGGAGGCCGCCAACTTCGGCCCCGTGTTCAGCGTGCCGCAAAAAACGCTCAAGAGCCTGCTGGGCCAGGTGTCGTTTGCCATGGCCGTGCACGACATCCGCTACTACCTCAACGGCATCCTGTTCGTGGCCGAGGGCAAGACCCTCAGCCTGGTCGCCACCGATGGTCACCGCCTGGCTTTCGCCTCGGCCACCCTGGACGTGGAAGTGCCCAAGCAGGAAGTGATCCTGCCGCGCAAGACCGTGCTCGAACTGCAACGCCTGCTGTCGGACGCCGAAGGCGGCATCGAGATGCAGTTTGCCAACAACCAGGCCAAGTTCAGCTTTGACGGCATGGAGTTCGTCACCAAGCTGGTCGAAGGCAAGTTCCCCGACTACAACCGCGTGATCCCCAAGGGCCACCGCAACAGCCTGACCCTGGGCCGCACCACCTTGCTGGCCAGCCTGCAGCGCACCGCCATCCTGACCAGCGACAAGTTCAAGGGCGTGCGCCTGAACCTGGAGCCCGGCACCCTGCGCATCGCCTCCAGCAACGCCGAACAGGAAGAGGCGGTCGACGAACTCGACATCGACTACGGCGGCGACACCATCGAGATCGGTTTCAACGTCACCTACCTGATCGACGCCCTGGGCAACATGGACCAGGACATGGTGAAGATCGAGCTGTCCGACTCCAACAGTTCGGCCCTGGTCACCATCCCCGAAAACGACAGCTTCAAGTACGTGGTGATGCCGATGCGCATCTGAGGCCCCTCCAGCGGAACCAAGGCCTTGCGCACAACGCCACAACCCTGAACCCGACCCGCGCTGAACCAGCTGTGTTCTGCGCGGGTTTGGTCCATCAAGAGATTGAGAAAAACGCACCATGACCGAACCAAACAAGCCGCTGTCCGACGCTGAAACCAGCTCCAACGAAGCCTTCAGCGACCTGCCGCAAACCAAGATCGACACCAACCAGGCAGGGGCGTCCGAGGGCTATGGCGAAGGCGCCATCCAGATCCTCGAAGGCCTGGAGGCCGTGCGCAAGCGGCCCGGCATGTACATCGGCGACACCTCGGACGGCACCGGCCTGCACCATCTGGTGTTCGAAGTGGTCGACAACTCGATCGATGAGGCCCTGGCCGGCCACTGCGACGACATCGTCGTCACCATCCACAGCGACAACTCGATCAGCGTCACCGACAACGGCCGCGGCATCCCCACCGGCGTGAAGATGGACGACAAGCACGAGCCCAAGCGCAGTGCCGCCGAAATCGCCCTGACCGAGCTGCACGCCGGCGGCAAGTTCAACCAGAACAGCTACAAGGTGTCGGGCGGCCTGCACGGCGTGGGCGTGAGCTGCGTGAACGCGCTGTCCAAGTGGCTGCGCCTGACCGTGCGCCGCGAAGGCAAGGTGCATGAGATCGAATTCGCCAGGGGCTTTGTGCAGAACCGCCTGCTCGAGACCGTCGACGGCTTCGAGGTCTCGCCCATGAAGGTCACCGGCGCCACCGAAAAGCGCGGCACCGAGGTGCACTTCCTGCCCGACACCGAGATCTTTCAGCAGAACAACGATTTCCACTACGAAATCCTGTCCAAGCGTCTGCGCGAACTGAGCTTCCTGAACAACGGCGTGCGCATCCGCCTGAAGGACGAGCGCAGCGGCAAGGAAGACGATTTCTCCGGCGCCGGCGGCGTGCGCGGCTTTGTCGAGTTCATCAACAAGGGCAAGACCGTTCTGCACCCGAACTCCTTCTACGCCTCGGGCGAGCGCCCGGCGGAGACCTACGGCGGCATCCCTGGCACGCACATCGGCGTGGAAGTGGCGATGCAGTGGAACAGCGGCTACAACGAGCAGGTCCTCTGCTTCACCAACAACATCCCGCAGCGCGACGGCGGCACCCACCTGACCGGCCTGCGCGCCGCGATGACGCGCGTCATCAACAAATACATCGACGAGAACGACCTCGCCAAGAAGGCCAAGGTCGAAGTCACCGGCGACGACATG